>Ga0209012_1003299_pt1 | contig 12404 bp, 14 predicted proteins | sample RS3BMetagenome_FD_184735 | JGI IMG/M metagenome (GOLD analysis project Ga0209012, IMG submission 184735) | Ferric oxide microbial mat and aquatic microbial communities from Rainbow Spring, Yellowstone National Park, USA - RS3B (SPAdes) (version 3) ...
ATGCATCTATGGAGTTCCCGCGCCAGCTCACGTGGAAGTCCAGCATGGCGCGCAGGTCCGGCTCGAACGCGATCCAGATCAGGGCGGAGGTCCCTCCCGCGTTCACCATGGTCTCATCCACGAATATGCGATGTACATCCCTCGGATCCGCGCCGAAGGATCCGAGGACGGGACCGAGCCTCTGCACCCACCTCCATATCGACGCATGGCTCCTCACGACGACGCTCCTCAGGGACTTGGCGGCGTACCTGAGGGACATGTTCGAGTAATACAGATAAACCGCGTAGGCCATGACCGGAAGGGGAGTCCTCCTCCTGATCTGGATTGGATTTGCATTCATTGCGGACCGGGCGGAGGGCTCCCCTCGGATTTATGTTCATCGATCGGCCGCTCGCCGATCGGCTTAATGAAACACGTCCCGGCGGGTCGGACAAAAGCTTATCTCAGATGGGGGTTTCGATCGACGCGTGCCCAAGAGAAGGAACAACTGGAGAAAGTGGGCCCTCCTGGCGATCGCGGTGATAATACTGGCGGGGTTCGTGACGCCGTACATGCTGGGTGCCATATCGCCGGGGCCGGGGTACCAGCTAGCTCCATCGGGCGTGCCCCGGTTCTACGTTTGGAGCCCGGCATTCGCCAACGGGAGCACGATCCCCGCCAACTTCACATGTGCGGGCGCCGATGTCTCGCCCCCGATCAACTGGTCCGGCCAGCCGAGCGGAACAGAATATTACGCGTTGATCCTCGTCGATCTCAACTCGTCGCCCACGGGATTCGTCCACTGGATTGTCTACAATATACCGGGGAACGCGACCGGCCTCCCTGAGGCGGTGCCGCAGCTGGGAACCGTGATCGGGATCGGCGAGCAGGGCCAGAACGGTTACGGCGACATAGGATATGCGGGGCCGTGCCCCCCGAGCGGCCAAGTCCATAAATACGAGCTTGTAGTTTACGCGCTCAGCGGGCCGCTGAATGTGCCGCCGGGCACGAGTGAGGACGAGATCCTCGGGTCCATGAACGGGCTCGTGAGAGGAAGCGCTGTCCTGGTATTCTACAGCTGATGTGCGTCCTCGACCGGAGCTTTCCGCCACGACGGCTGGGTGATCCGTGGCGCCGATCCGGACATCTTGAGAGTTCCCGAGGTATGTCCCGTGGACCGGATCAGATACACGTAAATCACTATGTTTTTTGATATTTGATTCATATGTGAAGCCCGGGGTCTTTGATAATATTTGATAACTGTTATCAGTGATTGCATTATAAAAATAATATTATGCCATTTTTCATGGTGCCCATTTTCCATACTGACCCACGACGAACGTCATAGTCGGGTTAAAGTTTTATTAGATTAAACCACCACACGCAGGTTTAAGCTGAATGAAGATGAGGAGCAGGAAGCTGGTGAAGCTCGGCTCGAGCCTGTTCGTCTCACTCCCGGCAGAGTGGACCAGGTCCGTGGGCCTCAGGGAGGGATCGGAGGTCATCATCGACATGGACGGCGAGGGGGTGTTCATCAGACCGGTCGTGGGAACGGGCCCCAAGAGGATGTCCGTGGGTGCGCCCGCCGCCCATAGGAAGCTCCTGGCAGCCTATCTCAACGGATGCAGCGAGATAGAGGTAGCGCTGGAGGGGATGAAACGGGAGGAACTCAGCAGGATGGAGGAAACCGCCGCGTCGCTCATAGGGCTGGAGAAGGTCTACGAGGGGTCGGACCGCGCCATCTACGCGTGCTTCGTGGACGATGACCAGGATCCGGCGGCCATATCGGGGAGAATAGTAGAGACGCTGTCCACGATGACGGTTGACGCAGCCAGGGCGCTCGATTCCGTGGAGCCAAGGATCCTGGGGGAGGTCGCTGCGCGCGATTCAGTGGTGGACAAGCTGTACTTTCTCTTGGTGCGCGTCCTCAGGTCCACTATCGAGTTCCCCCGCGCAAAGCTCATGGACTTCAGGGCCATGTCGAAGACGCTCGAGAGAATTGGCGACGAGATATCGGGGCTCGCATTGAACGCCCCCGAATCCTGGGAGGCGACCGCGCTGGAGCTGCGCGCACGCGACCTAGCCGGAATGCTGGCGCGGGCGCACGCGCTCTTCCTGGAAGGAGGTGCGGAGGATGCCGAGTCGCTGGGGATAAGCGCGTGGTCGCTTTCGTGCGAACTATACGGTGAATCGTCAGCCGCCGCGGGATTCCGCTCCCGCGCATATCGCTCGTACTCAGCGCTGGCGGGGCTCATAAAGGACATAACGGATCTGGTGACCTGAGCGCTATACATCACAGTCATAACGCGCCACTGCCCCTCTCGCCCGTCCTTATGCGATATGCCTCCTCCACCGGGATCACGAATATCTTGCCGTCGCCGACCTCACCGGTGTAGGCCGCGCGCGATATCACCCCGATGACCCTCTCCACGTCCCCGTCGTCCACCACGAGCTCCACCTTCGCCTTCGGTATCAGGTCGACGCGGAACTCCCTCACGCCCCTCCACTGCAGCCTTATGCCCCCCTGCCTCCCCCTGCCACGGACGCGGTACGCGGTCAGCCCCGTGAACCCCTCGGCCTCCAGCGCGTCCTTGACCGCGTTGAACTTCTCAAGGCGAACCACGGCCTCTATCTTCTTCATCCTTCCCGCCTCCATACATCATATACCGGGATACGCTGTCTCGCCGTGCTCGGAGAGGTCGAGCCCTATCGCCTCCTCGTGTCTCTTCACTGTGAAGCCCAGGGCGACGTCTATCAACTTGAAGAGCGCCAGCGAGACCGCGAATACGTAGGCGCCGACCGCGGCTACCCCGACGAGTTGCACGAGGAACTGGTGCACGCCGCCGTACAGGAGGCCCATGGCCCCCACGTCCGCGAAGATGCCCGTGGCGATTGCGCCCCACATGCCGCCCATTCCGTGTATGGCCCAGACATCGAGCGAGTCGTCCAGGCGCATCCTGACCCTCAGGAGCGCGGCCCCATAGGTCACCAGGCCGGCGGACACGCCTATGGCCATCGCCGACATGGGATCCACGTATCCGGCCGCCGGGGTCACCGCGACGAGGCCAGCCACGAGCCCCGCCATCGTGCCCAGCACGCTCGACTTCCCCCTCACGGCCCAGGTCACGATCATCCACGTGAGGCCGGCCGCGGCCGGGGCCAGGAACGTGTTGACGAATGCGAGGGACGCGAGCCCGTTCGCGGCCAGCGCGCTCCCCGCATTGAACCCAAACCACCCGAACCAGAGGAGCGCCGCGCCTAGGACCACGAACGGCACGTTCTCGGGCTCTATCACGGATCCGTTGAAGTCGTGCCTGGAGCGGAGCACGAGCGCGGAGGCGAGCGCCGCCGTCCCGGCCGCCATGTGGACCACGGTGCCCCCTGCGAAGTCCAGGATCCCCAGCGAGTGCAGCCAGCCCCCGAAGCCCCACACCCAGTGGGCCACCGGATCGTAGACAAGCAGCGACCAGAGCGCTATGAAGAGGAGGAGCGGGCCGAACCTGATCCTCTCGGCGAACGCCCCTATTATCAGAGCTGGTGTGATCACCGCAAACATAGCCTGGAAGGCCATCTGGGCCAGCTGGGGCACGTCGGGCGCGTACGCGGCGTAGGGAGAGAACCACACGCCGCGAAGGCCGAGCCACTGGAGCCCCCCTATGAGCGGGTTCCCGGGAGCGAAGGCGAGCGTATACCCTATGAGCGCCCAGAGGACCCCCACCACCATTATGGAGCTGAAGCTCTGCATCATTATCGAGAGGACGTTCTTCTGTCTGACCATTCCGCCGTAGAAGAACGCCACGCCCGGGGTCATCAGGAGGACGAGCGCGGCGGAGATCAGGACCCATGAGGTGTCGCCCGCGTACATACCGCCGATCCGCTTCGCACTATCTATATAAGTGTTTCCATGTCGTAGATGAATATATGGCTAGAAAAAATGTATATCATGCTACAATTGTCCAGAGTTGACCCCCTGTCGGTACTAAAGGGGATTCCATGTCCAAGCGTTACATCCATTTACTGCTGAAGGATTCTGGGGAACGGAAAGCCAGTTCCTTCAGAGGATGGGAGGATGCCGGGAGCGCTACCCTGCTGTAGCTCACGACTGATGAGAGGTTCTTCGCACAGTTGTACGGCTTTTCCTGTAGCTCTCCCCTGCTCCAGAATGCCCACAGCGCCGTTATCAAAGAGAAGTCCATGATGATTTGAACATATATTGCTTTTATCAAATATATTTTAATTTTAGAGAGGATAGAGGAGCGAAAGATCCCTTCCCCATCAAGGTGAACGCTCAGGGGGAGATCTCCTCGAATCTCCTCCCGCGGGTCGCCGTCCTGTTTACGATTGCTATCACTGATGCCACGACGAGCCCCAGAGCTACGAGTACGAAGACCTCCACGCTCTTGGTGGATGTCGCCGCATCAGATGACAGTATGGCGGCCGTTAGATTCGCGACCAGCAGTGATCCGAAGAATCCGAAGTGGCCCACGCCGTCGGTCAGCGCGAACCCGGTTACCCGGGCCCTCGTAGGAAAGCTCTCCGCGGTCCACGTATATCCTATGGGCACCCACAGGTTCTCAGCGAACATCAGGATGACGGCGCCGATGAACGCGAGCGGTAGATTCAGGCCCGCCATCCCCAGTACGACGGCGCCTACAATTGTCAGGGCCGCGCCTATAGGTATCCAGTAGAACCTCTCCGCGCTCATCTGTTTATAAAATTTTGTCTTTAGTGCCCGCTAAATACCATTAAATACCATATTTATAGTATTTTCCATTCACGCGGCATAGATGCCCTCCTCGACCACGTACCTCGACCTGGAGAGGTTCATGAGCCTCTCCGTAAATAGAAGGCTGTAGACCGCGACGACTGCCCCGAACAGCAGCGATGCCCACGCGGCCCTGTGAAGATATCCCTGGCTCACGTAGATGTCGAGGAGCTTCATGAGCCCCACGTTGACCTCGAGGTTCCTCCCGGGCAGCAAGTTAATCCAGTACTCGCCCACCATCAGGCCTCCCCAGGCGCTGTTTATGGTGCTGGAGATTCCGGACACCAGATACGGGAGCGTCGCCGGCAGCACTATCCTGCGCAGCCTGTCCCAGAAGCCCAGCCGGTAGTTGTCCATCACCTCCCAGAACTCGACCGGGATCGATTGGACGCCCATCCAGAAGCTGAAGAACACGTAGTAGAACGTGCTCAGGAACCCCAGGATGAAGACGTAGATCTCCGCGCCGATGTCGCCCGGGAGCGCGTCCATGTAGGTGTACGTTGCCATGTATATCAGTGGGAAGTACGCCGGCGGGGGAAATGCGGCTATCGTCTGCACCGCGGGTATCGCGATCGCGCTGGCCCTCACATGTGTGGCGAGGTAGTAGCCGGCTAGCACCGAGATGGCGAAAGACGCGCCCGTTATTATCGCGACGCGCCCGTAGTCCACCGCCAGTGCGTAGAGCATCGCGGGCGTGTCCGATAACAGCTCAGACCATATCGCGGCGGGCACCGCCACGATCAGCCTGTAGGACGAGTAGACTATGTACCCGAGGATCGCGATGCCGATCGCGTAGCCCACCGCAAACGTGAGGCGCGAGGCCCTCCTGGAGACTGACCGCACGGGGCGCGCCATGGGGGTCAGGATGGCCGACGATGCGTACTTCGAGAGGCGCCTCATGGGCCTCGCGAGCGTCCCCCAGGTGCTCGAGCCGCGCCTCAGGACCGGCCTCTCCCGGTGCCTTATCTGGGCGGCCGTGTCGAGCCCGTATCTGGCCACGGAGACCCTAGCGAAGTAGCGGAAGAGCGACATGAACCCCACGACGCCTATCCCTATAGCCAGGAGGGAGTAGTAGACCTCAACCATCCGCCCCATGGCCATGTAGCCGGCCAGGAGGGTCCCTATGCCGAAAGCCTGATATGTGTGCACGCCGACGGAGAAGACCTCGCTTACCATTATGTAGAAGAGCCCATCAGCGAACGAGGGGAATAGGTTCGCCGCTATCCTGGGGATGGAGTACGGTATGTAAAGGCTTCCCATCTTCCTGAGGAACCCGAACCTATAGTTCTCGGTAACTTCCTCCAAGTCGCGCGGAACGGTCTTGAACGCCTGGTATATCCCCACCCAGATGTTCCACACGACGGCGTCGAGCACCAGGAAGTCGGCGGCCATCTCCACACCGATGGGGCCGCCTATCCCCGTGACGAAGATTATGAGGACGAGCGGGAAGAACCCTATCACCGGGACGGACTCCAGCACCGCTATGACCGGTATGTACGCGGACTCGAATCCCCTGCTCTTGAGCGAGGCGTACCCCAGGAGCCATCCAGTGACAACCGAGAGCCCCATCATCGCCAGCACGCGCGCGAAGGTGGCGAGGGCCGCTGCCGCGATGATCAGGCCCCCATACATGGCTACTCACCTATGGAGAGCATGGAGTATAACTTGTTCACATATTCGCTGAATATAGGATCGTACTGGTTTCTGGGCCTCTCGATCTCGACCATTATCTCCCCCACGATCCTAGCCGGGGACCCCCTCATAACGTAGACCCTGTCCGCCAGCTCCACGACCTCGTTCAGGTTGTGCGAGACCAGCACCACGGACTCCAGGGTCGTCTGCTCGTTGAATATCATAGCATATATCTCGCGCCTCAGCCTCTCCGCCGTCAGCTCGTCCAAGTGCACGAACGGCTCGTCCATCAGGAGCACATACGGATCGGCGGCGAGCGCCCTCGCTATGGCTACCCTCTGCCTCATCCCCCCGCTCATCTCCTTCGGATAGAGGCGCTCGAATCCCCTGAGGCCCACGACCTCCAGCATCCCCCTAGCCGTCTCGTCCATCTCCTCCCCCGACAAACCCTTCCCTATCAGGGCCAGCTTAACGTTGTCCAAGGCCGTCATCCATGGAAAGGTGGCTATCGATTGATGTATCAGCGATATCTTCGGCGTCGGCCCCGTCACCTCCTCGCCGTGCAGCATGACGCGGCCCTTGGACGGGCGCACGAACATCCCGAGGACCCTGAGGAGCGTCGACTTCCCGACGCCCGATGGCCCGACTATCGACACGAGCTCATCCTTGTGCGTCTCCACGTTCACATCTTCGAATATCACGCGCTGGCCCACCGAGAACGAGAGGTCCTGGCCCTGGAGCACCGGAGGGGGAGCGCCCACATCCGCGGCTGGACTGAGAAGGTAATTAATGATTACCGCGCGGATATGCTGTGAAATGCGCGGAGCTCAGGGGCGCTGGAGCGCCGCCTTCATCAGCTCCGCGACCTGTGAGGGCCTGTCGGCGACCGGGACGGATGCGGACTCGAACGCCTTTATCTTGCTATCGGCGGTCCCCACGCCCATCGATATTATCGCGCCCGCGTGGCCCATCCTCTTGCCCGGCGGCGCGGTCCTCCCCGCTATGTACGCTACCGCGGGCTTCCCGAGCCCGCCGGACCTTATGAATGCGGCCGCGTCCTCCTCCATGCTCCCGCCTATCTCCCCTATTATGACCACGCCCTTCGTCTCGGGGTCGTCCCTGAACATCCCCAGGACGTCCGCGAACGACATGCCGATTATCGGATCGCCGCCTATTCCGACGGCCGTGGAGACCCCGAGGCCCGTCTTGGAAAGGTGGTCGGCTATCTCGTACGTCAGCGTCCCGCTCCTGGAGACTATTCCGACCTTCCCCGGGGACGCGACCGATGCGGGTATTATGCCGACCTTCGCCCTCTGGCTGGGCGAGATGACGCCCGGACAGTTGGGGCCGACCACGCGCACGCCGTTGGCCCTCGCGAAGTTCACGGCGCGCAGCTCGTCGTGGAGCGGTATGTGCTCGGTTATCACGACGACCTTCCTCATCCCGGCCTCGGTGGCCTCGTACAGCGCATCCGATGCGAACTTGGCCGGGACGAATATCACCGATGTGTCGGCGTCCCGGTGATCCCTCACGGCGTCCCTCATCGAGTTGTAGACGGGAACGCCCTCGAACCTCGTCCCGCCCTTGCCCGGGGTCACCCCGGCGACCACCTTGGTCCCGTACGCGAGCATCGACCTCGTGTGGAACGAGCCCTCCTTCCCGGTTATCCCCTGAACAATGACCTTCGTCCCCGAATCCGCGAGTATCGGCATCTCACATCGCCCCCGCTGCCCTCACGGCCGCCCGTGCGGCCTCGTCCATCTCCGTGTAATACGAGATCCCGGCCTTTTCCAGTATCCTCCTGCCCTCATCCTCGTTCGTGCCCACGAGCCTGATCACGATCGGCTTCCTGGAGCTGGACGTGTTGAGCGCCTCGACCACGCCCGATGCCACCTCGTCGCACCTGGTTATCCCCCCGAGGATGTTCACGAATATTGCCTGCACATCGGGGTCGGACAGCAGCAGCTTTGCCGCGTCATGCACAATGTTCCTCTCCGCGCCGCCTCCTATGTCCAGGAAGTCGGCCGGCTTCCCGCCGAACCTCTGGACCTCGTCCATGGTGGCCATCGTCAGCCCGGCGCCGTTTCCTATTATGCCGACATATCCGTCGAGCTTCACGTAGTTGAACTCATGCACCTCCTCCTCGCTCGGATCCCTCCCGAGGACTTCCTTCAATTCGGATATCACGGCGTCCGTGGCGTTATCGTCTATCGTGACCTTGGCATCCACCGGGACTAGCTCGGATCCGCTCACGGCGAGCGGATTTATCTCCACGAGGTCCGCGCTATAATGCAACATCACGCCCTCGTGCATCCTCCTCAGGAGGTCCAAGACGCGGCCCACGGATGATTGATCGAGGCCCAGATTCTTGGCGACCTCCCTGGCGTGATACTCCTTGATTCCGATGAATGGATCGAACGGCGTCCTGTATATGTGCTCGGGGGACTCCCTGGCAACCTCCTCTATGTCAACTCCGCCCTTATCCGAGTGCAGGATCATGTACTTCCTCGAGGATCTATCGACCAGTATGGAAAGGTACAGCTCGCGATCTATCCTCACGTAGTCGGCCGCGAGCACCGCCGCCACCTTCTCCCCCTTTATCGTCATCCCCAGTATCTCGTTCGCGTATTTGACAAACTCCTCGGCGTTCTTGGCGACCTTGACGCCGCCTGCCTTTCCCCTTCCGCCCACGAGGACCTGCGCCTTCAACACAACTGGATATTTGACGGCGGATGCCGCGCGCCGGACGTCCTCCTGCGTCTTCAGGAGCGTCTGGCCGGGTATCTTTATGCCGGCCTTCGAGAACAGCGCCTTCCCCTCGTACTCATACAGCCTCATGCTCCGCATGCCCTATCATCAGCAATTTTTAAAACTTCGCCGCGGAGCCCCGCCCCGGCTATTTAACGCGCTTCCTGTAGGCCACGTATATGGAGAGATCGTATGCTATTTTTATGAACCCGCCCGCCCAGAGCGGGCCCCAATCGGCCCCGGAGGATATCAGGTATCCGGCGACGGGAGGGCTTGCCGTGGAGCTTATCGTGCGGAACGTGTTGGTTAGAGCGTTGGCCCCGACCCTCTCACGGTCCTCGAAAAGCTCCGCCATCATGGACTGCCGCGTCGGGACGTCCATCTGGGAAGTACTCTGCCTCAGGAAGAGGAATGCCGCCGCCCATATTATGGTGCCGCCCACCGGGACGAGCAACAGGAACACGTTGGAGAGCAGGTGCGTGTAGACCATGGTGCGCAGGTTGCCCAGCCTGTCCGCGAGGACCGATGCCCCGTATATCGAGAGCGCTGTTATAACGTTCGCTATCGAGAATATCTCGCCGAGGCTCGCCAGCGATGCGTGATATGATGCGTAGAACCAGTAGGACAGCACGGACTGCGAGACGAATCCGCCCCCCAATGCATCGATTGAGAAGAGCGCCGCGAGGTTCCGCACGTCGCGCAGGGCAATGTGCCTGAAGGACCTCATCCCGGGACGCGCGCCGGCGGCCGTGGGCTCCACCCCCCTGAGGCCGGCGTAGATCGTGAGCAGGATCGCGCCGGCGGCCGTGAGGCCCAGGAACGCCGTGCGCAGGGTAGCCGTGTCGATCGATAGATATGGGATCGCCGAGGAGAGGGCGCCGGCCGACGACGCGGCGTACCCCACCACGTTATATATGCCGAAGGCCCTGTTCCTCATGCGCTGATCGACGAGCCTGGGAAGCACCCCGGCCTCTATGGACTGGAATGGACCGGCCTCCGTGCCGGTCGTGCTCACGTTGCTTGCCAAGAGCGCTATGTAGATCGCGGGCACCCAGTCGATGAGCGCCAGCGCCGCGCCCGATGCCGTCATGAGGGCCGCGAATGTGAAAAGCGCCCTGCGCCTCCCGAGGCCGAGCCACGTGACGGCGAGGTTCGATGCGACGTTCCCGGCCGCTATCGCCATCAGCCCCAGCCCGACCATGACCGGGCCGAGCCCGATGCGCGCCATGTATATGGGGGCCAGTATGCTGATCATGCTCGAGAAGTACACGCGTACGCCCTTCGCCGCATAGAGCCTGAGCTCCGACCTCATCGCACGGCCCCCGGCGCACGCCACGACCTACGGGACTCCGGCCCGTACATGCGTCCATGGAATCCCCGAAGACGGCCGGTGTCAGCGGGTGCTCCTGCGAGGATGGGGCATATCACGGTCACGTGATGGCCGGCCAGCTCGATATATATGTTATTTTCACATGGGATCCCGGAGGGAGCGCGGCGAATGATTCCACGTCTATGCGCATGATGGCGCATTAAATATCCATGCTGAAGTCCGGGTTTCATGCGATCAAACGCGATGATAATATCGGATATTACATGTGAGCTACCCCACCCTGAAGGGTGAGGCTTCCTGCTTCACGGCCCCACCTTGCCCGTAGCCGAGGGCCACGGGTAGAGGGCGGAGCTCCACAGGCGCTACGGGTGGCTCCCACCCTGCCCTCCTCAGTATGTTGAGGGACGCGTTGTAGTCCCTGTCGGCCCCCCAGCCGCAGGCCGGGCACTCGAAGACCCTGTCGCCCAGCGTCAGATCCGCTTTCACGAATCCGCACTTGGCGCACGTCTTTGAGGAGTCCCTCGGGTCGACGAGGACGAACCCCTTCCCGTACTTACCGACCTGATACCCTATTATCGAGCGCATCATGCCGAGGGCGGCGTCCTGGAGGCTCCTCCTGAGCGCCCTGTTCGACTTACCGGTGAGCTGCTTAACGTCGATGTCCTCCATGACCACCACGTCATAGTGCTCGGCGAAGTATCTACCCAGCTTCATATACATATCCCTCCTCAGGTTCGCCAGGTGCTCATACGCCCTGGCCAGCTTTACTTTAGTCCTGAGCCAGTTATGGGAGAGGAACCTCTTCCTGGAGAGCTCCCTCTGCAGCCTCCTCAGCTTCTCGAGGGCCTTCCTGTAGGGCCTCAGGTTGGGGAAGTATTCACCGTCGGAGGTCGCGAGCAACTTCTCCACCCCGACGTCGATGGCGACGGCGCTACCTGTCTCGGGGAGTTGCGGAAACTCATAACCCTCGACGATGAATGATACGTACGCCCTCCCGGACCCGGCGAGCTTCACTGCCACCCTCTTCACCTCGTCCATTGGGAAGTCCCTGTGGACGATGACCTTGAAGACGCCGAGGTGGGACAGCCTCAGCGCGACGAGCCTCTTCCGGTTCCCCCGGCTCCCAGTCCGTATTTCCTTTGTATCGAGTATCCTCCAGCCGCTCTGTGGGTACGTTAATGAATAGTACTTATGGGGCTTCTTTTCCCTTGGGAACCTCGCCAAACCCTCGAAGAACCTCCGTCTGGCGTTGTGGAACCGGTCGGCAATTTCCTGCACCACCTGGGAGTGGAGCTGTTGATAGTCCTCGTTCTGCTTCCTCAGGTCCAGCGCCAGCTGCCTCAGCTCCGTGAGGGTCAGTCCCCTCCATCCCTGTGGTAGAAATCCATGTCTGCCCGCCGCAGGGTGTTGTAGACCTCACAGGCCAGCCGCAACTGGGCCTTTAACGCCCCCAACGTTTGCTGGTCGGTGTACGCCCTGAAGCGGAACCCCACGGCGGGCATCGGAAAGGTGTAGGGGCATCGCCTTTTAAGCCATTCCCACCATCCCCGCCATGAATGGCGAGGTTTTCTACCACGTCTTATCCATATTTAGTGGTGATGTGCAGACGATATTTAAGCATGGGGGAAGTCCGCCTATCTCCTCCCTGAAGGTCGGAGTTTTACCGCTTCCCCCAAAACCCCTAACACCTTATAAAGGGGCGGGATGTCTCGTGCACGTTGTCCCACGATGAGGAAGATGAGGATCTGATCAGCAAGGTGTACAGGCTGATACTGAGCAGCGGGGAGGGCGGGCTCCTCCAGAGTGAGCTCTGGAAGAAACTTGACCTGACCAGTAGGGACGGTTCCAGGATAGCGACGAAGCTGGAGAAGAGGAGGCTCATCGTCAGGGAGAAGATGTTGCAGAACGGCAGATGGACTTACAAGCTGGTTCCGCTCGTGATACCGATAG
>Ga0209012_1003303_pt1 | contig 12392 bp, 14 predicted proteins | sample RS3BMetagenome_FD_184735 | JGI IMG/M metagenome (GOLD analysis project Ga0209012, IMG submission 184735) | Ferric oxide microbial mat and aquatic microbial communities from Rainbow Spring, Yellowstone National Park, USA - RS3B (SPAdes) (version 3) ...
GGCACGCGGACTCGGTGCTAGAAGCGGGCCCCGGCTTCACGGCCGGTCCTGCGGCAGGGGCGGCACAAACAGCGGCTGTCGCGCTTTGTCTGGCAAATCGGGCAGCAGTTGACACCACCTCTGCACGATTCTGGTCAACGGAGCGGTGGATGGGCTCTGGCGGACGGTGCTCCACACCCCCGCCGCACCTTCCGGACTGCGGCTGATGCAGATGGTCGGTGGGGGCACAGGGCAGGGGTTGTTCGCCCCGGCGGCCGGGCTGTCCATCGCCGGGGTCATCATCTTCCTCGTGCTGTAGCCGCGGTCCTGTTCTGGTTGGCCGTGGGGGCCTTCGCGCCGCTTGTGGCGCTGTGGGCGATGTGGTCCGGCGGGCCGGAGTCCCCGCAGATGCGGCGCGTCGGCACCGCCGTGGTCCGCACGCTGGGCTTTCACACCCTGATGGCCGTGTTCTGGCTGTTCATGTACGCGGCGGCGGCCGGCGTCGACCAGGCCCTCGGCCTCGGTGGCCGGTCGGTGGTCCTGCTGCTGGTGGCGCTGGCCATCGTGGGCAGCATCTTCTACTGGGTGGTACCGGTGCTGCGCGCGCTGGTGGCGGAGGATGGCGGCGCGGAGGAGATGGACCGGTGGGCGGCGCGGGCCGAGCGGCTGATGACGCGGTTCGCCGCGGCAACCGGGAACGCCCGGCTCGCGGAGGCCGGGTCGGAGTGGCGCAGCCGCATCGAGAGGCACACCGGCCGGCTACGCGACCTCGCGGGTGCGCCGGAACGGGCTCGCGACGCCGTCCTCGGCTCCCTGCAGCACGTCCAGGGGGAACAGTTGCTGTTGCGGTACGAGAAGGCGGCGGACGACCCTCAGTCGCTGGTGCGCTGGGAGTCCTGCACGACCGCCGACGGCCGGCGGTACGCGGCGCTGCAGGGCCACCCGGGGGCGGTGGCGCTGGCGCAGCGGGAGTTCGGGGGCAATGTGCCGCTACCCACCGAGGCGATGGACGGGCGGATGGTGGGCCGGTGTCGATGCGCGCTGTGGCCGAGGCGGCGCTGGCGAGCGCGATGGAGGACGTGACGGTGTACTGGGACAGCCCGCTCGGGCCGGTGACGATGCGGGGCGGCCGGATGGTGCGCGTCGGACCGGTGCCGCCGCGGGCCGTGTGCCTGGGGCGGTGGGGGGAGTGAAGCGTGCGACCGGCGGATCGCTGCCTGCGTCGTGCATGCCGCGCCGGGCCGGCTTTGAGCGGCTCTGCCGCATGGTGTAGCGTATGAGTGGGGCGGTGAGGGACCGTGGATGTCGGCGAAGAGCAGTTGTGGCGTGATCTTGGGGCGCTGACTGCGTCGCGGCTGCGGCAACCTCCGGTGGCGATCCTTGCCTTCGGCTCACGGGCCCTCGGCTTCGCTGTCGCCGACAGTGACTACGACCTGTAAGTGAGGGCCGGCATCGCAGCGCTTGCGCGGGAGCGCCATGGAGTCACGCTCGACGTACACGGGTGCACCCCGCGGCATGTGGCGCGACAGCGTACCTTTGACCCCCAGCTCAACGCGGCGGTTCGGAGTGGCATCCTGTCGCAGGGGGACGCGGACTCCCTGCGCCCGTGCCCGCCGCTGGGGAAACTCGCCGTGGTCGATGTCTGCGCTTCAGCACGGGTGCTGTTGCGGGAACGATGGTCTCGCACACTGGTGAGGGATGCTTGGCGGTCGCTCCTCCTGGCACAGGCGTTGCTCGTCGATCCCCCGGCTTGGGAGGGGCATTACACCGCTTTGAGGGCCGATCCACCACTGCGCCGCGTGCTCAAACACTCCTGGGCGCTACTCCGAGAGTTGGAGGCGTACCAGCGCCGACTTCCCGAGACCCCAGAGGAACTCCAGCTTTTGGTGGCGCGTCGGGGATGAGCAGACAAGAAGAGATCCTGGAGGCGGCCGTGTAGGCCGGGTTGGTCGAGGCGCACGCCGCAGCGTGGGGCGAGGAGAATCACGAAGCGGCCGGATACAGATTACGGGTTACGCAGCAGTTGGCGGGAAAGAACTTGAACGAGCAGGAGAAGGGCCGCTTCCGGCAGCGTGCCATCAAGAGGGCCCGTGAGTACGTCAACGAGCATGTGCGCACGGGCACCATTCCGGCGAAGGACGTTCAAGGGATCATGGCCTCTGTGCAAATGAAGATCGACGCCCACCTTGCACAAACGTAGCATGGCATCGGTGTGGGCCCGGGACGATGCGGGACGGCCGGATGGTGCGGATCGGACCGGTGCCGCCGCGGGCGGTATGCCTGGGGCGGTGGGGGGAATAGGACGGGTGCGACGGGCCCAACGCCCTCAATGTCAATGCAGTAGCCGCAAGTCTGTTATGATGCCATCGATCTCTGCGGGCAGTGTACGCAGCGCCGACTGAGCATCCGCCGCAACCGTGGCTTTCTCTTTGGCGAACGCCTCATTGATCTGGCGGCGGCCCCTCTTCTCGGCCGCGCTTCTGATCACCAGCCACTCCGCCTAGTTTATCTTTCCGATGTCCGCCAAGCGATTCAGCGCCTCGTTGTGGTATAGTTGGCGCTCGCGATGCAGTTCCCCGTAAAGAACGCCGTGGGCAGCGGCTTGGCCGATCAACGAACCGGCACCCGTCAAAATGGTACGGCGGTCAGGCATGGGCACTCGCCAACCGCTGTTCCGCGAGAACATCCGCACGGTTCTTGGGGTAAGCGGCCACGGCCGCGCGCATGTCCTCCAACGAAGCCCTCAGTGCGGTGCCAACACGCGTGGTCCACCCATCCACCCGTGGGTCGCTGGCAAGCGGGGCCCCTATCCGCACGGCTCGCACCAAGTCCATCGGCAGGTCGTACCTATCCCCGATGGCGGCCCACGTCGGGGCGCCTTCCCCCAAGACCCCGACCGCATACAGCAGCGTGAGGCCGCGTCGAAGGGTGCGGACACCGGACGCGCAAAGCCACACCGCGTCGTCTTCGGCCTCGATGGCGACTTCGCTTTCGCATTCCAGCGTCTCCATCGCGTTGTCCGCACCGAGCCAAGAGATGGGCAGGGTGGCATCGTACCAGGTCCAGTTGCCGATGCGCTCTCCCCAGCGGTCCATGACGTGCTGCTGCGGGGACATGAGTCGGCTGTTGGTCAGAGCACGTCTGGACAGGATCGCCAGGTCGACGTGTGCGCCGGAAGCGGTCGCGGCGGTCCGCTTCTGTGGGGAGGCACCCTCGCGTACCACAAGCACATCGTAGTCGCTCGATGCCAGGGCCGCCTCCGGCCAGCGCGGCGCCCTTGAGCCATAGATCAGCAGAGGTGCCCCGCCAGCAGCCTCAGGTATGTCGCGGAGAACTTCGCCCCACTCGCCGGGCGCAATGTCCATCACCGTCGCCGCCCCGCACAGACTGGTAGTACCTCATCGTATCACGTTCCCCACCACCCGAGTCTGAACGGGCACGGGGGCCTTGACCGATCCGGAATACCCGTATCGGCGGCGCTCGGTATCGCCGGTGCCAGTACCCTTCTCACCATCCATAGAGGGACGCCTTCATGCCGTCCGACTCTGGCGACGGGCTCCGTTCGTTCCGATCCCGGCGGACACATCCCGCGACGTGCGCATCCTCTTCTCTTCAGGCCGGCGTCGCTGCCGGTGCTGTTCGGCGCCGGTCTGACCATGGCCGTGGCGATGATCCCCCCGCTGCCGCTGGCGGCCAAGCTCCCCCTCGGTGTCCTCCTCCCACTCGCGGTACTGGCCGTCGCCGCCCACGTCCCGGCGAAGGCGGCCTGCTGGCGCCGTTTCCCGCGGGACACCCCGGCGCGGTACCAGGCGCAGTCCACCCCCGGCAACGTGCGGGAGCGGTTCGCAGACGGCCTGCTCGCGGTGGCGCTGTCCATCCTGCCGCCGGGATGGACGGGCCGCGGCGGGGACTCCCTGGAGATGGAGCGGGCGGCGTGGGTGCGGGTCGGGCGTCGCCTCAAGGCGGCACGGGCGCAGGCCGCGTTCACAGTGGAGATGGTGCCCGACGAGCCGCCGCAGCCGGGCTGGGAGGTGCCGGGCGACCTGCCTTTGCCGTCCGGGGCCGCCCGCTTCGGAGCCGCCAACCCACCGACAGCAGACCGTCCTCGGTCATCTCTCACACGGTTCGGCCAACGCCCGGGCCGTGCACGAGCACCGACCAAACGCCCCCTCATGCGGTTCACTGGTGACGAGCGTGCTGGCGTACATGTCGACGAAGAGCAGGCCGGGCAGCGCCTGAGCCGCCTGGATGGCCGCCTCTACGGAGGCACGATCCCGCGCCCCGCTCTGGCTGGATGCGCGTGAGGGGTGCGGCGGCACCCCCACGGTTACCTGCCATTCTCCAGCACCGTGATGCGGCGCTCGTGGTTAGCGGCGCTGGCCTCCAGGGGGGCGATGTGGCGATTCATCATGTCCCGCTCGCGGTCTTGCGCACGGAACTCCGTGGCTGCGTGGAGCACGTTGATGCCCTCGATCACCACGCCGATGGCCTGCATGGTGTCCTCGTGCAGCACGCGGGCCTCAGTGCGAGCAGCCTCGGCGCGCCTCTCGGCAGCAGTGGCCGCCTGGACCGCAGCCTCGGCGACGGTTCGCGTGGCGACGGTCTCTTCGCGCCTGGCTTCCAGGTAGGCGCGGAGTTCGGGATCCATGGCGACGCCTCCGGTTCGTGGTGCGCGGCGGAAGGTTCGGCGGCAGCCGGCGGCGTCCTGCCGTGGTGTGCAGTGGGCGGGGGCGAGGGGGAGCTGTTGTGCGTCACGCAATTGACCCAGGTGGCGTCAAGTAATTGACCCACCCCAACGACAACGGCAGGTAATTGACCCACCCGTGCGGGTCACGCAATTGTCCCGCCATCACGAGCAAGTGGTCTGGTGGTGCAGCGCACGAGGCCAGTTTCCATGATAGGGGTCTCCCGAGTGTTTCGTCGCCTACCGCCGCACATCGGGAACTGCGACCGGGGGTCATTGCCCGTCCCAACAGCGGGAACCGCACGTCCGGCGAAGCAATACCGCCCTGGCGCGCCGTTCCAGGCGAGTGACGGGCGATGCCGACCTTCCCTGACGTAGGCCTGATGGCCGGTGCACACCGCACTGGCGCGCGGGATGATGGTCAAAGAAAGTGGGGTGGGTCGATGCCCACAACCGCGCAGCCCGTCTCCTGCGCCTTGTACTCCAGGAATCCGCGCAGTTGCGCGAAGGATGGAGTGGAGGCGGCGACGGGACTCCCTGCCGCGCTGCTTCACACGCGCCCGGATGTGCGTCAGGTTCTCCACGACGATCACCGCGCCGGGTTCCACGGAATCCACGATGCGGCGGCTCAGAACGTGGTCGCAGTCGCGCCGGAAGCGGTTGACCTTCCCGGCGAGGCGGCGCAGATGCCGCTTGGCCGAGCGGGTGCCTTTACGCCGCTGACTGCGGCGCAGCGGAAGCAGCGGGCTTGCACGCCGCGCCATTGGCGGCGACCAAAGAAGCGGTTGCCAGAGGTCACGGCGGGACGGCAGCGGCCGAGGTCAACGCCCACGGCGGGACCGTTCTCGGCGGGGGCGGGCGGGTCGGGTAGTTCGACGCTGACATGCAGATGCCACTTCCCCTTGCGGTGGATGAGGTCGGCCGTGAGAGTCCGTCCGCCTGCGCATCTGGCGTGGTGCTCTGGCCGCACGAACGGGATCGCCATGCGACCGGCGGCCGTGGACAGGCGCCCTTCACGGGCGCTCCAATTCACCGTGGCGGTGTGGTGGTTGTGACGGGCTGTGCGCGGGACACCCCTTGGCCGTGGAACCTTTGGGTGCGGCTAACGGTCTAAGGAGGCATGAACAATCACCGCCTGGTCAGCGCCGGGCTGGTAGTCCTCCTGGCCATGGCTGCCGGATGCGGCACCCGAAAACCCGTGGCCCACGGGCCCGCGCCGTCGGCCCATACCTCCACAACAGCATCCGCGGCCCCCGGGTCGGGGCCAGCGGTGGGCGGAAGCCAGCCCCCTCCCGTCGTGCGGGCCGCTGGGCCGGCGCCCCAGACACCCCCACAGCCGACCTGGCCCGGGCTGTTGCGCGCCGCAGCGGCGGCACCGGCGGCGGCCCAGGTCGCGGTGCGGCCCTCCGGCGGGCCCGTCCCCCTCCCGATGTCCACATCACGCGCCACCCCGGGCAGTTGCCGCCTGGCGGCAGGGGCGCCTGCCCCGGCCGCCACCCCGCCCACACCGACATCCTCCGTCTTCGCCGCCGGCAACGGGCGCTGGGTGGTGGCAGCCGGGGGCGAACTGGAGGTCGGGTCCGAGGCATCCCTCGTGCGGCGTCTGCCCAGTCCCGGCGGGACCCTGACCGGTATCTCTCCGGACGGGCTCTGGGCGGTTCTCACCGATAATTCGCCGTCTCATGGGCCGGCCGCCGGGGTGTTCCTGGTGCCGTTGATCTCCGGGCGCCCGGTGTGGCTACCCCAGGTCACGGACGCGGCGTGGTCGCCCTCGGGCAACCGGCTCCTCGTCATCGGCGGCAACAATTGCGCCTTCGTCTTCAACCCGGCGGCCGGTCGGACCGCGGCAGCGGTGGCGAACCCGGCGCCTTCCGCCGGCCCGTACTTCACGTGGTGGCTGGCGAAGGGCTGGTACGGCGCCGATCCCGTTGTGGGCGACCGCCTGGCGACCCACGACTCCGCCTATCTGCTGTGGAAGCCCGCCGCCGGCACGCTGACGGCGCTCGGCGACTTCGACACGGCCGCGACGGTGGACCCCGCTTGGGGGATACTCGCCGCGTTCCCCGGTCCGTGCGCGGAGCGCATCGATCCCACGACCGGGCGGGAGAGCCCGCTCCCGTGCGTCGGACGGAAACGGGACGACTACTTCTCCGCCGCGCCCGTCTTCTCGTCCTCACTGCCCTGGTACACCGTCCCCTACCTCCCAGGGTTGCCGCCGGGACCGGCGACGACGGCTCAGATGCAGGCGATCAACCAGGTCTGGCTGGAACCGGCGGACGGGACACGCGGCTGGGTCTTCCAGCGGACCGCCCTGCCCAGGTGGTCCCCGGGCGGGAGGCGCCTGGCGCTGGCCACCCTGGCGGCCGGGGGGATCGACCTTTCAGTCGTGGCCTGTACGCCGACCGAGTGCGCCGCGCCGCAGCATGTCGGCGGCATGCCGACAGTCGGCGCGACCGTGGAGGCGCTTGACTGGTCGCCGGACGGGCGCACCCTCGTCACCGTGGTGAACGCTGGAAGCAGTGGCGCGGGCGGCGTCTGGTCCCTGCCGGCGGCCGGTGGCGCGCCCCGGGACGTCCTCACGCTGCCGCCCTCCGCGAGCGCGCACCTGTTTCGGCTGAGCGCCGGCCTGCTGGTGTCCTGGCGCACGGGCGCGGCGCCGGTGCGGGCAGCCTTCCTGCCGGACGGCGGCGGACCGCCCGAGATCATCCCCCTGAACGCATAGGCCGGGCGACAGGCGCAGGGGCTGCCGCGACCATCGGCTGGCGGTCCAGTTCGCTTTCTACCGCCGGCAGGGCGGCCGTGCCCCGGCCGCCCGTGTAGGAGCGGGTAACCCGCCGCGCGTCATGTCGCGCTTGGCGGTGGCATCGCAGCCAGCGGTCGGCCGCCGGGGTGGAGGGTAGGACGCTGCATGTGCATGCATGGTGCGCAAGTAGCGCCCTAAAGCTATGGTCAGGTAGGGTAGAGGCGCCCCTCCAGGCTATCCGCGCGTGTGCCGTCCGGTCTCCGGATGTCGACGGGTTTCGTACGTGTGCTGCGCGCAGTATGTACATAGCGGAACGACCCGGCGCACCCGGTACCCGTGCCCCGACATGTCGCGCGCCCAGAGGGGCGGGTCATACCCCACAGGGCAAAGGAGGCGGAGTTCCCATGAACCGTGCCGAACTCATCGAGGCCGTCGCCCAGGAGGTCGGGTTACCGAAGGCCCGCGTGGCCGCCGTCGTCGAGACGGTGGTGGACAAGATCGAGGACGCCTTGGCGGTTGGAGAGCGCGTCGAGATCCACGGGCTCGGGGTGTTCACGACCACCGTCCGTGCCGCGAAGAAGGGCCGGAACCCCGCGACGGGAGAGCCCGTCGACGTGCCGGCGACCCGCGTCGTCAAGTTCAAGCCTGCGCGGAACGTGAAGACGACGGTGGCCAAGGCCGGGTAGGGACGGCAGGCCCAACGGGTCCTTTTGTGCGGCGGCGGGGGCGCGTGCCTCCCGCCGCCTTTCCTTCCGCCAGGGGTGCCGCTTCGCGTGACGCCGCGATGGGCATCGACTGCGGATCCGGATGCCGCCGGCCGACGCCGTCGCCGGGGGGCCGGCCTCTAAAGCCGTACGCGAAGGGGCCGGCGGCCGGTCCGGTACCGTCCGCCGGGGTCCTGGGCGTGATCTTCGGCCCCAGGGGGCACATGCCCGCGGGAAGGTAGCTGTACTCCGGTTCCGCAGTCCATGTCCAACTTCTCTTTCCCGCGTAGGGTGTGCGCGGGCGGTCCATCGCCTCCCTTGCCCTCGCGCTCGCCTTTCTCGGCGTATCCCGTCGTGACGCCGGTTGTCCGCCGCACGGGGCCATCGCACCGAATGGCCCGACGCCAGCCCCCCCGCTGCCGGTGGACTTGCATACTCGGCATGTACTTGGGCAACTTTTCATGGCCACTCCGCTCACGTGGTGGCGTTCGATACCGGTCCGCGGCCCCGCCCTCGTGGCCGTGCGCCGGTTGTTCGCGGGCCCCGACGGCCTTGTTTTCACGTCCGGGCTCCGGCGGGACACCCACCCGCCGGCGGTGTGCACACAGCGGGCCGGACGGATGATCCCGCCACCTGGGTACCGGTGTGTCAGCGATGGACCGCTCCCGGCGCGGATGTCAGCCGTCGTGTTGCGTCGGCGCGGTGCCGAAGGGGCAGTCACCGGATGGCGCATGCCCGACCGATGGCGGCCGCCGCCGAAAGGGGACAAGGAACGGGGATGCCGCACGCCGAGGATGCAGCGCAAGGGGGCGGCTCGATCGATCGCCCGGAAGCACCGGGCCATGACGCGCAGGCCCGTACTGAGCAAACACAACAGCCCGGCGACAACCGCGTGACCAGTGGGCGGGGCGTGGATCCCCAGCCCGCTCCCAAGGGGGACACCCCGGGGACCCAGGGGGCGGAGGCAGCGCTGCGGACCGAGGCGGGGCGCCAGTGGTGGCAGCGCCGGGGCGGCCGGGCCGCGCCGGTGAACGGTACGCTGCGCAACAGCATGGAGGAGCGCGGCTTCCCGCACGTGGACCAGTGGCGGATGACCCCGGTGCACCACCTCCCGGTGGAACAGAGGCACGGGTTTGACGAGGTGGCGCAGGGGTATCTGACCGAGGAGGAGGTGCGTGCGGAGGCGGCACGCTGCCTGCTCTGCAAGCATCCGACCTGCATCTCCGGCTGCCCCAACAACAATCCCATCCCCACCTTCCTGGCGCTGGTGGTGGATGGCCGCCTGATGGACGCCGCCGTCGCGGACTACGAGAAGAACTCCCTGCCGGCATGCACGGGCCGGGTCTGCAACTGGGAAGAGCAGTGCGAGGGCTGGTGCGTGCTCAACGCCGACGGCCAGGGGGTGCGCATCGGGGCCGTCGAGCGGTTCATCGGCGATTACGCCCTGCGTCACGCCGAGGAGTTCGCCCGGCTGTGGGCGCAGCGGCGGGCCGAGGAACTCGCCCAGGGGGCCTCCGCCTACACCCGGCCCGACGTCTCGCCGTACGCGGCAGCCACCGAGGCCTACGGCGGCGCGGCGGTGCCCGGCTACTACACCGAGGTGGAAGCGGCACGCATCCTGGGCGCGGCGGTGGTGCCGGGTTATGCGCCCGAGGACTCGCCGCCGGAGGACACCGCCCTCGACGGCCTGCGCGTCGCCGTGGTCGGGGCGGGTCCCGCGGGATTGGCCTGCGCGGACATGCTGACCCGCCGCCGCGCCTCGGTCGTGATCTTCGACTCCAAGTCCTACGCGGGGGGCGTGATGGCCGACGGCATCCCGGAGTTCGTCCTGCCCGAGGATGTGGTCGATCGGGAGGTCGAGCGCATCCGCGGGCAGGGGGCCACCTTCCACTTCGACCAGGTGCTGGGCCAGAGCCTCCACCTCGACAAACTGCGGGAGGAGTTTGACGCCGTCTTCGTCGGTATCGGGGCGGAGGAGGCGCGGCACCTCGGGGTGCCCGGGGAGGACGCCGAGGGCGTCATGACGGCGCAGGCCTTTCTGAGCCAGGCAAAACGGGCGCTGGCAGCAGGCAATGGGGCAGCGGGGGCGGCGAAGGCCCCCGCCGGGCGGCGGATTCTGGTGATCGGGGCGGGCAACACCTCCATGGATGCCGCGCGCACGGCCCTCCGTCTGGGGGCGGAGGACGTGCGCGTCGTCTACCGGCGGACCCGGGAGCAGAGTCCCTCGCGGGACATCGAGGTCACGCTGTCCAGCGAGGAGGGGGTCCGCTTCGAGTATCTGGTCAATCCGCTGGAATTCCTCAAAGACGAGGCGGGCCATGTGCGGGCGGCGCGTCTGGTGCGGATGCGGCTGGAGGGCCGCGACGCCAGCGGCCGGGCGCGGCCGGAACCGATCCCCGGGAGCGAATTCGAACTCCCCTGCGACACGGTGCTCCTGGCCATCGGCTACTCCGTGCATGGCGTCGACCTCGGACACCCCGAGATCCTCAACCGCGACCGTACGGTGCGCACCCATGGGGAGGGTGGGGCGACCGATCTCCCCGGGGTGTTCGCCGGAGGGGATTTGGTGCGCGGCGCCTACACCGTGGTGCATGCCATCCGCGACGGCCGGCTCGCGGCGGACGCCATCGGGGAGTACCTGCTGCGCATCAAGAAGGGGACGAAGCCGGAGACGGGGACCCCGCCGGCCGTGCAGACGGCCGGACTCGCCACCGGCGCCGACGGGACCGCGGGGATGTAGGCGACCGCGGCCACTCGTGTGCCGCGGTCGCCTACATCCGGTGGCCCTGCGGCATGGCGGCAGGGGGCCCCAGCCCGAGCGCCGCGGGACGCCCGGCCGAAGCGTCCGCGTTCCGTCCTCATGGGGCGGGCTTCCTCGGCAGGACGGCCAGGGCGAGCGCGACGGGCGCGACGGCGACGGGCACCGCTATTCCGAGGGGCACCTTCGGCCCAGTTCCAGGCAGGCGAGCAATCCCAGAGCGCTACGCCGCCGGTGAGCCGCTTGGGGTGCCCATTGGACCCACGCCGCCGATGGAGGTGACGGTGAAGCTCTCTGCCTTTCCACTCAGACCGGTGGCGCTGGCGGCTGATCCGCCGGTGACCCCCTCGTCGAACGAGAGCAGCGCGCCGCTGGACTTTTCGACGCACGCTTGGTCGGCGATCGAGAAGATCCCGTTGTCCGACGACGGCGTCTTGAAGTCGTAGGTGGTCCCGCGCGCCCCCGCGACGCTGCAGGAACCGGCCGCGACGATCCGCACACCGCTGACATGGGTGAAGCCGATGAACGCCTGGGCCCAGGTGTACTCCCCGCTGAGATGGGTGCGGCCCTCGGGCGTCCTGAACGAGACGTGCTGGACCGTGGAGGACCCCCTGACGGTACTGTAGCCCTGCCCGTCGACGTCGCCTCCTGTCGCGATGTAGGTGAAGGTGTAGTCTCGCAGCCCGGCGAGAGTCGATAGACTGAAACCCTCACTGGACGTCGGCTGAGATCTCGCCGCCGGTTCCGGCGCCTTCGCGGTCCGGGCACCAGGCCCGCCGGTGCTCGACGCGCCTGCGCTCGACGGTCCGCCGCTCCCGCACCCCGAGGCGAGCAGGCAGAGAACCGCGGTCGCGCACACCACGGGAACACTCCTGCGCACCGACCCTAGTAACCCGGAACGCCACCACGACCTCGCCGTGACGGAACACGGTAGCGCGGGCAGGATGGCGCCGCTGTTATCGGCACCGGACACGGGCTTCTCACATCGGGAGCACCTTGCGCGGATGCTCATCCTCAGCCGATACCACTTCGACGTGGTCTTCGCCCCCGACGTCGCCGTTGCAACGGCCGCCTTCCGCTCCGCTGGTTCTGCCGGCGCAAGCCCACAACACCGGCCTGGGCGGGTCGCGGGGCCCAGTGGATGGCGGGTGATCCAGGTGAGCATCGTCCGGTCCCGCTCAGTGGTCTGCACGAGCGCCGACGCCCGCAACGCCAGCTGCTCTGGACCGACCGCCTGCCTTGGCTTCACTTCTGCCATCAATGCCCAGCCCTCCAAACACGACCCGTTTAACCTGCATTTGGGTGCGGCTCTTTTGGAGGGACATAGCAGGCAGGAAGTCTGACCCGCGAAGAGCTATGGTTCCCCGGAGGGCTTGGCTGCCCCTGAGGAATTGGGCCAAGTCTAGAGGATGGTTGGCTTGGCCAAGGGGCAAGGACGGGTCAGACCCGCTCCTGCGACAATAGAGGAGTGGTACGCCGGTTTACGTGAACGGTATCGGCCGGCGGTGGTGGAACTGGTCTCAG
>Ga0209012_1003312_pt1 | contig 12356 bp, 10 predicted proteins | sample RS3BMetagenome_FD_184735 | JGI IMG/M metagenome (GOLD analysis project Ga0209012, IMG submission 184735) | Ferric oxide microbial mat and aquatic microbial communities from Rainbow Spring, Yellowstone National Park, USA - RS3B (SPAdes) (version 3) ...
CAGATGGTTTATAAACCATCTGTAGGTCACGCAAGGTCGGATTCGCATACGCCTCCAGGCAGACGGTGCCAGCGACTCGTTCGCTTCCAGATGAGCGTTTTTTCGCATCGCTGCACAGGATTCGTGTGCTGGTACCAGCGTGTGTCCAAAGCGTATAGCCGCGTATTCGCTATTCCCGACGAATCGTCATTCCGCGGTCTAATTATTGAAGCTGCCGGCTCAAGGACTTCCATTTTTCCAGTGTCTCCCACGCCGCGCCGCTCATCAGCGCGTTCGCTGCCATGTCACAGGCATCCTGTAGCGTCTCCGCGAGACCGTACACGACAAGCCCCGCTCCGGCATTCATAATGATCGCATTGCTAATGGGGCCTGGTGCACCTTGCAAAATACTCGTGATCGTCGCCGCATTGGCTGCACAATCGTCACCAACGAGATCCTCTACGGTACACAGAGGCATGCCTAGTGTTTCGGGCTCGACTCGGAACCGGCATGGAGGCACATCTTTTCGTACTTCGATGACCTCTGTCGCACCGATCGGCGCCATTTCATCCAGACCTGCACAGTGCACAATCCAGGAGCGCTCGGTTCCGAGGCGAGCCACAGCCTCAGCCATGGGCTCCATGAGCTCCGGTGCTGCAACCCCAATGACTTGATAGCGGCTTCGGGCCGGGTTTAGCAGTGGCCCTAGGTTGTTGAAAACTGTGCGCACTCGCAGCGATCGCCGTAGTGGTGCCACTGTTGCCAACTGTGGATGAAAACGCGGCGCCATCAGAAAGCTAATACCAGTCTCGGCGATGCAGCGAGCAACTTGCTCAGGTCCCAGATCGATTGCAACGCCAAGCGCTTCGAGTACGTCAGCTGAACCGCATTTTGAAGAGGCAGAGCGATTACCGTGCTTGGCAACACGTGCTCCGCAAGCAGCCGCAACGATCGCTGCTGCAGTCGATATATTCACAGTATTGGACCCGTCACCACCGGTGCCGACGATGTCCAAAGTGGCTAGATCGCCCGTCGACACGAGGACCGCTCTTTCCAGAAGCGCTGCCGCCATACCGGCGAGTACTTGGCCAGTTTCAGCACCATTTCGTCGTAGTAGCACCAGAAACGCAGCGACGCGAGCTGGATGTTCACCAACCGTTTCCAGCATGCAGTGCATCGCATCCGCTGCTTCATCGAAAGAGAGTTCATGCTCGGCAGCTATCAAGCGCTCGACCAGACGCAGAAGACGATCGCCCGCTGCAGGAAGTTCCTGCAGGGTGCCTGTGAGCAGCGGAAAGCTATAGCGTTCGCCAACGTAGCGATAGAGCCAGGTCGAAGCGAGTCCTGCAGCGACAACTGCAGCACTGAACCCCCAGACCGGAAAACCGTCTCGACCTCTAGACCCTGGACTGATCTCGACCGGTCCAGTAGCCGTCTGCAGCGCAAACTTAGCGCTATGAGTTGTAACACCAAGTGTGCCGTTTCCGCGAGGAACCTGAACACGTACGGTTTCGTTCAGAGCGCACTGCAAACGCAGCCGCCGCCGAGCCGACAGGAAAGGTCGGTGCAGAAAAGCGAGCTCATCACGGTCCCATGGCTCTAATGACCGTGTGCCCTGCATCGTAGCCTTCTACAGTCCAGCACACCTATGCGTATGCGCAGCACCAAGCCGCTGTGCACGAAAGCAGCCTGCCTAGAAGACAGCCTGCGGAGAAGCGGTGCGCTGCGACCGTCGGCCGGGGTCCGGTATTGAAGCAGGGCCACCATCGGCTGTTTCTCGTTGTGCCCCACAGGCTGTATTTCGTTGAAACGGAGAAGTATGGGGATGAAGAAGAGATCGAGAACTATGATGAGTGGGGAAACTCTGGAGGTTGCCACTTCACGCGCGAATTGTAGTTGCTGACGAGTCTCCATGCAGCACAGGTTTTGAGGCACGAGGGTCTTCGTCAGTTCGTGACAGCTCATTCGGAAGAAAGCAGGTGGTGCACGAGCAGGTGAACAGATAACGCTGTGTGTCGGGGGCGCAACGTTGACACTCGAGTGCGTCCTCAAGTCGGGGTCTCGCCAGGTGCCTTGTGGCTGCGGGGCTATGCGGTCGAAAACGGGCACTGGTGTCTCTGCTTCAAGCTGGAGGCAGACGATTTGACGCGGAGCTCGGCATACTATTGACGAACTAAAGCAGTTTGGAGGCTCTGATCCGGTATCAATAGCGTATAGAAACTGATTAACCTATTGTTACGCTTTGGATTCAAGCGGAAGAGAGCACATGAGTCCAGCGGGCGCTCTCCAAGCAGCAGTCAAGCGCTGGGGAGCAGCGGAGGTTCGCGAGCCTCTCACGTAGCCCCGTCTACTATGCTTTCAGCGAGCGTCGGCGTGTACGTTGCACTGGGCTTGCGGCTACGATTGAGCGACGTTTTCGTTGCTGAACTGGCTCGACAGGTAGCGACTGGCGTTGTATTGCCGGTTGCAAAGGCAGAAGCGCTTCCGCGTACTGGACAACGCTTGCTCTGGTGCGGACAGGCGCTGCGTCTTGACTGCGGCTGGAGCTAGCTTCTGCGGCATACGGTGAAACGATGAGCAGTCTACCTGTGCACCGCTCAGTGGCAAACTGGAACGATGTTCTATGGTAGGTGACAAGGCATTCCAAAAGCTTCGCAGTGTATGAGATCGTATCGTTCTCGAAGGAGTCTCGATAGCAGCGCATACCTAAACACCACTGGGCGGTAGCGGTATATTCGATTCCCGGAGCAGACCATGTCGTCTTTCGAAAAAGAACAAGAATCTGGAGGCCGATGGTGCATCGTCTCTATGTGGTGCACAGAGCCGTTCGGAACTGCAAGTGGTCTGGTTCTGGAAAGCCCGACTAGGAGCGCTCTGTGCGTCCGTGGCCATAAGCGGGCCTTCAAAGAGGAATCGATGCCTGCGAAAATGTATAACATAGTTCAGAGCTCCAGCATCCCGTAACGAGTCTGCGTGCGCTTCGAAGTTTTGGACGTTGCAACGACACCTCTATACACCCATACCATCTAGGTCTGCAGAGCAGGTACGATCCACAGCACCAATACATTTATAGTGTCGCTCATGTTAACATGTCGCCCGCAATGATCGACATTGTTGATGCAACCATTTTGTTGCTAACGGGTCATCCGCAACAAGCGGCGCCACAGCTTTCCATACGCTCTGATGATAAGAATCGATCCAAGCGATCTCTTGTTCTGTCAAAAGTTTGGTATCCAGCAACTTGCGCTCTACTGGAACCAGCGTAATGTTTTCAAACCCCAGGAATGCTTTCCGGTCCATGCAGTGATCGGGATGAAGCTTCGGGACAACCAGCAGAACATTCTCGAATCGCATGCCAAACCGTCCGTTCTCATAGTAGCCTGGTTCATTCGTTACAGTCATGCCGGGTTCCAGGGGCGTCTCACCGGCAGAAGACCGTGGACTTATCATTTGCGGGCCCTCGTGCACATTCAGGAAGCATCCGACGCCGTGTCCAGTACCGTGCCGATAGTCGCGGCCGATGAGCCAGAGCGGCAACCTCGCCAGAACGTCCAACTGTTGACCAGTAGTACCCGGAGGAAAGCATGCCTGCTCCAGCTGGATGTAGCCTTTGAGCACGCGCGTAAAGCACTCGCGCTCCAATGCGGTAGGCGTGCCAAAGTGCAGCGTTCGTGTCACATCGGTAGTGCCGTCCAGATACTGACCTCCTGAATCGACCAGATAGATCGCATCCCTCGTGATCGGTCGAGCGCTCTCCGCACACGGCCTGTAATGAATAACCGCAGCGTTCGGACCAGCACTCGAAATCGTTGGAAAGCTCGGTGAAACAAAATGCTCCTGTTGCGATCGAAACTCGTCCAGGAGCTGGGCAGCCTCCATCTCATTTATTGTGGTGCCCTGTTCGACGAGCTTGTGCTCGAGCAACGCCAGGAAGCGACAGAGCGCCACGGCGTCCCGCAGGTGTGCAGCGCGCATACCAGCCAGCTCCGTCTCGTTCTTGCGAGCTTTGAACAGGCCGATAGGGGTTGCCTTTGCCAAAATTGAATGCCTTGCATGCTTGGCGGATGCAGGGTTGCTGTCCAGGGTTGCTTCGCTGAACTCCGCGAGATGGAGCTTTTGTCCAATAAGACAGTTCGTATGACTCGGATCATACCAGACACAATCCCGCAGAGCGATGAGCTGTTCCAGGTCGGTGGCGATAGCCTCATACGGCCTTAGATGAGCTTTCAGGGCCTTGAGGGCCTCGCGTGCCTCAGCGTTGAGGCGCTCCTGCTCGGTATACAGGTACAAGTCACCAGCGGGCTCGTTTTCGGCCTCAGAGACAGCGCGTCGATGTAAGAGCACATACGCCAGAAAAACCGGATTGTATTCGATGTCATTTCCGCGCAAGTTCAAGAGCCAGGTGATTTCATCAAGTGCGCAAACAACAAGCCAGTCCACCCGGTTTTTCGCCATGTCGTTGAGGACCCTGCTCACCTTGCTCGCTGCCGTCTCACCAGCAAAACAGAGCGCATGCGGAAAAACGACGGAGCGAGGTTCCGCTGGTCGGGCGGCTCCCCATACAAGGTCCACTAAATTGCAGCGCGTGCTAGCGCTCTCCGTGCCGTCCTGTTCGTTCGTAACAGGAACCAGGTGAATGCCGTGCTGCTGCAGCGCTTTGCGCAGCCTGTTGAAGGCACTGATGGAAAGCGTCTCGGGATCAAACCCCAAGCGCGATCCGGAAGCCAGCACAGTGCCCAAAAACTCTTCCATCGGTGGATCTATGAGATGTTTCTTCAGTTCCCATACGTTGGGGTCGAGCTCCCGTTCCGCGTGCACAAAGTAGCGCCCGTCAGTATAGAGAAAAGCTCGGTCGCGCGTAACGACTGCAGTACCAGCGGAGCCCGTGAATCCGGTCAGAAATGCCCGCCGCTGGAAACAAGCTGCAACGTACTCAGAGGCATGCGCGTCCTCCGAAGGGACCAGGTATGCATCGAGTCCGCGAGCGGCTAGGAGTTTGCGCAAAGCATCAACCCGTTGTGCGCTAGAGCGTTCCAAAGACATAACAGTTTCGACGAGTGTGTGTGCTTCTCAACCGTTCAACCTGTGCAATACGACTGAATCCCAGCAGACAACTGCAGCGTCAAGCGTCCACAGCAAACTTGGGCACTGGGAGCGCGCGTTCACACCAAGGACGCGCGGGCACCAGTGCCTGGACCAATATGACGTTGATGCTGCCGCTGCACCGGATTCAGCTCAATGCGCTTGTCTGTAATTTCGAGGCGCTGGCATTTTGTGGTCCATACGCCGAGTTTTGCGAGTCGTCCTGGTATCGAATGCTTCTAGAAGGGCGTCCACGCGACCAGGATCGTGTCTCAGGTGCGCCACAGAGAGTTCCGTAGTAGTCGGTAAGGTACGTTGATAGGGGCGGCGGTGGTGCAAAAGTTCGTGCAGTTCGAGTGTCCCAGGCGCTGCTGCAGCTGCTGCCGGGGTTTCGTGCAACGCTTGCAACAGGCACCGCTGACGGACTAGTGATACTTGCTCTAGGCCGGTTGCAGTAGGATTCTATTCCTGCAATAATGAGAAGGATTGTGCGCGGAAAAGCAGGTTGATCTTCACAGTGATCACATCCGTGGCGCTGCTGCATTCGACTCCACAGGAGATGTCATGGCAATACACAAGAACACCGAACAATGGAGCACAGAACTCGTTCAGGAATTGTCCAGAGGCTGGTGTCCGATGCGTAGAATCGGTGCTCTGGTCTTGCGAGAATGCCGAGCTATGGCACGCCGGGGCGTTGCTCCAGGCGGGAATCCCATGCCCTCGATGCTCGCCAGTGAATATTTTTACTGGAAGCCGTCAGCGTTCGCGTTCATCCTCACATGGTGTCCTATTCGATTCCCATGGAAATTCGCTCGACGAAACTGGTTGGCGCTGTGGAAGACCGAGATATTCCCGAGTGCTGATCGAGATGTTCTCGTCTCTGTGCTGAAAGTGCTTCTGCGCATTTTCGCTGATAATATGAATCCATGGCAACACGCGTGCCTTCGATCGACGCCCCGTCAGACGTTTGATGAGCGTACCGTACAATAATACGTGCATGGGGCTCTGCTTCAGGATCTCTTTCTGAGCCAGCTTCAAGATGTACTTGTGCACGTGTTCCGTGAACGTCATCCGGACTTCATCGACGAGAATCCTGCAGAACCGCTTCCTGCGCTCGGTGCTCGATTTCGTCGAAGGAGTAGGAGTTCAGGGTTTGCGCGACCTAGCCCGTTCAACGCCCTAGGGCATCATCAAACGACCCGAATATTCAGCTGTATCTTCTTTAGAAATCGTTAAGAAACCTGGCGAAAGCGCGATTGTCGTCTTGGTACAGTCGAAACAGTTGGCGACCGAAGAGCGAGCGCATGTACTCCCGCCAAACAGTGTGTGTATGAGCCACTTGAGCACCCGTGTACGCTCTGAATGACGAGTACGAAGCATCCGTCTCTGTGCGATATGATACTCTGGGCTTCGAGATGGGTCCTGGTGCCATTGCTCCACTTGCTGGAAAGTCTCGTCGCTTCCACCGTGCTCGATTTCGAATGATAACGAGCTTCAGAATCTTTGAACTGCTTCATGTGCTTTCCATTCAGGCCTTGGTAACCCGAGCCTTGATTTAGCTGGACGACGTCGGCCATGATGTTTGTCGGCACGAGAGCCATGCTCACTACAAAATCCTTCTTCTCATTTGCTTTGAACGATTGAAAATTAGTCCATTCCGCGCAACTCATGCCTAGGTCTCGCAAAGTACACATAGATGCATATGCTGTAAGCGTGCATGCTCTATGCAGATTTCTATCCGTTTTCTCCTTGTAAACGAGAAATCTTTACCGGCCTCGGACAATGCGCTTCGTGAAGCCGTTCGAGTGCTTCGGATTTGCCTTCAGCGATCAGCCGTCGCTCACTGAACAGGCGATACATTCCAGTACACCAATGTATTCGTTTACACCATAGGACTTGTTACGATACGTGGGAAGCACATCGAATCAGCGTTTGAGCAGACTTGGACGCCCGGGTTTGGGGAAATCATATGCATTGTTCTGCAGACCTCTGTTCAGGGAAACAGAGAGGCGCAAGATGCGAGGAATTCAGGCACTACGTTTCAAATATCCCATATGTACGACACGTGTCGATGCCAAGCCCACAGCGACACCACGAGCCTAGACGATACGAGGTGAATGCCGCTCTCGTTGCATTATCTCATCGGGACTCGCTAGCACGTCGAGCGCTTCCATCACCAGCCCGCCGCTCGCCTTCAGCGACTCACCAGAAATTCCTTTTTATTGACGCACAAGCCTCTTGGTCGATGCGTTGAGGCCACTACGGATACAGTGCCCATGCAGCGCCCTTGTTTGACGCATAGATGCTTTTTGAGGATGGTTTGGTACTCGTAGGCGTTGGGGATGTAGATGTTACCATCGCCGACGGGTCGCAGCGATCCATCAGGAAACTCGGGTTGTCGTTTGCGCAAATCCAGGATCCTTCAATCAGGCAGTGTTGGATTTCCTCTCCAGATCATCAGTTGCCTCACGTGGAGTTGGTCGAAAATTTTAGAGGGATGTACCCAGCTTGCAACCGTGCGCCCGTAATTTAAACGAATAATTGCTGGGCAAGATGCGTCAAGGCGAAAGAAGCTGAGCGAGCCTTATTCGAAGAAGAAGCAACGCGACTTTTAATGTCGTCCTGTAGCTTCCGGTTTCACGCATGCAAACGACTCGTTCACTGTTAGGTGCGGGTGAAAAATGCGCTCGACAATAGAGGAGACGCATTTGACTGGGTTGACATAAGCAGAACCGGCTAGACCGGTGAGCAGCTTAGCACCAGTCTCAGTCGGGCACGCTTTGATCGGTTTTAGGCGATGGAAAGCGATGTTGCCAATCAGCAGGTCCGAGAAATCGGTGACGATAGAGCCACGAAGCGTACTTTGTCGACAAAGGCTGTGGTGCTGAACGATTCACCTCTTCTGGCGAATCATGGGAGAGCACACGAAAAACTCGCTCCAAACGCTGATGTTTTCGGAACACTTCCTCGTCCCTCTGTTGCAAAACGGCGGTTTGGCCCTCTTCGACAACCCATACACTGTTCTACCGTTTCCACTGGATGCATGTTCTTGCGATGAGATCATCAGCTGTCGCTTCTGTCGTTAGGGTTCACAATGAAGTACGCACTCGACGGTGTACGGTTCCGAGCGTGACGGACTCACACTGAAGCATCTGGTTTCCTGTGCCCAGCCTTGTCTCTTCAATTCAGTTCGTACTGTTGGTACGGAGGCTTCACATCCTGTGGCCTCTTTGCTGATAGTTCTTCAAGAACGTATGGAGTGGAATCAATGGACGAGGCGACATTCGTGACAATAGAACTCGATATGTTCTGGCTTTGGTGGACGAAATTCTCCACGGGTCACGACAAGTTGGGTATTCCACCTACCTACTGACCGCAGAATAACTGCCTTGTACAAGTAATGCGGCAACGGCCAACTTCCAATGATATCGTTAAATTTTTACGGAACTTTTTGCCGGTTCGTGGCGTACAATCTGTTCGCGGTGTACCTGCGAACACCAACAAACAGAAACAGAAAAGAGCGTGCTAATACTAGTGTTCCGGGAAACACGGCTTGGCGTAGAACGCTCGTCGGCTGGCGGACTGCATGCTAGCACGCCAAAAGCGATAGGTTCTGGTGAAGCACCGGTGTGCCGTACTCACCAGCGTACACGTAGGTTGCAGGGTGCGGGTTCGTTGCGCTGCAGCCGCTGCCTCGAGAGTACCGCGAGAGGCATAGGAAACCGCGAGGCGTGCCGCTGTAAGCAGCTTGGTTCTTTTTTTCGGGGAACGGTTGCGCTCTTTGCCCGCTGGGACCGAAACACATGACTCAGCAGTCGGGCCGGCGGCAGCATCAGCATCAGCATCAGCATCAGCAGCTGCTACCGCAGCGAGTGGCGCTTGCGAGCAGCCTCGGTAAGAGCGGACTCCACGGGTACGTCTATGCGCTCGACGCTGCAGTTGGCAGTGTTTTGCGATCTCGTTTGCAAGATGAAGGTGTATCGGAGCTCGTGTGGACTCCACAGGAACCGCCCGCGGAGCTGCGGTCCGCAGCACCTATGCACCCGCAATTTTCCGCGGTCTGTTCTGCTAGGCCTCTGTTGCATACAGCAGACCCGAGCCTGCAGATCAGTGCCTCCAGTGAAAATCCGCGTAATCATCATGTGGTTGCCCACAGCGCCGGTGTCGTCTTGCGTCCCGAAGATTTAGATGCCCCAAAGCTTGTGATCGTATGTCGAAACGACATACCCATGAGTGCAGGCAAGTTGGCTGCGCAGGCTGCACACGCCGCTGTTGGTGCCTATCGCCGGCACTGCGTCGAATCGACGGGCGATACTGAGCAAGCTCTCGTGTGCAATCGTTGGAAGCGTGAAGGTGAGAAAATTGTTGTGTTGTCGACGTTCAAGCGCCCTGCTTCGGACCGCGCATCAACTGCTGCACCATCTGTTGCCGAGAGCGGCAGCGGCGCTCGGATGCTAGAGGCGCTCGCGCGTGAGGCGCGCGCTTTGGGTCTCCCGCTCTTTCAAGTGGTGGACGCAGGTCACACTGAAGTACCACCACGTACATGCACCTGTATCGCGATCGGGCCAGCCGCAACGGGTCGCATCGACGCGGTAACCGGGGATCTACAGCTCTTCACAACAGGGCGCCAACCTGAGAAGCTAGCTCGGACCGGGTCACGAAACGAGCGCCGTAACCGACAGCGTCGTCGCGGCAGCCGCTGAATAGCGTTTGTAGCGCATACCCTAGCACACGTGTCGGAATGTTTCCTGGGCGCCGGTGCGCCAGCGAGGTGCATTCCCTGGCTAGTGGCGCTTTCCCCGATCTGCGCGAGGTTTTTTGACCACTCTGGGGTACCGCGTGTGGACGCGCTCGCGATCGCATCTAGCGCTATAGCTTTCGTTCCTCAGCGAGTGCCGGTCGCGGAACGGAGTCCGCATTCATGCGCCTCCACGCGAATGCTCGCTCTGATGTCCGGCACGGTCACGCTTATTCGGTGCGCATATGTTCACAACAGCCCGTTTCGCTCAAGTCCCAAAGAACGCCGTACCAGGGCCCTGCATACACCATCGAACGAACCCGGAATAAAGACAGTGGAGCGCCCTGGGGATAATCCGGGGGGCGGGGTTGGGGGCGGGGGCACCAGGCCTGCATGCATCCGCTTTAGATCAAAGAAACTCAATACGCCGTCTGGAATGATCTCGTCATTACGACTGTCGAGTTTGTGTCCAAAAAGTCTATAAATATCCAATTTGGTACCTCTCTCGCTCCCCGCATATCTAGTTCCTATCCAAAAAGTACAGAAACATGCAGTATTATACCATTAATTACAATTTTTCTTTTCCAAAGGCGTCCGCACACGTCTCTCCCGATGTGCTGACGCGATGCAGCGCTTGCCCGATGGCAGCGCGACTGTTGCAGACAACTGCGACGCGCTCGCCGCCAGCCGCGAGGACTGGCGATGGACGTGCCCTGCACTTGCGGGGCACGGTACAAAAACCATTTTTGGCTTCAACGCGAGCCGCCTCCTCAACGTCGTTCGGGGCCCTAGTGTTGTTCCTCGGAAACTTGTGCAGTGTATATTCATAATGTCTCGCTGTACTCGATATGTTTGGACCCTTACCTGTGTCTGCCTCGTGTTCGTTATCGTTGCTATGGTACTCGGGATACAACTCGCAGCCGTTCCTGCGGAAGCGCTAACGTTCGACTACGTACCGGTTCCGCGGGTAGGTCTTAGAGACGCCCGTGACCACAACCGTAATCCGAACTGCTTCTTTACGACTGGAGCAAAAGGGGATCTCATAAGCGGTCACTACTTGGTGGTAGAGCCACCAAAAGGTGCAGCGGTAGAAATGATTGTCTCGAAGCTGCCGCGTGACGCTATCGACGACGAGTCGCGCTCCGTGCCGGTGCTCGCGTTACCCGCACACGCCGGAGAGTCTTTCTCTTTTGAGGTGACGGAAGACGGGTTTCCCCTATATCGAATCTGCTTTGCTGGTGCGTATGGGCCACCACGGAAGATCCTCTTCGAGTGGCAGGGTGGTGTCGTTGACGAGGTCGTATCGGGCGTGCACGCTGACAAGAAGGAGCCCATCAAAGTCGGCCACATACAGGACCTGGAAGCGGCGGTCGATCATCTTCAAGATAGGGTTGCGCAAGTAGGTGGCGCGGCCTACTACTTCAACCATCGCCTTGGGCTCATGCTCGAGGCACTTTATGGATCATCCACGGCGCTCGCGTGGACAGCTCTGTTGAAAACGCTCGCTTTTATGGCGATCAGCTGGTGGAAAGTGAGTCGTGTCAAGAGGATGCTGGATCCGAGTGCTGCTGCGCCGACAGGTTGGAGCTTTCCTGGCGTATCAAAGCTTCTGGGGCAACACCAGAAACCAACCAAGCCATTACTCGAGCGACGGATTTCACCCGGTGGCTGGCCACGAGTCTAGAGGTCGTCGCACGAGCGCTTTTGTTTGATACAGCTGAATGTGAAACGACGAGAGGGCTTCGCGTAAGCGCTCTGATGGGAATGTTGATTGCCGGGGACGCTCTACGCCTGTGTCAGATGAAAATGGGACCCTGAAGTGCTCGCTCCGTTACCGCCTTTGGATTATTTTTCTGAACTTGTTAGATAAGCAGACTCAACATTCGAAGCGCAGCACGTAGGGATCACGGATTCATGTGTAGTTCTAGGATTCTCGGTCGTTTTTCCTGATTGGTGCCTTCCACGTTGTGCCGATGGCATTCGATACGCCACCGGAATCAAGATGAATCGCGACGCCGGCGAACAAGGGTTTCTAAAATAACCGATGACATTATCCAATGCCTGTGTACAAGTGTTTTGTGTTCTCGTTTTCTTTCGTGCAGTATGCTGAAATCAAGCAACCTCCAAGTTTTCGATCGTTCTACTTCGAGGCAACTCATGCGAACAGCCATTCGAGCTGTTGTCTTGTCGAGGAAAAATACACGACTTGGTCCGTTGACGACATGTTCACAGGCCGAGCCCCAAAAGCTGACTGAAATCCTCACTCCAAATAATCGAATCCGTTCGAATGAAAAATCCTCCTGTGGTTGTGGCCGTTGACGAAACGGCATGTGCTACCAGCATAACAGCGCTCATGGAGCACGCTCACAGGGGCCCCCGTATCTTCTGTTCACATCGAAAGGAGTAACGGAATCGGACTAGATTCATCCCAGCAATCGCTTCCAATCGAGCGTGCATCACTCCTTTGCACGACAGGAGCGTTGACGAATCGAAATTCCAAGACCTGATCTCCAGCCTAGATTCTGCTTCGGGGCATTGCTTCCGCGTGAGGAACACC
>Ga0209012_1003318_pt1 | contig 12328 bp, 10 predicted proteins | sample RS3BMetagenome_FD_184735 | JGI IMG/M metagenome (GOLD analysis project Ga0209012, IMG submission 184735) | Ferric oxide microbial mat and aquatic microbial communities from Rainbow Spring, Yellowstone National Park, USA - RS3B (SPAdes) (version 3) ...
CTCGTGCTGATCGCGCTCGCCGGCAGCGCGATCGCCTACTGGATCGCCCGCAGCATCGTCGGCCCGATCCGGTCCCTGACCACGGCGATGGGCCAGCTTGCGGACGGCAACATTGCCAGGGCGATCCCCGGATTGCACCGGCATGACGAGGTCGGATCCATGGCGGTGGCCGTGCAGGTCTTCAAGGACAACATGATCGAGAATGACCGGCTGACCGCGGAACAGGCCGCGGCCCGGGCCAGTCGCTCGCAGCGGCAGGACATCATGGAGCGCGAAACGGAAATCTTCGCGCGCTCGGTCACGACGGTCATGACCAGGCTGGCCGGCTCGGCCGACGCCATGTCCGGCGCCGCCAGGGCGATGACCGGGGCTTCGGCCGCCGTCCACGACGAGGCAAGCTTCACCTCGACGGGAGCCGAGAAGTCGGCAATGGACCTGACCGCGACGGCCGGCGCCGTGGAGGAACTGACGGCAAGCTTCGCCGAGATCGCGCGACAGGTCTCGACAGCGGCAGCCGTTTCACAGGATGCGGCGGGTCGGGCGGAAGCAAGCCAACGCGTGATCCAGACCCTGGCCGACGCGACGACACGGATCGGGGACGTGGTCAGGCTGATCAACGACATCGCCGCGCAGACCAACCTGCTGGCGCTGAACGCCACCATAGAGGCCGCGCGGGCGGGCGATGCCGGCAAGGGTTTCGCCGTCGTCGCCAGCGAGGTGAAGGCCCTTGCCGGACAGACCGCGACGGCGACCGCCGAGATCGCCCAGCAGGTCGCGACCGTCCAGAGCGCGACCGGGGCCGCTGTCTCGGCGATGACCGAGATCTGCGCGATGATCGGCGGCATGGCGGACGTCTCGACCACCATGGCGGCCGCGGTGGAGGAGCAGAGCGTCACAACCCGGGAGATCGCCGGGAGCGTGCAGGCCGTCTCCAGTGCGACCGCCGACTCGGCGCGGGCCATGGGTCATGTTGTGCGGGTTGCGGACGAGGCCGGTTCCGCGAGCCAGGTCGTCCTCGGCGGAGCCTCACAGATCGCCCGCGAGACCGAGACCCTGCGCGCCGAAGTCAACCGCTTCCTGGCCGCCATCCGGCTGGAGTCGACGGAGCGGAGGCAGTTCGAGCGGTTGCAGCAGAAATCCGCCACGGCGACGCTGCGACTGGCCGGCAGCGCACCGGTCACGGTGAGGATCGAGAACATGTCGCAGGGTGGCATGGCCTTCCGGTGCGGACAGGCGATCAACCTGGGAACGGAGATCACGGTCGAGTTCGGCAAGGCTGTCGGAGCAGTCACCGGCCGGATCGTGCGCGACAACGGCGGTGGCTTGTTCAGCGCCGAATTCGCCACCGACACAAGCACGCGGGCACGGGCGCTGGCTGCCTTGCAGAGCCTGTCCGAGGATCGGGCGGCAGCCTGAACGGCGTCTTGAGGCTGCTGGCGGCGTCCCGCCAGACGGCTGGAACACGTTGCGAGCCCACAGGAGCGGAGGTCGTGCGCCAGCACATCGGAAGCGAGCAACCTTGCCGGATCCGACGATCCTGTTTGATCGATCCTGTTGATCGACGTGGCGCTAGCGCGCCCGCCGCGCCGGACCGAGCACGCGTCTTGTCATGGCGAGCGAGGCGAACAGCGAGACGAGGAAGGCGGCCACCCAGTGCGGGTGCGGCTGGAACAGCGGCCAGAGATGGATCTCGCCGGCGAACAGCAGGAAGAACAGGCTGACCACGATCGCCGTGCCGATCGCCGGCTGCCCCTGGCGGAGGGCCACCACGCACAGGCCGAGAAAGACGAAGAACAGGGCAATGCCGACCGCGCGCAGGATGGCGATGGCGGGGGCATCAAGCTGGTCGAGCCCCATCTCGATCCGGCCCAGCACCTGGGTGATGGCCGCCTCGACCGGGTTCGGGCCGGCATAGATGAGCAGCAGGGCGAGGCCGATGCCCAGCACCCAGATCAGGACGACCGTGTTCCGGCCCATAGGGAAACGCCTCTTCTCAGCCGATCAGGAACCACAGCCGAAACAGCAGGGTTTCGAGCCGCGTCTGACGTACCAAATGCGGCAGCCGGCGCAAGGCCGCGAGTCGGGCGGTGCGCCCGCCGGCCAGTGCCCGTTCGAGCAGCGCCACCGCCTCGCGGGCCTGCGGCGAAAGCAGCGCCGGCTGTCCGGCCAGCGCCGCCACGTGCTGGCGGAACAGCGTCATGAACGCTTCCGGTCCGCGCCGCAGCGCCATGAGGCCGCGCAGCAGGAAGGAATGCGGCGCGCCGACCGCGTTCTGGCCGTGCTGGCGGTAGAGCACCACCGGGGTGGGATCGACGACCAGCCGGCCGCCGGCGGCGCCGACCAGCAGGTAGGACCACCAGTCATGCAGCGTGCCAGGCGGCGGGCGGCTCCCCGCCACCAGCCTGGCCGCGGCTGGATTGAGCATGACGGTGCAGCCGGTGGCGATGTTCTGGGTGAGCGAGGCGGGAAACGGCGGCAGCCGGCCGACGCGCGGCGAAACCCCGATCCGGCGCAGCCGCCGCAGCCGCCGCCCGACCAGCATCTGCCGGGCACAGTACAGTACCGGCTGCGCAGAGGCGGGATCGCCCAGTGCTGCGACCCCGCGCGCCAGCTTCTCCGCCAGCCAGATATCGTCCTGGTCGGCGAAGGCGATGACGTGGCCGGGCGGTGCCTGGCGCAGCAGGCTCAGGAACGAGCCGGTGATGCCGCGATGGGTGCCGTCGGCCAGCTCGACATAGCGGCCGGCACCCGGCCCGCCCGCGAAGCGGCGCATGATCTCGCACGTGCCGTCGCTCGAGCCGTCGTCACGCCAGAGCAGCGTCCAGTTCGGGTGGGTCTGGTCGTGCAGGCTCTGCAGCTGCTCGGGCAGGAAGGGCGCGCCGTTGTAGGTCGAGAGCAGGATCGCCACCGGGACCGTCGCCGCCGCGAGGGGCGTCGGCTCGGCGGGAAGCGCGTTTGTCGGCTCGAGATGAAGGTCGAGTTGATCCAAGCCAGCTCCGCCGTCAAACGGTCGGCGGAATCATAAGCCTATCGACAGTCAGCGCCAGACTGTCCTGCCACGCGGGCAGCCGCAGCCCGAAGATCCCCTCGAGCTTGTCACAGTTCAGCCGCGAATCCGCCGGCCGCCGGGCCGGGGTCGGCCAGTCGGCGGTGCGGATCGCCAGCACCTCGGGCATGCGCTGGCCGTGCCGGCTGGCGCGTTCCAGCGCCGCCACCGCCAGCCCGTGCCAGCTCGTCTGGCCGGTGCCGGCCGCATGGAAGATCCCGCCGAGCCCGTCCTGCCAGCCACCCTGCTCGATCCGGGCCAGGATGGCGAGGATCGCGTCGGCCAGGTCATCGGCACTGGTCGGGCAGCCGACCTGGTCGCCCACCACCTTGAGCGTCGGGTTCCTCGCACCGGCACCGAGCATGGTGCGCACGAAGTTCTTGCCGCCCGCCGAATAGACCCAGGAGGTGCGCAGGATGACGCTGCGCTCCCAGCCGGCGAGCACCAGCGCTTCGCCCTCGGCCTTGGTCCGGCCATAGACGCCGGTGGGCGAGACCGGATCGGCCTCGACATAGGGCGCCCCCTTGTCGCCGGCGAACACGTAGTCGGTCGAGACATGGATGAACGGCACGCCGGCCTCGGCGCACAGCCGCGCGAGCCGGGCGGGACCGTCGCGGTTGGCGCGCGCCGCACCGTCCGGGTCGGTCTCGGCGGCATCGACCGCCGTCCAGGCGGCGGCATTGACCACGGCCGCCGGCCGTACCGCCGCGAACGCCTCGGGCAGGCTGTCGGGGCGGTCGAAATCGAAGGCCGGCCGGCCGAGCCGGCGGATGCGCGGACCGCCGCGATCGGCGAGGCAGGTGGCGAGCTGGCCGGCGCCGCCGGTCACCAGGACCGGGCCGCCGGCGGGTGCCAGGGCCGCCATCAGAGCCGGGGCCGTCATCAGATATGGAACCAGCCATGGGCCGCCGAGAAGGGCGGTGCTACCTGGTCCTTCTCGGACAGGACCGCCTCCTCCGGGCGGATCGGCCACTCGATGCCGATCTCCGGGTCGTTCCAGATCACCGCGCGCTCGCAGGCCCGGTCCCAGACGTCGGTGCATTTGTACTGCACCTCGGTGTCGTCGGTGAGCGTGCAGAAGCCGTGCAGGAAGCCGGGCGGCACCCAGAGCTGCGACCAGTTCTCTTCCGACAGCTCCGCCCCCACCCAGCGCCCGTACGAGGGCGAGCCCACGCGGGCATCGACCGCGACGTCGAAGATGGCGCCGCGCACGCAGCGCACCAGCTTGCCCTGCGGGAGCTGGCAGTGCAGGCCGCGCACCACCCCGCGCTGGCGCGACAGGCTGTGGTTGTCCTGCACGAACGCCAGCTCGATTCCGGCCTCGCGCAGGCGCGGCTGGTTATAGGTCTCGGAAAAGAAGCCGCGGCTGTCACCGAACCGCTGCGGCGTGACCAGGATGATCTCGGGAATGTCGAGGCGGACGACTTTCACACAGATGTCTCCAAACGCTGATTGGCGCACTGTGAGGCACGGTATCGGATGGCGTCAGAGCCGGTCATGGTGAGTCGGCTGGCGTGTCTTGGCGAGCACCGGCGCGGAGCGGCCTTACCGGCCGTGAGCACCGGCGCGCAGCCAAGGCGCGTCAGACGGCCGCCAGGGCCGGTTCAACTATGGGTGCCGTCGGCGAGTTCGAGCAGCAAGCGGCCGAGCTCCGTCTTGCTCAGCCGCCTGGCGTGGCCGCGCAGCGTCTGGCTGTCGATGAAGCCCATCCGGAAGGCGACCTCCTCGGGCGAGCCGACCAGCATGCCCTGGCGCGACTGGATGGTCTGCACGAAGGTGCCGGCCTGCATCAGGCTGTCCGGCATGCCGGCATCGAGCCACGCGCAGCCGCGGCCGAGACGCTCGACCTGCAGCGTGCCTTCCTCGAGATAGATGTGGTTGAGGTCGGTGATCTCGAGCTCGCCGCGCGGCGAGGGCTTGATGCGGTGGGCGAAGTCGCTCACCCGGTGATCGTAGAAGTAGAGGCCGATCACCGCCCAGTTCGATTGCGGGTTGGCCGGCTTCTCGACCACCTCGAGGGCCCGCCCGGTCTCGTCGAAGCTCACCACGCCGTAGCGCTCGGGATCGCGTACCTGGTAGGCGAACACGGTGGCCCCCTGCGCACGGCTCGCTGCGTTGCGCAGCGACAGGCCGAGATGGTCGGCGAACACCAGGTTGTCGCCGAGTGCAAGCGCACAGGGCGCGCCTTCCAGCCAGTCGTCGGCAATCAGGAAGGCCTGCGCGATGCCGTCCGGCTTGGGCTGCACGCGATACTGGAACCGCACGCCCAGTCCGCTGCCGTCGCCGAGCAGACGCTCGAACTGCGGCAGATCGGCAGGTGTGGAGATGATCATGATGTCGCGTATGCCGGCCAGCATCAGGGTGCTGAGCGGATAGTAGATCATCGGCTTGTCGTAGACCGGCAGGAGCTGCTTGCTCGCCGCGAGCGTCATCGGATGCAGCCGCGTGCCCGAACCGCCGGCCAGCAGGATGCCCTTCATCGGCGCTTCCGGGTGTCCGTGATCGACCCCGCTCATGCCGCGGTTCCCAGCCGCTGGCCGGTGTAGCGTTTGGCCCGGATCTCCGACCACCAGGCGTGATGGTCGAGATACCAGCGGATGGTCTTTTCGATGCCGGCGTCGAAATCATGCGCCGCCGTCCAGCCGAGTTCGCGTCTGGCGTGCTGCGGATCGATCTCGTAGCGGAAATCATGGCCCGGCCGGTCGTTGACAAACCGGATCAGGCGTTCGCGCGGGCCCTTCGGGTCCGGCTGCAGACGGTCGAGAACGCGGCAGATGCTGCGCACGACCTCGAGGTTGGAGCGCGGCTGGCGCGCGCCGATCGCGTAGGTCTCGCCCGGCCGGCCGATCTCGACCGCGCGCACCAGCGCCTCGGCATGGTCCTCGACGAACAGCCAGTCGCGCGTGTTGGAGCCGTCGCCATAGACCGGCAGTTCGCGGCCCTCGATGGCATTGATGGTGACCAGCGGGATCAGCTTCTCCGGGAAGTGCCACGGCCCGTAATTGTTGGTGGTGTTGGTGACGAAGGCCGGCAGGCCGTAGGTATGATGCCAGGCGCGCACCAGATGATCTGATGCGGCCTTGCTTGCCGAATAGGGGCTGCGCGGATCGTAGGGGGTCGTCTCGGTGAACGGCGGGTCGTCGTGCGACAGCGCACCGAACACCTCGTCCGTCGAGATGTGGTGGAAGCGGAACGACTCGCGCGCCGGTCCGGACAGTTTCGACCAGTAGCCGCGCGCCGCTTCCAGCATGGAGAAGGTGCCGACCACGTTGGTCTGGATGAACACGGCCGGCCCGTCGATCGAGCGGTCGACATGGCTCTCGGCGGCGAGATGCATCACCGCATCTGGACGGTGGGTCGCGAAGACCTGGCGCATGGCGTCGGCATCCGTGACATCGGCGCGAACCAGAACGTGACGCGGATCCGAAGCTGCCTCCTCGAGTGCCGCTTCGGAGGCGGCATAGGTGAGACAGTCGACGTTGACGACAGAATGAGAAGTGACCCGGATGAGATGCCGCACGACGGCCGAACCGATGAAGCCACACCCGCCGGTCAAAAGAATCCGCATCAAACGATCCAGTCAAGGTCGTGGTTGCTGTGCGCCACAACTTGACAGCGTGTGACGCGCCAAGCAACAGCATCCCGCATTCCCGATCAAATTTCATGACGGCGGCGCAACGCGGTTTTTCATACCGCGTTTCATTTATCATGCGCCGTTTTGCTTTATGAGAATGCCTCGCGTCTGTGCCCTGCTACGGCCCGCTGCCGGCTGTGGCGGCCGGCAGGGCAGCCAGGCGCTTTGGCGAATGGTGGATTTTCCGGCACAACCGCTGGTCACGGCAATCGACAGGCGGCTCATGTACGCGGCAGACCTCAACAGCCAGTTGCTCCGCGTCCTCGAGCGGCCGGACCTGCGGATCGTGGGCGAGCGGCTGAGCGTCGGCTTCGACCCGGGGCTGGCGGTCCCGTTCCGGACCGGGCGGTCGTCGGCGGTGGTGCTCGGCCCGCTCTGCCTGGGCGCCGAACGGGTCTGCGCCTTCCATGTCCGCCACGCGCTCGAACTGTCGCTGCTGCTCGCCCGCGGCACGCCGCCGGCCCTGGCCGGTCTCGGCGCGGCACGCACCGCATCCTTGTTCTGGCAGCTCGACGGGGACGCCGAGCCCGATGGCGGCTCAACGGCAGCCGGCTGGATCGCTGCCATGGCGGCCGATACCCCGCCCGCAGCTGACCACCTGGCGACACTCTGGGGCGAGCTGCGTGCGCTGCAGGAGCCGGGCCCCGGCATGGACGCCGACCCGGCCGGAGCGCTCGCGCGGCTCGCCGCCTGCTGGCGGCAGGTGGGCCCGACCGAGACGCTGATGGCCACCGGCGGCGATCAGCGGCTCGCGATCAACCCTGCCACCGGCCTCAACCATTACGGCTGCTCGCACCGGCCGCGTCCCTGGGCGGTGACGTTCGCCTCCTCGACCGCCTCCTCGCTGTCCGAGCGCGGCTTCGGCGGCGCGGAAGCGGCCCGCCAGGATCTGGTCGCCGCCGCCCTCGCCGGCCAGGGCGAGGAGGCGGCCGCCGACTGGGCGCGGGCGGTGCGCAACGGGATCGCCGCCCATTTCGGGCTCGACGACACGGCCGGCGTGGTGCTCGCCGCGTCCGGCACCGACTGCGAGCTGGTGGCGCTGGCCGCCGCCCAGGTGGCCGGGCCGGTCAGCTCGATCCTGACCGCGCCGGACGAGACCGGCTCCGGCGTGCCGCTCGCCGCGGCCGGGCGGCATTTCGCCTCCGACACCTCGCAAAGCCAGCAGGTCAGCAAGGGATCGCCGATCGCGGGCTTCGATCCGGCGACGCGGGTCCTGGAGCTCGCCGTACGATGTCCCGACGGCACGCCGCGCGAGGCGGCCGAGATCGACGCGCAATGCGCCCGGATGGTCGCCGCCGAGCGCGCGGCCGGGCGCCACGTCCTGCTGCACCTGCTCGACCTGTCCAAGACCGGCCTGCTGGCGCCGAGCCTGGATTTCCTGGCCACCCAAATGAGAGACGATCCGCAGGCGGTGGATGTGGCGGTCGATGCCTGCCAGGCGCGGCTCGACCGGGGGCGGGTGCGCGACTACCTGGCGCGCGGCTGGATGGTGCTGATCACCGGCTCCAAGTTCTTCACCGGGCCGCCCTTCTGCGGCGCCGTGCTGCTGCCCGACACCCTGATGCGCCGCCTGCGCGCGACCGGGGCCCTGCCGGCCGGGCTCGCTGCCTATGGCAGCCGCACCGACTGGCCCGAGGACCTGGCCTGTGCCGACCACCTGCCGGCCGCCACCAATCTCGGCATGGTGTTGCGCTGGCAGGCGGCACTGGCCGAGATGCGCGCGATCGGCGCCGTGCCGCCAGCGGAACTGCACCGTCGGCTCGGGTTCTTCCTGAGCGGGGTGCGCGACGCGATCGCCTGCCGCGCGGAGCTGTCGCTGGTCGACGTGCCGCCGCCCCGGCGGCCGGCGGCCGGGCTGCGGGAGCCGGCCGCGCCCTGCTGGGACGAGCTGCAGACCATCCTGAGCTTCCTGGTGCTGCGCCGGGAGACCGCCCCTGAACCGGAAGGCGGGCCGGTGCCGCTCGATCTGGCCGAGGCACGCTGCCTGTATCGCTGGCTCAACGCCGATGTCAGCCGCGCGCTGCCGGCGGGAGCCGGCGCGGAGGAGCGCCGTCTCGCCCGCCTGCTGTGCCATATCGGCCAGCCGGTGCCGGTGGCGCACCCGGCCCTCGGCGGCCGCCCGGCCGGGGCGCTGCGCATCTCCGCCGGTGCCAGGCTGCTGTCGGGCGAGCCGTCGCATGAGGGGCTCGATGTCGAGCGCCGGCTGGCGCGCGAGATCGCCGACGCCCGCTCGGTGCTGGACAAGATCGGCCTGCTGCTGCGCCACTGGCCGCGCCTCGCGGCACTCGATCCCGAACCCAGCTATGCGCCGGCCCGCAACGAGGCGAGCGACGCAGCATGAGCGACGCACAGCAACCGGCGAAGCTGCCCGCCCACATGCTAGCGGCACTCGGCATCGTCTACGGCGATCTCGGCACCAGCCCGCTCTACACCATGCAGACCATCCTGAGCTCGAGCGGCGGAGACATCTCGGCCGCCTCGGTGACCGGCGTGCTGTCGCTGATCATCTGGGCGCTGCTGCTGATCGTCTCGCTGAAATACGGGCTGTTCGTCATGAAGGCGGACAATCACGGCGAAGGCGGCATCCTGGCGCTGACCTCGCTGGTCACCTCACGCGAACCGTCCGGGAGCGGGACGCCGCCCGGGGGTGGGCGCGGCGAGCGCGGAGGCCTGCGCACCGGCGTGCTGATCAGCATCGGGCTGGCCGGCGCGGCGCTGATCTACGGCGACGGCATCCTCACCCCGTCGATCTCCGTGTTGAGCGCGGTCGAGGGCGTGAAGGTCGCCGCCCCCTCGCTGGGCCATCTCGTGCTGCCGGTCGCGCTCGCCATCCTGGTGGCCTTGTTCGCCCTGCAGACCTTTGGCACGGCGCGCATCGGCAAGTTGTTCGGACCGGTGATGCTGCTCTGGTTCGCCACCATCGGCGTGTTCGGCGCGATCACCCTGGCCCGCCATCCGGAGGTGCTGGCCGCGATCAACCCGCTGCTCGGCCTGCGCTACCTGGCCCACCATGGCACCGCGAGCCTCATCGTGCTGGGCGGCGTGTTCCTGTCGCTGACAGGTGCCGAGGCGCTCTATGCCGACATGGGTCATGTCGGGCGCCGGCCGATCCGGCTTGCCTGGTACGGGCTGGTGCTGCCCGCCCTGCTGCTCTGCTATGCTGGGCAGTCCGCCTCGCTGATCGGGCTGAGCAAGCTGCCCGACAACCCGTTCTACGGCATCCTGCCCGATGCGATCCGCGGCTGGGCGATCTGGCCGCTGCTGGTGCTCGCCACCTGCGCCACCATCATCGCCAGCCAGGCGATCATCACCGGCTCGTTCTCCATGACCCGCCAGGCAATCCAGCTCGGCTGGTTCCCGGGGCTGAACATCCGCCAGACCTCCGACACGGAATACGGCCAGATCTATGTCGCGGCGGTGAACTGGCTGCTGATGATCTTCACGGTGGCCATCACGCTGGCCTTCGGCAGCTCGGAGCGGCTGGCCGGCGCCTACGGCATGGCGGTCTCCACCACCATGCTGCTCACCACCGCGCTGCTGTTCTCCTATCTGCGCGGGCGGGCGGGCTGGAGCCTGCCGGCCTCGCTCGCGGTCACCGGCTTCTTCCTGGTCATCGACCTCGCCTTCTTCAGCGCCAACCTGCTGAAATTCTTCGAGGGCGGCTTCGTGCCGCTGCTCGCCGGCCTGCTCGTCTTCCTGCTCATGGATAGCTGGCGGCGCGGCATGGGGGCGCTGCGCGACCTCGCCCACGCCGAAGTGGCCGATCCCGAGCGATTCCTCGCCCGCCTGCGCGAGGAGCACGTGCCGCGCGTGCCGGGCACGACCGTCTTCCTCACCCGACTCTACCTGCCGATCCCGGCCCTGATGGTCTCGCACATGGAGCAGTTCGGCGTGCTGCAGGAGCACATCGTCACGCTGACGGTGCTGTTCGAGCAGCGCCCGCGCGTGCCGGTGGCCGGGCGGGTCAGCGTGCAGCCGTACGAGGCCAATCTCTGGCACGTCACGGTGCGCTACGGCTTCGTCGAGATTCCGGACCTGTCCACCGCCCTGGAGCTGGCGCGCGAGAAGGGCTGCCCGGTCATCCCGGCGGACGCGCTGTTCATCGGCCGGCGCGACGAGATCGTGCGCGAACGCACCGGGCGGCGCAGGCTCCTCGGCTGGCAGCGCCTGCTGTTCGGCTTCCTGTATCGCAACGCGGTGCATTTCGTTGACCGCTTCCACCTGCCGGCCGACCACCTCGTCGAGGTCGGCCGCCGGATCGGGCTCTGAGGCCACTGGGGACCAGGCACGCATGACGCAGATCGACCGGGCGTTACGCTTTCTCGAGACCCCCGAGCTCGCCCCCGATGTCACCCGCTTCTGGCTGATCCGCCATGCGGTGGTCGAGCAGAACGCGCGGCTGATGCTCTATGGCACGATGGACGTGCCGCTCTGCCCGGAAAGCCTGCTCGCCCAGGCGCCGATGTACCGCGCCCTGGCCGGGCGCCTGCCGGTCACGCCGCACTGGTACGTGACCCCGCTCGACCGCACGCGGGCAACGGCGCGCGCCATCCAGGAGGCCGGCTACGGCGAGGCGGCCTGGGAGGTCGAACCGGAGCTGATCGAGCAGCATCTGGGCGAGTGGCAGGGGCTGGCCCATGCGGCGCTGCCGCCGAAGCTGTCCCGCGCGCCGCACGCCTTCTGGCCGGTGGCGGCGGACGAGGTGCCGCCGGGCGGGGAAAGCTTCGACCAGATGTGCGCCCGGGTGGCACGTGCCATGGACCGGCTGGCGGCACGGCACGGCGGACAGGACATCGTCGCGGTCAGCCATGGCGGTGCCATACGCTCGGCGGTGGCGCATGCGCTCGGCGTCGGCGGCGAGCCGGCCTTGCGCTTTTCCGTGCAGAACCTGTCGCTGACCATCCTCGAGCGCCACCCGCGCGGCTGGCGCGCCGTCGCGGTCAACGAACTGCCCGGCGTCTGATCCCGGGCAGCACGCCCGCCGAGAACGACGCCCGCCGGAGAACGACATGACCCTGTCCCGAGAGCCGCGCCTGCGCCCGGTGCCGATACGCAAGCTGCGGCCGACCCAGATCACCGTGGGCCTGCGCGAGGTGGAGGAGAAGCGCCGGCAGTGGCGTGAGCAGCGCGAGAAGAAGCAGGCCGAGTTCCTCGGCAGGCACCTGATCCCCGTCCTGCTCGGGCCGGAGGGCGAGCCCTACCTCACCGACCATCACCATCTCGCCCGCGCGCTGCACGACGAGGGTGTGGAGGAGGTGGCGGTGACGGTGCTGTCCGACCTGTCGCGCCTGGAGCCGTCCGCCTTCTGGGCCTATCTCGACAACCGCGCGCTCATGCATGCCTACGACGCCGACGGAAAGCGGCGCAGCCACAAGGAGCTGCCGCGCCATGTCGAGGGGCTGGTCGACGACCCGTACCGGAGCCTGGCTGGCGCATTGCGCCGCGCGGGCGGCTACGCCAAGGACACCACGCCGTTCAGCGAGTTCCTGTGGGCCGACTTCCTGCGCCGCCGGATCAAGCACAAGAAGGTCCAGGCCAGCCCCGAGGACGCGCTCGAGGCGGCGCTGCGCCTGGCGAAAAGCGCGGACGCCGACTACCTGCCCGGCTGGTGCGGGCCGACCGGCCCCGACTAGATGCTGCGACCGGGT
>Ga0209012_1003320_pt1 | contig 12323 bp, 12 predicted proteins | sample RS3BMetagenome_FD_184735 | JGI IMG/M metagenome (GOLD analysis project Ga0209012, IMG submission 184735) | Ferric oxide microbial mat and aquatic microbial communities from Rainbow Spring, Yellowstone National Park, USA - RS3B (SPAdes) (version 3) ...
CCAGCTCACCATACTTTTTCTCTGCGCAAGGAAAGAAAAGAGATTTCGTGTTCAGGGTGTGGGCAAGCCGGGTAGAGTACTTTCCACATAACTATGAGGAATGGATGGGTCATGTCAGCACCATGACTGCTATTGTATTAGAGTGTCTTTCTGCCTTCACTGATGCAAGCCATTTAAGGTGCAGGTTGACCTACTGGGTTGCGTCAAATGGACCATCTTATGAAGGGTGTGGAGAAAGTAGGAGCTACCAGAAGTCGATTGCAAATGGCTTGGAGACCTGCGCTTGGGATGGATTGTATTGCGCCAAATTCCTCATCCAAAAAATGCTATTGCTTTCACCTGAACTGGTCATGCATGAGCAACCTGCTTTCACATTGCCTTCCAGATCATCAGAATGTGATGGAGGACTGGTCACCTATGAATGAAGGAAACGTTGTATCAAATCAGGATGCGTAGACCATGAGAATGGCCCTTCTCAGTGCACTCAGAGAAGATCTGAGGTGAAGCGAAGTTGGGCTATGAAGGGTTTGCCGGTGACTGTATTGAGGTCGTACACATAAAACGCTCTATGGTTTCACTCCTTCTGTACGGCGTCAAAGAAGTAAAAGAGGGAGATGACAGCTTCAGGGTCACGATGACTAATATTTTTCCCGACCCGTTCATGCTTGAACCACTCAACGAACAGATAAGGGAATGGATCAAAAGTTTTGCACATTTTCTCATCAACTGTGGAGGGTTAGATCAGCGGTGATGATTTATTTGACAGCCAGGTCAGAAAATGTATGAATAACATCAGAAAAATGGTTCGCCAGATGAACCTTTTGCTGGAGAGAGGTGACATATCTGGCTTCAAACAGCTGGTTGGGCAGAATCGCAGAGAAGCTGTAATTGCAGCCAACTACGTGAACAGTAAATACAGGTATATGGCCCTATGGATGGTAAGCGCCATTATGGATGAAGCAGAAGAATAAAAAAGTAAACACAACCATTTCGCCAATATATAATATAAAGAGATGGGGATGTTTATCCTGCTCCTGATGCTAAAGGAGCAATGTTTTCCCCGCAGAAATGCGGGATGACTCTTGCCTGTAAGGCAAGTATTATTATTTCCCCCTGATGATCCCGACCTGCCTTCAAAGGCTGGCTACGGGTGCTCAACCGAAAATGGTTGGGTTGGTCCGGCAAGGACCGAAATGCGCTCCGTTGAAGTGTGCAGGCTAACCCATTTTGGGGTGTCTGTGCATGGAGGACGCATAGGGGCCAACCAATCTCGAGGTTGGCCGTCATAATAACTGAGATTTCAAAAGTCAATTATAAATAAAACTCTTGACAGTGTATGATTTGATGAAAATTACTAAAATCTGCCTGGAGAACTTTCTATCATACGGTCAAAGATGTGATATCAATCTCCAAGACATCAGTTTCCTGGTCGGACCAAATGGATCTGGAAAAACAAACCTCTTAAAAGCCATAATTACGATGGGAAAGGTGCTTGCTGGGCAAGGAAAAGACATAGATCTAGGCGCTTATTCATATGACCAATCCAAACCATTCAGCATCGAACTCGAAATAAGACTATCAGATCAGGAGAAACAGGCTCTTTGCTATTGGCTTACGGCTTCTTATGCAGGCGAAAATGCCTTTACAACTAGCTCTTTTGATATTACACAGTTTTCCAAGTTTCTAGCTCAATACGGACCAACGTTATTTTCCCCATGTCCTGGTATATCAAAAATAAGCTTACACGGTGCACCTTATAACCAATACCCGTTCGACTTGATATATCAGCTTGAATGGAATGGGAATGCGTATAACTATATTCCGATGCGAGGGTTGATCGGAACACTAACATCGGGTCCATTGGTAGGCCTGTCAACTTTGGTCGCTAATCAACTTGTCCAATATGGGTACTCTTTCTCTCCCGGTAATGTGAAGATATCAGGTTCACCTACTTCTTTCAATCTGCCTCAACTCATCTCTAACACCTTAAGCAGCCACCAAGCCATTATCTTGCCCGTTATCAATCAGCAATTTATTATGGGGCCTGGTTATGAAAATGTGAGGGCTGCTCATTGGTTCATATATCTGGTTAAGTTTCTACAGGAACGTGGGTGGGGGATTTTTAATACCAGATTTGAAGATATGGTCGCGGTTATCTTCAATTCATCTATCATACATCTTGACCAGTGGCGTGGTCTACCTCCCACCGACATAGAATTGAGGCAGACGACAGACGTGACCCCCCAGTACATGGGTGAACTGGCTGGTGCCCTATCTCCTTTACCTCTTCCACGGAAGCTCACTGCGGAAGTGGTGATGCATACTATCTTTGAGCTCTATACGTCAGAATCCTACGAGACATCGAAGTCAAAAGTTCGATTATGTGGTGATTATCCCTCCAGTCCGACCTGAAGGGATTCTTGGCCATCTGGATACCCAAAGACACTTGTGATCGGATTCCCACTAGGCAGACTCACTCGCGCGCAACACGCGGGATGGCAACCAAAGAGGAAGTCAGCGTGGGAAGGCATCGAAGTCAAGAGTCCGACTATACCGTTCTATCGTCTTAGATTGAACCACTGAATTCACAAGTCATGAGGACAGACTCACGCTAGGTTTTTAGGCGACTCCACGACATGATGATTCAAGAGAGATTGAAAGAAGAGTGGAATCCGATCAACCCATTTGGCGGATTGAATGCGGAGACTTCAAGGTCTGGCCCAACTCTCTCCAGCGGAGAGGCTGCCAAGATAGACGAGACGATAGAGGCTGTCAGGCTGAAATACGATCAAATAAGTCTCATTCTGCAACGTCTACAGTGGGACCGAGCCACATTTGACCTTGTCCTAAAGCTGCTCCAAGAAAACACGAGATACGGCCCAAACGGCAAGGGAGAGATCGATGAATCAGTGGGGAGGCTCGCTGGGGCGTACGTTCACGCGTCTTCTCTTGCCTATGATCTGGACTACGAAGACCTTTTCGTTCACGGACGTATCCTTTTGGACTTGATGGCTAGACTGGCGTATCAGCTCATCCGAGACAGGAGTCTGCGGTGGAAGAGCTTCACAGCCCAACGCAAGTTCTTTCAATCTGCCGTACGCAACCCATACGCAGCCGACGAAGACTACGCCTCGCATGTGAGAAGTAACACGGAGTGGTTCGAGCCCATAATTAGGAGCTATCGTGATGAGTTCCTAGTGCATAACAGGGAATATCGATCTTTCGGAACCCTACATCCCCCCAGTGGCTCGCCTCGTCCAATCAAGCGAAGGGACATCAGCGAGAAGGACTTCGCCGCTGTATTCACGCGACTCCAGCTCTTGAAGTCGAAGTATGCCGCCAGAATCCCGAAGCTCGACCATGTGCTTGAGAACTACTATGAGATCGTTGACGTCCTTGAAGCGAACATCACTCAGCTGGACCCTGAAGACGCCAAAGAGTTGATCCTACTGAGGAACAAAGTGGGGGCAAAAATGCCAGATCCAGAACAGGTCGCTCGCTATTTGAGACAATTCGTGGAGTTCTACGTCGGGCATTTCTTTCCACATTCAGAAGAAGTCAAGAACCGCGTAAAGTAATTAGAGCGACGGCGGTCTGTTCAGCCTGCAACAACAAAGGGACGGGGCGGGCAATCAGCACATATGGCATTTGCATAGCGCTCGTTCTTGTCAGCTGCTTGGCAGGTGGTTACAGGCGATTGCAGACGCGCCGATTGTCATCGCGGCTGTTCTGATAGCAATCTTCGTCGCCACCGCGACCAAGTAGGAGATAGCCAAGGAAACGGGGAACCTTGGCGACGACGGAACCTTCAGAGAATACATAAAGGAGATCATCACGTGCAGCGAAAAGTGCGAAACAGGTTGTCCTATATGGTTGTTCTTGGGGAATCCCAAGGCTACTTTTGAGAACCCGCCTTCTGTAGCTCTTCTTTGAGTCTACTTAGCCATTCCGACTGCAGAATCAGCCCTTTAGCTTCCAGCAAGTCTACTAACGCAGTGAGCCGTCTCTGTTGCAGTCTCAGCTCCGCATCGGAATCAGCGGGTATCCCTTCGAGTCTGTGGGATGGCGACAGTATTCCCTTGTCAGATAGGTGCGCAATTACTATGTTCCTGATTACCTCCGAATCGCTATCTCCAAGAGTACCTTTCAATTCATCGACGACCTTCCAGACACCCTCGGGAAGCATTACGAGGCTCTCCTTGCCCTGCTCATGCAGTCGACTGTATCGGCAGAGTTGTTACCTAAGTATATCTGTTGTATATCCGTTATATGTCCCCTCGCGCACCGCTAAATGAGACGTGAAGCTAACATCGCCGTTGCAGAGCAAGACATAGATGGGTGATGAGTCTCACTACAGAGGGCGGATAGAGCGTGAGCGACCCGTCATCTGTTGGAGGAGGTGAAACGAAGCCGTCGACTCTGAGCGAGTGGCTTGAGTGGAAGCAGAGGCATCCAAGTGATTACAAGACATTTGACTTGATTGAAATAACGGAGCAAAGGAAGATCTCAAAACCTGAGATTAATGCGTTGGCTTCCAAGATCTCTTCTGCTAGAGTGGATCCCGAATTGGTGCGTCGAGCCGCCGAAAAAGTCGGGTGGAAGAATGCCGCTACCACCCTTGTAGTCCCTATGCTGCCGACTCTCCCGAACGTCCGTAAAGGACTATTCGGCGAAACTCTAGCTGGGATGACGCTCGTGGATTTCTTTGGGTACCAAATTCCTGTACAGAAGCTTAGATACTCAATCACCAAGAACCAGACCCTGCCAGGGACAGACATAATAGCTGTGAAGTATAAAGATGGAGGGCTAACTGAATTGTGTTTCGTTGAAGTCAAACTTCGAACGGGGGAAGACACGGCGGCAGCGAAGGAAGCATACGGGGAAATACAGCGGCAGAGGGTTCAGAAGATTCCAGCATTGCTGTCCTTTATCACGGCACGGTTGCAGGCCGAGCAGAACCCTCTCTTTGACTTGTTCTTGAGATACCTCCTGGACAGGCACGATACAACGAAAATTGAAAGTACACACATATGCCTGGTCTGGGAGAAGATGAATTGGTCCGAGAAGACCTTGGTGAATCTGGAAGATAGCATAACGACGCCAAGTGCCTCAGTCTTGACGGTCGATTTAGTGATAATTGAGAATTTGGTTCCGCTAGTGGGCAGTGTGTTTGAAGAACTGGTCTTGGGAGGATGAGAATCGAGCTTGACTGACATTGACGAGATACATGATCAAGTAGAATCACTGGTGAAGGACAAATCGATGCAAAACGAGATAGCGCAAATAAGATCCAAAGCACTATTGAAAGAGATAGCGCGTGAGTCTCCCGAATACAATTGGACCTACATACCGTCGCGCGTTATGCGCAACATGACGGCTGTCGGACTCGGCGTTGAGATGCTTGCATCGAGTAGGCCGAACGATGAGAGGCTTTTTGGAGCGGCGGCCTATAAGGCTGCGAGCGCATGGGAAAGCCTTGCGAGACTAGGCGAGCAGACAGACTTGGACCTAGCTTTAATGAACGCGGCGTTGTATTATCAGATAGCTGGTTACCAAGCTAACGCGATCTGTCTTTCAAGGAAGATTCGGCCAGACTTTAATACCATTGAAAACGTTACGGCCGTCGACGTAATCAGCGCCTTCCTTCAACGTCTCCTAATTCGCACTTTATCCTTGTGTGAAAGGCTTGCAAAGGAACCAGACAAGATGGGAGAAACCAATGAGGAGATTGCGTCGAATCTCGGCATCGCTCTCCTTGCCACAGGGCTGAAAAAAGTCAGCCTCTACCTTCTCAGCGGAGACGTAGGGAAATTCAGAGAAGCAGATTCCAATCTCGAAGATGCTTGCAAATTGTTAGATTCTTCAGCAGCGGTCTTCGAGGCGAATCTGGCTCGGAGCATGCGCAACTTAATGCCACTACTTCGTCTAAGATCAACTTGGAATGTGTTCGGAAACATGGTAACTGGCAATAAAAAATGGAATCGGTACCTTAGATTGCTGGCAAGGGGAGTTGGGTCGAGCATAACCGATAGTCCTTCGGTTTCCGAACTTTGGCCCTCGCAGGTGATAGCCTTGCGCAATGGGTTACTGTCAGGGGCGAATAAAGTCTTCAAAATGCCTACGAGTGCTGGGAAGACTCGCATTGCGGAGATAGCCATTGCTTACACCCTCACAACCTTTCCGAAGTCGAAATGTGTTTACATAGCGCCTTACAGAGCACTGGTTTCCGAATTACAGCAGACATTCTTCAATCTGTTCGGGGACCTGGGACTCAAGGTCTCGTCCATTATCGGATCGTACCAGTCCGATGGTTTCGAGGAGTTGCTTGCTGCTGACGCCGACCTACTTGTGGCAACACCAGAGAAACTCGATCTTCTTCTGAGGATCGAACCCAAGTTCCTCGATAACGTGCGCCTGGTGATAATGGATGAGGGACAAATCGTCCACGAGCGTGATAGGGGAGTGAAGTTCGAGGTTCTATTGACCCGCCTGAGGAAGAGACTCTCCAGTGCCCGTTTCATATTCCTATCTGCAGTCGTTCCGCAGGAGACGCTACAGGATTTCGCCAAGTGGTTTGGGGCGAATCCCAAAGATGACGTCGTGGTCTCGCAGTGGCGGCCTTCAGTGCAAAGGTATGGGAAATTCGTCTGGTCGGGTGATTCAGGTGTTATTAGATACGTTCCTAGCGACGACCTCCAATTGCGGGAGGGTTTCTTGGACTTCGTTTCAGGCGTAATAAAGCGCAGGCAGTACAGATTCAAGAATCGAGATACAGGCAGAATCAACACCGATTGGTTTCCTAGAACAGGGAGTGATAAGTCTAGTACGGCAGCCGAGCTGGCCTTCCAATTCGCCTCGCAAGGTCCAGTGCTTGTCTTTTGTACCCAACCGCGCCTTGCGAAGGCGGTGGCGAAGTCTATGGAGAGACGGCTTGAGTTAGTGGAGTTATCTAACCAAAACATCCCATCGTATTTCTCGCCCAACAGCGAAACGCGTTCAGCCATCGCCGCGTCTGAATGGCTGGGTGACGATCACTTGGTCACTAGGGTGCTCAAGAGAGGAATCGCGGTCCACTACGGCGATCTTCCAGATGTCGTTAGAAATGCGATTGAAACTGATTTCAGAGAAAGAAAGCTGCAAGTGCTAATAGCCACAAATACAATGGCCCAAGGGGTTAATCTTCCTATCCGCACTGTTATCATGCATAGCTGTAGGAGATGGGATGAGAACACTCAGACGTACAATCGCATTCCCGCCAGAGACTACTGGAACATAGCCGGGAGGGCGGGTCGAGCTTGCCAAGAGACCGAAGGGACGATAATCCATCTTACGATGGACAGGATGGACGAAGCGGACTATCAATACTACTTGGAAAACAAAGACAAGCCTGAACCGCTTGAAGGCGCACTGTATCGATTGCTAGATGATTTGGTTCATGCGCGCTTGACAGATGAAGTCATCAAGGAGAAACTCGACCCTGAGGTTCTTGCCCTCTTGGTGGAAGAAGGAGCAGAGCTGGAAGAGGAAAGCGTTGTTAAGGACTTCATGAAAAGGACTCTCGTTGACATTCAAGCCGGCAGATATGGGTTGAGTTCCGACGATCTGCGACGTGTGCTTGTCAATACAGCTAATGACATAATGAAGGAAGTGCCCTCGGCAGCCGATCGGACCGTCTACAGCTCTACTGGGCTCAGCTCAAGGAGCTGCGGTGAAATGAAACGATACTGTGAGGGGAAGCAAGAGCAGTTCAAGAGGTTACTGCAGATGGGGTCGCGGAATGATCTAGACGAGTTGGTTAAGCTTTCTCTGGAAGCATGTTCTACGATTCCAGAAATGAGGTCTAAGTGGACATTTGGTGGAGCCAAGTCGGAACTGCTGAAGCTATGGATACTCGGCACAGATTACGAATCAATACTATCCAAGTTCAAGACCGACGTTACCTCTTCAGAGGGGCTTGCTCAATTCATTGAAGATTTCATCTCATACAAGATGCCATGGGGGTTATCAGCACTAATCAGAATTGCGACACATGTGGTAGGAATCAAAGACGAATCCCAGATATCACTGTTCACCAGGTTCTTCCCTTCAATGATTAAGTATGGCGTGCCTGACCCCGTTGCATGCTGGGCGATATCTGCGGGAGTACCGTCACGTTTGACTGCTATTCGGATTGCCGAGAGATTCCTTTCTGAGAGTGACAAGAAGGACTATTCTGAATTTCTTAAGTGGATGGGAAAGATGGATTCCAACGTTTTGCATCATGAATTGGGGCTAAGTGGTGTCATCTTGGAGGATGTTAGTAGGGTTCTCTCGACTTCTGGAGAGAATGAACTTCTGGGCAAGTATTCGAGCATTGAAGAGCTTCTGCCTTTTACAACCAGAGTCAAAGGAATTGCCTACAGGGAGGAGAGTCGTCTGATGGCTGCGCGTATGGAGGAAGGCATGCAGGTGGAACTAGTAAGGGAATACGAAAGCACTTTCGATCGCAATGCAGTACAAGTGATGGCTCAAGGTCAAGTATTGGGTTACATAGACAGACGGTATGCTCAACTGATGGCTCCCGATATAGACTGCGGCTTGGAACTTGATGCGAGAATAGCGAGAATTACGAGATCTGCCGTGCCTAAGATTCTTATAAAAATCGATAAGCTGGTGGCAGCACAACCGCTGACAGCTAGGGACAACTAGGCTCGACCTAGAACACACTCAGCACTAATCCCCTGGCACGAGTTCAGCCAGTCGATAATATGTGACTGCGTGAATTCCACTTTCTATTGACGTTCAGGAATGAGTGAATATAGCGGAGTCTTCGGAGGCGAGGACAAGGCGAGCTGCTAGCCACGAATCCAATGTGTTCCGGACCCTGTTCGGCTTGAACCGGCCATTTTTCACGGGTCGGATTTCGGTAACTTTTCTTGCAATTATTTCAGGTTGTGATTCTTCCAGTGTCAGGCCAAACTTCTTGGTTCCGACCCAACAACGTCCGTCATGCTGTCACAACATGGTCTTTCGAGTCAATTTCTGGGGGTGAGGAATCATCCGCAATGCGAGGTGGGGGAATGGATCCGAGTTTCCTAGGTTCGTGTCTTGAGCGGATTCCAGCCCTCTAGGTGCGACAAAGGGCCCTACCTTTGTGTAGATTGTGAACGAATCCAATGATGATACTCCGTTATCGGTGGGCTGATGTCCATCTGCCAGAGCAGAGCGTTCAACTCACCCCTGTGCTGCAACTCTTCCTCCACCATGTGAAGGAGCATATCTCTCAAGACGACCCTCTTGACTTTTGAGCCGTCCTTGTAGGATATGGTCCTGTCCAAGTCTTGTTCCTTCAGACCTCGGACGAAGTTCATGACTAGGTCGTCGATCTTCTTCTCATCTTCCTCGACCTCCTTGATGGTGTACTTCTTGTGCACCCTCAGGGGCCTGTACTCCGAGGGCCTGTCTTCGCAGACGAAGATGAACCACCAGCGGTAAGCGTCCAGGATGTGGACGAAGATGTCGGCCAGTGAGGGGAAGGATGCGCTCCTGTCCTTGTACCTCTCCTTCGTCGGCACCCTTCTGAAGATGGTCTTCAGGTACTTCTTCCTGACAGCGGAGTTGTACTCGTAGAGGCTCCTGATCAGGTCGAGTTGGGAGTTCAACTGATGAACGGGCTACGCCGTTGTCAATTAACTCTTTCGCTCATGTGACGCTGTAGTCGGCTGATTTTGAGTCTCGTGTCACATTCGTTTGGCTCCCTTGCTTAGGTCTCTTGTTCCCGAATGACTCTCAATCGCCTTGAAGATCGATTCTTTCATGCCGGGGGAAGAGGAGTGCATCGCTACGCTCAGGGAACTGAGGTGGAAGGATGGCGTGAGGTGCGCCAGATGCGGCTCGTCGAACGTGAAGAAGGACGGAGTGAGGGGACTCTATCAGATGTATGAGTGCAAGGATTGTCGCTCATACTTCAAAGACAGGACAGGCACGGTCTTCCAGGACACCAAGATTCCTCTGAGGAAGTGGTTCCTAATGGCCTTCCTGATGCAGTTCTACATCTCAATTCTCGAGGTATCGAAGACGGTAGGGATACCGTACAGGAACGCATTCTACATCGCGAAGAAGATAAGGAAAGGAACGTACGTGAACCAGATCCTCGAGAAGCTCAAAGGAACGGTGGAGATGGACAAGCTCTACGTCACCGCCGGCCTGAAAGGCAAAAAGGGCTAGCAGGAACGGGAGGAGGACTGCCCTCAAGGCGAGAGGCAGAGGCATCTGTCGTCGTGACAAGCCTCCGATCATAGGGATGGTATCGAGGGAGACGAAGCAGGTGAGGGTGGCTCCCTCGTCGGGCGTGACCGGTAGGGAGATCGTGAAGAGGGCTATCAGGAACGTCGACCCTGACGCCACCATCTACCACGAAGATTTCCGGTCATACGGCATCCTGGACGGCTCGTTCAGGCATGAGTCTGTCAAACACACCGCCGGCGAGTATGCCAGGGGGGACATCCACACGAACACCATCGAGGGGGAGTTCTCCGTCCTCAGGCCATGGCTGCAGACCTTCAGGGGGATATCGAAGGAGTACGCTTACCTTTACTGCGCGCACTACCAGCTCCTCAGGAGCAACAGGAGCATGGAGAGGGTCGACAGGGCACTGTCGATGTTCTGTTTAGCGTCGACCGTAGATGCGCACCAGGGCAGCGAGCTCGAGCTCCGTGATGAGCTGGCCCTGCTTTCTGTGGCAGCGTCCAACTAATCACGCGTCATAGTCGTCGCCGCTATCGGAGAACATGACGTACTCGTCCTGGTCGAGGCAGGCTGAGCGGGACGAGGCCCGATGCCAATCCTGTGATCAAGCTTGAAACGTCTACGGGGGCGGGAAGGCTCACGACCCCATCGCCGTCTACCACATCTCGATGTCGGGGAAGGCCATCAGAATCGTTTCTTGGTTCCTGACCTCCGGCCATGGCACTCGCGTTCGTGTTGTCACATGGTTTATAGAATGCAGCATGTCAGTTCTTATCGAATGCAGAAACAGAGAGGGCACTCGGTCTTTGATCCAGCAGAATTCAGGGCTTATCTTGCCGAGCGTTTAGGGAAGCCGGAGTCTGAGATAGCAGTCCCGGAGGACCTCGTCTTCACATACCACCCTCGTATCTTTCGCGCCGCCGTCACCCAGTCAACAGCGAAGCCAGTCGACTGGTACATTTACAGGGACAGGATGTACATTGGGACTCTTGTCGACAGGCAGGTGGGAATCGCTCATGCCATGATTGGTGCGCCTGCGGCCGCGATGAACCCGGAGGAGCTGATTTCTTACGGTGCCAGGAGGGTCTACGAACTTGGGTTCGCAGGCGCAATCGATCCAGTTCTTGAGCCGGGGGACATCGTCGTCCTGAAGGGTGCTTTCAGCGATGAAGGGACCTCCAAGCACTACTTCAGAGGTGGGACATGGTTCGGCTCATCTCGCAATCTGACAAGGCGGCTAGAGAAGTCGCTCCGGGAGGGGGGCATGAAATACACTCTCGGTGACGCGTGGACTACAGACGCCCCGTACAGGGAGACTCGGGAGAAAGTGGCCCGTTATAGAAGGATGGGCGCCAGGGTGGTGAATATGGAGAGCTCGGCTTTTTTTGCGGTGTCCAAATACAGGAGGGTCGAAGCGACTTCCGTTCAGATAGTCTCGGACGTTGTTTCAGAAGAGAAATGGTACCCGGGCTTCCACAGGGAGAAAGTCAACGAGCGGGGGAAGGATGCCCTGTCCGCGGTTCTCCGAACAATCAAGGGATGAACTTGCCTGACACAGCTAACGGACCCGCCCCGGCTACGCAGGCCATCCCAACCAGGCTTGGGCCGTACAGTAAGGGACCAAGAAAGCACGAAGTATTCAGGAACTTTGAGTCGAGAGGGCTGGCTTTTGCTCGCAGCGACAGATCTATTTCTATTGAAAGCATATAGGGCAACGCCTGAATGACCTTATTCGCCATGCCAAAAAGACCGCTTGATGGAACCTGAAAGTGTTAAACAGGTTACGAAGCGCGAGGCAGCTTGGAATGCGGATCGTGCCCACGATTAGGAATCAAGCGACAACCTCTTGGGGTCGATGCTGCGAGATGACAAGACGAAGGGCGCCGTCGCCATCGCAACGACCAGAAAGCTTGAGAAAGCCATGTTAAGGCTGATCAACAGCAGGGCCCAGGCTCCTTGAATCTGATAAAAGGGCACTCCGTTAAAAGGCGGATTGTCCAAGTACAATATGCGAACCAGTGCAATCCAAGAACGCAAGGTCAATCTCGCGCAGATCAAGGCGTTCGCCTTGGAAGAGCTCCCGCCCGGACCACTGC
>Ga0209012_1003322_pt1 | contig 12319 bp, 7 predicted proteins | sample RS3BMetagenome_FD_184735 | JGI IMG/M metagenome (GOLD analysis project Ga0209012, IMG submission 184735) | Ferric oxide microbial mat and aquatic microbial communities from Rainbow Spring, Yellowstone National Park, USA - RS3B (SPAdes) (version 3) ...
CAAGCCGATGCGATGCGCGCCGCCGGGGCCGAGAGCGTGGTGGCCGTGATCAACTCGGAAACCGCTGCCGCCGCGGCCAAACTCGGCTTGACTCTGCCCACCGGTGCGACGCTGTTCGTGCGCGATACTCGAAGTTCGTTGGAAACCTGGTTCGAATTAGGAAAGCATCTGGCTCCAGGATGGTTTGTCGCGGCCACCGTCGATGCGGTTATGGCTCGCGCCGAGATGGCTTGGTTCGTGGCCCAGGCTCAGGCACAGGTTCAACTCCAGCCGGCCCTGGTGGGAGTCCTGGGGGTGGTCAAGTGGCGTGGTGACCTGCGCCCGCTGTTCGTAAACGCGGGTCGCAACGGCATCGTGAGCGCGCTCGGACCGCAGGCCGATCTGGTGACGGCAGGAATTTATTTCTTTTCCACCCGCGTCTTCGCATATCGCGAGCGCGCCGCTGGGATGGGCGCGCTGCGCCAATTTCTTGCTGCCCTTGTCGATTGGCAGGAACTCATCGGCACGGTCAAACTCCATAACGTCGTCGACGTCGACGAGGACGCCGATTTGATTGCCGCCCGCGAGCTGGTCGCCCTGGAGCACGAGGAGTGACGTGCGAGTCCTGGGAATCTATCGCGAGGCGCGCTTTTCACCGGGCAAAGTAGAGGCCGACGCCGCTATATTGGATACGGCGCTGAGCCATCTGACGCGTCCAGGCTGGCGGGTGACCACCCTGGACGGCACCGAGCTGGAAACAGACGCGCCCGCGCCGCCGGCCGCCGACTTGATTCTGGCAATGTGCCAGAGCTCCGGCGCGCTGCGAAGGTTGGAGTTGGCGCAGCGTGCGGGCACGATCGTAATCAACCAGGCCTCGGCGATCCGGGCCTGCTATCGCGATCGGATGGGGCCGCTCTTGCATGCGGCCGGGATCCCGACTCCACTCGGGCGGTTGGTCGCGACCAACTTGAGCCCAGCGCAAGCAGCAGCCGCGATCGCCGATTTCACACTGGCAGATGGCCTATTCGTCAAACGCGGCGATCTGCACGCGCTGGTGGCCGACGACGTAACTCGAATCGATACCCTCCCTGCCCTGCTCCAAGCGCTGCGTCAATTAGCCAAGCGCGGGGCTAATCAGGCCTACCTTCAAGCCGCGGTCGAAGGTAAGGTGATCAAGTTTTACGGCGTCGGCCGAGCTTTTTTTCAGACCGTCAACCAGCCCGAGGAGCTGGGGTCCAAGATGGTAAAGGCGCTGGCCCAGACCGCGCAAAGTGCGGCAGCGGCGCTAGGGTTAGAGGTCTGGGGTGGAGATGCGGTAGTGGACGATGATCGCTTCTACTTAATCGATTTCAATGATTGGCCCAGCTTTGCGGCGGTACGAGCACCAGCAGCGGCGGCGATTGCCAACCACGCGCTGAGCCGGACCCATCGCCTTGGGAGAAAATAGAGCTTCAATGGACGCGGCACAGCCTCGCGCGGCCCTCGCGGCCGACCTGCCCAGTATCAAGACCCCGATCCCTGGTCCGGCCTCACGCCGAATTTTCCAGCACGAGGAGCGCCATCTGGCTCCTGGCCGCCAGCGGATCTCGCAGTTGGCCGGAGTGGCCTTCGACCACGGCAACGGCGCCACCCTGACCGATGCCGACGGCAATGTCTACCTGGATTTCTTTGCTGGAGTCGCAGTCGCCAGCTTGGGCCACGCCCACCCCGCGATGACCAAAGCGCTAGCCGAACAGGCGGGCCGCCTTACCGTGGGCACCTTCGCAACCGCGCAGCGCGCCGAAGCCTTCGAACTCCTGACCGCGGCCGCGCCCGCGCCGCTGCGCCGGGTCCATCTTTATAGCGGCGGCGCCGAAGCCGTCGAAGCGGCCTTGCGCCTGGCTCGTTCGGCCACCAAAAAGCACGAAGTGCTCAGCTTCTGGGGCGGCTTCCATGGCAAGACCGGCGGAGTCCTGGGGATGGTCGGCGATGAGTCCAAGCAGGGCTACGGACCGTTGGCCGCGGGCCGCTACTTGGTCCCTTACGCCGATTGCTACCGCTGTGCGTTCAAGCTGCAATATCCAAGCTGCGGACTGTTCTGCGTGGAATTCGCGCGCAAGCAGCTCAAGCACTCCAGCGCCGGCGCCGTGGCCGCCGTGTTGGTGGAACCCTTTCAGGGCACCGCCGGCAACCTGATCCCGCCCGACGATTATCTGCCCGCGCTCGCCGAACTGGCGCGCGAGCAGGACGCCATCCTGATCGCCGACGAGATGATCACCGGCTTCGGCCGCACCGGCCGGATGTGGGGAGTCGAGCACAGCGGCGTGGCGCCCGAGATCATGACCGTGGGCAAGGGGATGGGCAGCGGCTTTCCGGTCTCGGGGGTGCTCATGAGCCAGCGGCTGAGCCACGCCGAGCCCTTCGCCAAGCCCAGCGCCTCCTCCTCCAGCTATGGCGGCAATCCGCTGGCCGCGGTCGCCGTCAGCCAGACGCTGAAGACCATCGCGGACGAGCATCTGGTGGAAAATTCGCGCCGGGTGGGCACCCTCCTGCTCTCGCGGCTGGAGCAGTTCAAGGAAAAATTCACCTTCGTCGGCGACGTACGCGGGCGCGGCCTGTTGCTTGGAATCGATCTGGTGCGCGACCGCGCCACCAAGACGCCGCTGAGCCGCCGTTTCACCGAATTGATCTTTACCGAAGCGCTCAAGCGCGGCTTGGTTTTGATGGGTTACTTCCCCCGTATTCGCATCAATCCGCCGCTGGTCATAAGCGAGGCCCAGGCTGTGGCCGGCGCCGCCATCCTGGAGGAAGTCTTCACCTTGCTGCGCGATAAACACGACTGGCGGCAAGAGTAGGTCCGAGATGGCTGTCAATCCAGGAAACCGAGGGCTGTTCTGCGACTTGGCGGGAACTCTGGTCAAAACCGATGGCAATGGCCAGTTGCCTCGCGATGGGCGCGGCGCGGTTGTAATCGAGATGCTGCCGGGGGTGGCCGAGGTGCTGCGGCCGATGCGCGATCATCTGATCATGGTAGTGACCAATCAGGCCGCAATCGCGCGCGGTGAACTGACCCTGGACGCGGTAGAGGCAGGGTTGGCGCAACTGGACGATCAGTTGGGCGGCATCCTGGCCGGCTGGAGGATCTGCCCGCATGCCGAAACCGCCCAGTGCGAATGTCGCAAGCCGCGCCCAGGGATGGTGCTGGATCTGGCGCAGTTTTACGGCATCGACCTGCCGCTATCCACGATGGTTGGCGACCAGGCGCTGGATGAGCAATGCGCGCACGCGGCCGGAGTCGGCCGCTTCGTGCTTGCCCGCGACTTCTTCCCGCGCTGACGCAGGATACTCGTGCTGCGACAATAGCCGCCAGACGCGCGGATAGCATCACTCCCGCCCACCAATTCCTCTCGACTCGTAGTTGAACCCAATACCCGCTTGTTTCGCTCCAGCGTCGGCTTGATCGGCAGGACAACAAATATGTTGTCCATAAGTCCAGAAATGGCCTATTACTTTTCAAGAAGGTTAGATCGTTGCCGATTGTGCGAAATGTTTTCCGGATATGCTTGTAACCACCCAACCCCTATCAATGGCAGCCACCGCTGCGTCCTGCTCGCTGTTACTCGCGGCAACCTCTACCTTTCTTCATCAGCAGGCCTGCAAAGCCCGGTCACGGGCGTCGCGAAACCTAAATCCGAAAGGAGTGTCTGACAATGCACGTTGACGATTCCAAAACCTGCCATCCGCATTCTGCCGGCGAACCTTATTGGCGACGCCACCCTGCCTACTCGACCACCGTCGCGCGATTCGTGATTTTGGCCGCGCTCGTCGCTGGCTGCGGCGGCAGCGGTGGTGGCAGCAGCACGCCGCCACCCAGTTCGCAAAGCAGCGCTACGACCACCGTAAGCGACCCCGCGCCATGCACCAATCAGTATTCGCACGTCTTCGTCACGGTTAGCGATGTCACCGCGCATCTCAGCGCGAGCGGCAGCGATCACGGAGTGGATCTCACGCCGGGACTAGCCGCTCATCCCATTCAGATTGACTTGATGTCTCAGCAGACCACCGAATGCACGCTTGCCACGCTGGGCTCCGATGTGGGGCTGTCGGCGGGCAAGTATCAGATGATAACCCTCGATCTGCTGGAAAACGCACCGCCGTCTGGCATTACCGCGCCGCTGCCCAACGCCTGCGCGAGTGCGGGAGCCAATGTCTTCAATTGCGTGGTGCCAACCGGCGCGGGGCCAGTGCCGCTGACGACGCCCAGCGGCACCATCAAGCTTCCACCCGGGCAGCTCGCGCAAGGAGGCCTCACCGTGCCGCCGGGACAGGGCGTGGACATCGACATCGATTTCAACGCTTGCGCATCCGTGGTTCAACGCGGCCATAGCGGCAAGTACAACCTCAAGCCGACGCTGCGCGCATCCGAGCTGGGAACCAATCCTCTGATCGCGGGGACCGTCGAGTTGGGACAAGCCCAAGGCAGCACGGTGGCGCTGGTGACTCCGGTGACGCCGGTGGCTGGAGCCACGGTTTGGCTTGAACAGCAATCGCACGACGTTGAGGTCGGCGGCTCGTCCTCGACTGTGACCGCGGAAAATTTCATTCAGAACACCCGCAGCGACAGCAATGGTCAATTTTCTTTCTGCCCGGTGGCACCAGGAACCTATGAACTGGCCGCCGACGCGCAGGCGATGCCTGGAGGCGCGAATCCCTCGATGGCGACGATCACGACCGCCATCGCGGTGCAAAGCTCGGGCGGACCCAATGGCCTGGTGATTCCGCTGGTTCCCGCTCCGACCAGCACGCCGGCGCAAATTGCCGGCACCTTTGCCACCGCCAATCAGTCGGGAACCGTGGGTGATGACATCACGTATGCCTCGACTCAGCCCTATCAGAACGGCTCGGCCAGTCTCTATGCGCTGGTGCCTTTCTATACCGTGGGTAACGGCTCCGCGCAGGTTCCGACCGCTACGCTAGGCGCCATTGACACCGCCGCCAGTCCGGGAACCGATTGCCCGAGCACGAATACCTGCCCGGCGGGCACCAACTGCGCCTGCTATTCCTTCCAGGTCCCGCCCACGCCTCCGATCGTCGGGCCTGGGGGATCGACCGGATCAGGCTACGTCTATCCGGCCAGCTCCGTGGGCACGGCCAAAGGCGCGGTTGATGCTCAGGCGCTGTCGCAAAGTACGGGTGCGGCGGTCTGCTCTCCTTCCGAGCTGATGACCGCGCTGTTCGCCTGGGCTTCGGGATCGGATCCGGCCCCGCTGTTATCTTTTAGCGCTTGCGATTAGGGGAGTTGTGCGCGGAGAGCCCTTGAATTGGGGCTCTCCGCCCTAACCCAAGGGTGCGGAAGCTGTTTTTGGCGTAGGAAAAAATTTTGGCGGGCCGCGAACCAAGGATGATGAGCCCTGCCCTACGGGTGGACCCGTGTGCGCAATGTGATGTTGCCGCGGCAACCGATAAGACGCCGACGATCAGCCTATGGCAGGGGCGAAGCCTCCACTGGGTTGAAGCGCAAATATAAAGAGTGCTCCCATGACCACCTTGAAGGTTGGCATCGCGAGTCTCGAGGCGATCCGCGACCAAGCACAAGCCCACGCCGGCCGCGCCGCCGCAATGCCGCAATCGTCAGCCCAACAAGCATCACCCCCAACAAGCATCACTGCGTAGATGGTCCGGAGGGTCGCCAGAACGGCACGCGAGCGGGTCAAGATCGACGGTGGTGCCTATCGCTGCGCCCACCTCCGCGCGCTCGCCCAGCGCGTCAAGGTAACAGACCGAGGACCGTACCATGGGCTCGATAAGCAATCTGTGCAAAACGCCTAGCGCCGCTGCCGGCGCAAGACAGGCTACGGTCGGCATCGCAGTTCTGTTCCGAAGTGGCGGAGAGGGAGGGATTTGAACCCTCGAGGCCAGTTGCCCAGCCTGCCAGATTAGCAATCTGGTGCCTTCGACCGCTCGGCCACCTCTCCGCAGCCTTGGCGTTGTCGGTATCGCGCAGTACTTGGCAAACTATCAGAAAGCGCGCGATTGTCGAAACAGGTCAAGCGAAATTCGCAACCCGATCCCGAGCATCGGCGGTGCGCTTACCTACCTGCGTCTCGGCGCCCAGTCAGAGCTCGTATCTTGCGGTTTGCGGCAAATCGCTGTATTCAACGGTTCGGACGCCAAAACCCCCAACAGTTCAGGAGAACGCAATCCCATGGTAACGAACAAACGGAGCAGGCTGACCATCCTTGGTCTTGCCTTCGCGCTGATTCGTTTCTCTCTGCCGCAAGCTTAAGCCCGCACGCGCGCGTGGACGCGCCCTTAGCCGGGACCCGAGGCGGTTGAACGGCCGCCGAGGGCCAGTTCGGGTGCTCCTTCCACGGGCCCAGCCGTCGATGCCCAGACGCTTCGCGACCATTTCGGCCCCTCGGCGGGTTCATTTGCCGATCGGCGTCAATTGTTCTTCAGATTACCAACCGCCCCTAGCTTTTGATCGCCGTGACGCGCAGACTCGAAACTAGACGTCAGCCGGTAGCCGCGCCGCAAGAGGTTTTAGATCTGGCGCCGATGGTAACGCCCACATAACACCCCGGTTGCAACGATAACATCCCTGCGAAATCAGGCGCCGTCGAGCGTACGGAACTCGTCCTCGGCGATGACCGGACGAAACGAACAAGCACTTGCATATCGAGGCTGGCGTTTCCCATCGAGAAGCGCCGCGGCGTTGACGCCCATGGACCAGTATCGTTCCGTCAGTTCCGAGCAAGCGTACAGACGAACAAATGAACGCGCGAAATAGCGATAAGGAGTCACAGCCATGCCGGAGACGAACTCAGTTGTAGCTGTCTATGATACCCACGCCCAAGCAGAAGAGGCTGTGAAGGACTTGCAGAAGTCCGGCTTTGACATGCAGAAGCTATCAATCATCGGCAAAGATTATCACACCGACGAGCACGTTGTGGGGTACTATAACACCGGGGATCGAATGAAGTACTGGGGTAAACTCGGAGCCGTGTGGGGCGGCTTTTGGGGACTGTTATTCGGATCTGCCTTTTTCGCTATTCCAGGGATTGGGCCCGTGTTGGTAGCTGGTCCTCTGGTTACCTGGATTATAGCCGCTTTGGAAGGCGCAGTAGTAATGGGTGGATTGAGCGCCATCGGCGCCGGGCTCTACAGCGTGGGCATCCCGAAAGACAGCATCGTTAAATATGAGTCGGCGCTCAAATCCGACAAGTTCATTCTGCTGGCTCACGGCACCGCGGTCCAAGTGGCCCAGGCCAAGGACATCATGCAGACCACACATCCCAGAGCGCTTGCATTGCACGGGATCGAAAAAGTACAGGCGGGGGTGTCCGCCTGATGTGTCCTGTCGTGTCATGCCTGCGGGGCGAGAGTGGTTACTACTAGCCACGGACAAATCCTGCTGAGCGCCAAATCGCGCTGGAGAAACACGGACGCGCAATCGCGCAGGGTACGACCGCTACCATGTGTGCATAGATTTCCGTGCCTCGCGGCTTGGTCGATGCCGATCAGGGCAACGCTGTCCTCTTAGCTCGCCTGACGCGTTGCTCTCGACTTGCGAAGACCGTCCGGATGAAAGCTAACCGCACATTGTTTCCCATCAATCGCGTGGGGGCTCTGAGTTCCAAGTTGCGAAGAGGTGCGTCTTGTATGCGCTCAACAGAGGATTCGGATTTCCCCCCGGAGAGCGAAGAACCCATTCGCGCGGAACTATTCAGCATCGAACGCCTCGAGCAACATGCCGAGACTCTCGCGCGGGCTCAGCACGTTACGGTCCGCCGCGGCGCTGGCCGAGGCTTGGCGGAGAGGCTGCGCGATAACCGCAAAGTATTGCTCCAGGCGTATAGGGCCATCGCCAAGGCCGTCCGGGAAGAACGGGCGATTACCCCGGCGGCCGAGTGGCTGATCGATAACTTCTATGTCGCGCAGGAACAGATTCGTGAGGTCCGCGAGGATCTTCCGCGCGGCTTCTACCGCGGACTGCCCAAGCTGGCCGAAGGGCCGCTTAAGGGTTACCCGCGCGTGTTTGGAGTGGCTTGGGCGTTCGTGGCGCATACCGACAGCCGCTTCGATCCGGACATGTTGTGCCGCTTTGTGCAGGCCTATCAGCGCGTGCAGCCGCTGACGATTGGCGAGCTCTGGGCCGTCGCGATAACGCTGCGCATCGTACTGGTGGAGAATTTGCGACGGGCGGCGGAACAAATCGTCAACGAGCGGGTCATGCGCGAGGTGGCGGACACGCTGGCCGATCGGCTATTGGGAGCCGGCGGGCACGAGACCGAAGCACCTGGGGTTGTTTTGCGCGGCTTCGATAAAAAGCGCGTGCCCAGGGCCTTCATAGTTCAGATGGTCCAGCGCCTGCGCGATCAGGACCCGAAGGTGACCCCGGCGCTCACCTGGTTGGACGAACGCCTGGCGGCGATGGGCACGACGGCCGACGAGGCCGTCCGAACGGAGCATCAGACGCAGGGCGCGATGAACGTGACAGTGCGTAATGTGGTCACGAGCATGCGCATGATATCCGCAGTCGATTGGGCGGAATTATTCGAGGGCGTGAGCCTGGTCGATGCTGCGCTCCGTGCCGACAGCGACTTTGCGCAAATGGATTTTCCCACTCGGGATCGCTACCGGCATGCGATAGAAGAACTGGCGCGCGGTTCGGGCCGACCTGAACTCGAAGTTGCCCGTCATGCGATTGCAGCCGCAAAGCGCGCCGCCGCCGAGCCGCCGAGCGAGGGCCCCAAAACCGCACGTTCCGAGCAAGAGCCCGGTTATTACCTTATCTCGCGGGGGCGGCGCGCCCTCGAGAAGAAATTGGGATTCCGTGTGCCGATACGCGAATGGCTGGTTCGCGCCAACGCGGCCGTGGGGATTCTCGGTTACGTAAGCGCGATTGCGATCGTCCTAGTGTTCATTACGATTCTGCCGTTGTTCGGCGTGGCGGAGGTCGCCGTCAGCGGATGGATGCTCCTTCTGCTGGCGCTGCTCGCCGTGGTACCGGCCTCGGATGCCGCGGTGGCGTTGATCAATCGCGGCGTTAGCAACGCCTTTGTAGCCAGAACCCTGCCGGCCATGGAGCTTGGCGATGGAGTTCCCACGAGCCTGCGCACGATCGTCGTGGTCCCGACGCTCTTGACGACCCAAGCCGAACTCGAAGCGCAGATTCAGCGCCTAGAGGTACATTATTTGGCGAGTCAGGATGGCGATCTGCGCTTCGCACTGCTCTCGGACTGGACCGACTGCGCCACCCAGCATGCGCCGGGCGACGATGAGCTGCTTGGCGCAGCCGCGGCGGGAATCGCACGGTTGAATCAGCGCCATCGAGCGCTGCCGGAAGACGCGCGTTTCCTGCTGCTTCATCGCCGGCGAATCTGGAACGAGGGGCAGGGAAAGTGGATCGGGTGGGAACGCAAACGCGGAAAACTGCACGAACTCAATCGCCTGCTTCGCGGTGCGAGTGACACCACTTTTATAGCGATTGATGGCTGCTTACCCAGCATACCTACCGGCGTTCGCTACGTGATCACTCTCGACGCCGATACTCGATTGCCGCGAGGGACGGCCAGACGCCTGATCGGGAAGATGGCGCATCCGCTCAACCGGCCGCGGCTGGATCCGAATAGCGGCCGCGTGGTCGAGGGCTACGCGGTGCTGCAGCCGCGAGTTACCCCCTCGCTGCCGAGCGGCCGCGAGGGGTCGCTGTTCCAGCGCATCTTCACCAGTCCCAGCGGGCTGGACCCCTACGCTTTTGCGGTGTCCGATGTCTACCAGGATCTCTTCGGCGAGGGTTCCTACAGTGGCAAGGGAATTTATGACGTTGACGCCTTCGAGGCCGCTCTCGACGGCCGGCTCCCCGAGAGCGTCATTCTCAGCCACGATCTACTGGAGGGAATCTTCGCGCGGGCCGGATTGGCCTCCGACATTGAGGTGGTCGAGGATTTCCCCTCGCGTTATGACGCCGCGGCGGCGCGCCAGCATCGGTGGGCGCGCGGTGATTGGCAATTGCTGCCCTGGATTTTCGGCCGCGGCCGGGATTCCAGCGGCGATCAGCGCCGAACCGCCATTCCCTTGATCGGCCGCTGGAAGATGCTGGACAATTTACGGCGGACGCTGTCAGCACCGGCCGCGTTCCTCGCCTTGCTGGTGGGCTGGACCCTGCCCTTGCCTGCCGCCGCGCTCTGGACCGCGTTTGTAGTCGCGACGTTCGCGATTCCGACCCTGTTGCCGGCGCTTATCGGAATCGCACCCCGAAGGCTCGGATTCTCTCAGCGAAGGCACTGGTCCGCGGTCGGCAGGGATTTCGCCCTTTCGCTGTCACAGGTCGGCCTCCTGATCGCCCTCCTCGCGCATCAGGCGTGGTTGATGACCGACGCAATCGTGCGAACCTGCTTCCGTCTATTCGTCAGGCACCGGCGATTACTCGAATGGGTCACCGCCGCTCAAACACGGCTCGGCACCCAACTCGATCTCCGCGGATACTACCGGTGGATGGCGGGCGGTATCGCGCTGGGCGGGGCGGCCATTGTCGTAATCGCATTCGTGGGTCGCAAGGCATGGCCGGTCGCGGCGCCATTCGTGCTCCTGTGGATGGTCGCCCCGGCTGTCGCACGTTGGGCAAGCCTTTCGCCGTCCATGGCGGGCTTGAATCCGCTCTCGGACACCGACAGACGGGTGCTGCGGCTCATCGCACGGCGGACTTGGCGTTTCTTCGAAACCTTCGTCACAGCCAACGATCACATGCTGCCTCCGGACAACTTCCAGCAAGAACCGCAGCCAGTGTTGGCCCATCGGACGTCGCCCACCAACCTCGGACTGTACCTGCTCTCGGTGGTCGCCGCCTGTGATTTCGGCTGGCTGGGTAAGATTGAGACGATAGAACGGATAGAGGCCACGCTGGAGACCATGAACGGGCTCGCGCGTTTCCGCGGGCATTTTTACAACTGGTACGACACCCATGACCTTCGTCCGCTGGGTCCGAAATACATCTCTTCGGTGGATAGCGGCAATCTCGCCGGCCACTTGATCGTGCTTCGAAACGCCTTGCTGGAAATGATCCACGCGCCACTGACCGGGCGGCAGTGCTTCGCTGGGATCGATGACGCCCTGGAACTCACTTGCGAGTCCATGCGCGGCCTCGCGGATGATCGGCGGACCTTAACCGTGACTCGAAAACATCTTGAGGACGCCTTGGATGTCTTTTCCGGCGCCGTGTCCGATTCGCTGCAATTCACCGCAGGCCTTGCTCTTCACGCCGCGAACGCCGAGCGCACGGTAAAATCGTTGGCCTCGGCTCAACCAACCCCGGCAGCTCTCATGGGGCGTTTGGCGGAGCTGACGCTGCGCGCTGACACGCTTGCGGACGTTGCGCGAACGTTGAGCGCGGAACGCGGCGACACGGCCAGCGCTGAGGTACTGACCTGCGCCGAAGCGGTGAACGCCTCTGTGCAGAGCCATCAGCGCGATTTCGATCGGCTGATGCCCTGGGCGAAGCTCGATGCCGCCGGGGCCGAATTCGCTCATCCCGCGAATGTAGCTATCGACAGTTCTCCGGAGCGGGCGCTCGCGCCCATCTTCGACTCGGTCCCGACCTTGGCTGAGCTGCCCGACCGTTGCGAGGCCGCCCTGCTCACCCTGACCCAGCACCGCGCGGAGCTTGCCTCGCGCAGCGAAGCCGACAGTGCCGCGCTCAAGCTGCGAGTGGATGTTCTGATCGATGCTCTCAAGTGCTCCGCGAGCGCCGCGCGTTCATTCAGGGGCCGGCTCGAGGTGCTGTGCGAGTTGACGAAGAAAATGTTTGATGCGATGGAGTTTGGTTTTTTCTTTAACCCAGTACGCCAACTCCTGTCGATTGGCTATCAGACCGAGGGCGGCCTCGATCCCAACTGTTATGATCTGCTTGCTTCCGAGGCGCGCCTGGCGAGCTTCGTCGCGATCGCCAAGGGCGACGTGCCGGCCCGGCACTGGTTTCGTCTGGGGCGTACCGAAACCCCGGTGGGAAGCGGCTCGGCGTTAGTCTCATGGTCCGGATCCATGTTCGAGTACCTGATGCCAAGCCTGGTGATGAGCGCGCCCACCGGCAGCCTGATCGAGCAGAGCGACCGATTGGTGGTCCGGCGGCAGATTCAATACGGCGCCGAACTTGGCCTGCCGTGGGGCGTATCGGAATCCGCCTACAATGTGCGGGATTTGGACTTTACTTATCAATACTCAAGCTTTGGCGTCCCGGGCCTGGGGCTCAAGCGCGGCCTCAGCCAAGACGCTGTTATCGCTCCGTACGCGACCGCGCTGGCGGCGATGGTTGACCCACACGCCGCGGTGCTGAACTTCTCACGGCTTTCCGCGGCGGGTG
>Ga0209012_1003326_pt1 | contig 12312 bp, 11 predicted proteins | sample RS3BMetagenome_FD_184735 | JGI IMG/M metagenome (GOLD analysis project Ga0209012, IMG submission 184735) | Ferric oxide microbial mat and aquatic microbial communities from Rainbow Spring, Yellowstone National Park, USA - RS3B (SPAdes) (version 3) ...
TACCTATGAAAATAGGCATAGTCGGTTTGGGATATGTTGGACTTGTCACTGCTGCTGTTCTGGCAAATCATGGCAACGAGGTTATAGGTGTAGATATTCTAAAAGATCGCATAGAGAAACTGAACTCTGGTATCATTCCAATTTATGAGCCAGATCTGAGGGAAAGGATTGCAAGTGCAGGAAAGAATCTGCGCTTCACTAGCAATTACGATGATCTTAAGCAATCTGATGCGGTGTTTATTTGCGTACCTACGCCAAATAAGGGTGGTAAGGTAGACTTAAGTCATGTTCTTTCGGCTTCAAGAGATGTTTCGGAGCATGGATACGCAAGGCCAATAATAATCAAAAGTACCGTGCCCCCAGGTACTGCTAAGATGGTCTCTAAAAATACAGGGCTCAATGTCATATCAAATCCGGAATTTACGAGAGAAGGATCTGCAGTATATGATACAGAACATCCTGACAGAGTTATCATTGGCGGTCAGAACACTGGTATCGCTGAAAAAATATGGTCCTTCACTGGCGCACCCATAGTGGTGACTTCCAATGAGAATGCAGAGCTTATCAAATATGCAAGCAATGCGTTCCTTGCGACCAAGATATCCTTCATAAACCAAATTGCCGACCTTTGCGAGAAAATACCTGGATCCGACGTCCAGGTTGTAGCGAAGGGGATGGGTCTGGATCGCAGGATAGGTCTGGATTTTCTTAGGGCAGGTCTCGGATACGGAGGATCGTGCTTACCGAAGGATACTGTTGCAATATCTGCCTTTGCAAAAGAAAGAGGAGTAGATCTTTCGATATTGAACGCAGTGATTACGTACAACGAATCAAGAGTTGAAAATCTGGTAGGAAAAATATTGCAGATAAATGGTTCCCTGAAGGGGAAAAAAGTGTGTGTGCTTGGTCTCAGCTTCAAGGATAATACCGATGATATTAGAGAAAGCAGAGCTCTGGCGCTCGTGAACGAACTGCGGAAAAATGGAGCCATAATCAGCGCGTACGATCCCGTTGTGAAAAGCTATGACGGCGTAAACGTATGCAACACTATTGAGGAGTGCATTTCCTCCGCAGACATAGTGGTTACCGCCACTGAATGGAAAGAATTTAACGATATTGCACCCGATATGCTCGCAAACAAGAAGATATTTGATCTCAGGCGCGTGTTCGATTACCACAAAGTAAATGTAACAATGGGTGTCGGGATTGGCAAAAATTAGGAAATGTGTTATACCTGCCGCGGGCCTTGGAAAAAGGTTCTACCCACTTACAAGAACGCAACCAAAGGAGATGCTCCCCATACTGGACAAGCCAGTGATTCATTATGTTGTGGAAGAAGCTGTAAATTCGGGACTTGATGAGATTCTCATCATAGTTGGAGCCGGGAAAGATGCTATCGTTAACTACTTTGACAGGCATGCGCTCGACGACGATCTGGACAGCTATGGTTTCAAAGATATGCCTGATATATATTTTGTAAGGCAGAGAGAACAGAAAGGTCTGGCCGATGCTGTAAGGCTTGCAGAACACTTCACAGGTGATGAGGATTTTGTGGTGCTGCTTGGGGACACGATCTATAGGTCGGCAAATGAAAGGACTATAACATCTCAGATACTTGATATATACGACAGGATAAAGAAGCCGCTAGTTGCGGTTGAACAGGTGGCACAAGAAAAGATCAAGGATTATGGTATTGTTGATCCAGTTGATCTGAATTCTGATCCTTTTAGAATAAAAGGAGTCGTTGAAAAACCTGATGTGAAAAAGGCACCCAGCAATTTCGGGATTACAGGCATTTATGTGCTTGGTGACTACATATATGACGCTATTACTAGGATAAAGCCAGGCTTGAACGGTGAGCTGCAGCTCAGTGACGCGTATAATGTTATCGTGAATCAAATGGATGTGTATGCAACCCGTATCAATGGAAAAAGATACGATATAGGCACCATGGACCTGTGGATAAGAACTTTCTTCGAATTTGCAAAGCTTAGGGATTTATCTTGAGAGGTTTTTGGGTTGTTGAATTTCCGTACGGATGTCTACAACATAGTCAAGGTGATGGCAAATAAGAATCATGATCGTTGGCAGGGTGAAGCCATACAACGCTGAGTACTTTTATGCGAAGGCATTCACGACCCTTGGCCAAGATGTAAAACTTGTTGACTCCTATACCGGAGTCAACCATGAATTGTTCAGAAGAATATTGCATACTAGAACCAGTATTTTTAACTCCTTTCTGAAGAAATACTGGATAAATACTCACCTCACAACGATTACTGAAAGTTATGATCCGGATGCTATAATTTTTTTTAAGGGTGAGTTTATCTCATCCAAAACATTAGAAACACTCGCAGAAAGCAGAAAGATTTATCTTTTCTATCCGGACACCTATAAATTCAAGTCCCTGTTGCGGAACAGGCTAAGCTATTTCAATGCACTGTTTACTGCATCCAACAATAAAAACTTCTATATTGAAATGGGGGCCAGAAATGTTGTAACTGTGCCCTGGGCATGCGATCCTGATTTTCACAGAAAACTGGATATCGGAAAGAAATATCATGTCACGTTCATCGGAACCGCCTATCCAGAGCGAAGGAAAATCATCAGAAAACTGAAACAAGTTGATTTATTTGGTGATTATTGGTACGGATTTGGCAAAAGAAGGCATAATCCGGTATATGGAGAGGATTATGTTAAGGTCATTAACCAGAGTATGATCAACCTCAATTTGCAGGCTGAAATAAGTGTAATAGCGGATGCACCTACAATGAGAACCTTTGAGATAGCCGGATGCGGAGGCTTCCAGCTATCCGATTACATGCCGAGCATTAAGAAATATTTTCCAGTGATGCCTACATTTACTGGTGTTGATGATCTCAGGGATCAGATAGAATATTATCTAGATAGCGAAAAAGATAGAGACGAAATCGCATTGAAATGCATGGAAATATGCAGGCAATCATTTAAGTACACTGATTCCGCTAAAATAATACTTTCGCAAATACGTTAAGATACATAACGTGAGCGGATTCTGAAAATATTCTGAATAAAATATTAGAGACCAACCGCACAAAAATACCTAATGAAAACCAAGATTTCTGAGCTGTTTTAACAGGCTCTCACCTACTTTTTTACTTTCCATTTTTTCGAAAATAATGTTCCTGATCGTTTGCCTTGAGTCCGTTGTCAAGCTTTTCCACATCCGAACCTTATTCTTTATCTCCCCGGCATTATGAATATTTGCAATCATATCGCTCTCGCCCGTAACTTCCATAAACGGTTGGTTGAAGCTTATGACCGGTGTACCGCAAAGCAGGCTTTGTATTGGCACCATCTCGAAGTTTCCGTTGAATATCGGAGATATGGTTAATTCATGTTCAGAATACTCTTTCAACAATTCTCTTCTTTCAACTTTACCAATAAAGTTCATCTTTCTTCCGAACTTCTTTTCGAAAATCTCTCCCGACTTCCTTTCACCGAAATAATCAATTCTCGATATATCATCACTATCCAGCAATGTCAGCGTCTTGTTGAGGGTATTCAGATCGGTATCTGAGGCATCTCCAAGAAATACAAGTACGCCTTCTCTTTTATTCTGAGTGGGAAATTCATAGAAATTACGGTCCACTGGAATTAGAAGCGTGCCCAATACCGGTACAGAGAAAATTCGTTCAAGCATCAACGCTGTCCATAAGGACTGCGCAAACACTGGATACATCTTCAACGTTCTCCAGTAGAAGCCTGATGACTGTATTGCAAGTGTATTTGGAATCCATGATGAGAATAGATTAATTATCCTGTTTGCTGAATCTACTGGCAGTCCCGTTTCCATGTCTCGATACAGAGGTAAGACGTATCTTTGACCATATAGGTAGTGTGCCCATATGACAAGGTTGGTTACTCTCTTTCTTTTGCCGAGCCACCTAATCATATGATGATCATCAACAGTCAGAAAGACAGTATCTTTATCCATACTTGCATCAAAGAGATCGTTCAAATCAGAGAAGTCTGTAACGTCCACATCTCCAAACGGAAATTTTGCATATTCACCGCATTTTACAATTATAATTCTACTCTCTATGCCCAGTGATATCAGAGCGCTGTTGAGATCGGCATAACCTTCGTATAAGATTGAATAAACACTTTTCTGACCAGGAAGTATGAGGGTGATTTTCACTGAGAGCTAACGTTATATTTCCATATAAAAAAGTGCCGTTAGATGCTGGAATATACATTCACTAGCACTTAGTGTAAAGAAAGTACTGCACCGATCCTTCCCTATCGCCTCTGTCCGAGACACAGAATCCGTGATCTTGCAGTAGCTTATGGAGCTTCTCAGATTGGAAACTGCTGATTTCAATTATTATATTCCTTGTCCTTTCAAGCGTCTTTGCTGAACCAAGCAGGAGATTGTATTCGAAGGACTCCACATCTATTAGCAGCCAGTCGATTTTTTTAACACCATCCATGGCTTCATCAAGCGTTATTACAGGAACCCTGAACTGTTCAATGTCATCCTTGTCCTTCTTCATATTCCACACCCATTTAATATTAAAAGAAGATGTTCCCGTGAAATTTTTCGGTGCATATAGTGTCATTTCACCCGGTTCACAAGATAGACCGATGTTGAATAAGTGTGCGGCCTTATGAAAACCATTCAAAGCTACATTTTCCTGCAGAACCTTAAATGTCTTCGGGTTTGCCTCAAAAGCGTACACCTGCGCTCCATTCTTCAGTGCAATCATTGTGAAGAGTCCTACTGAACTCCCGCAGTCTACAACAGTCTCCCCAGCAGATGGACGGAACCAATTGAAAGTGTAGGATTTTACAGTATGTGCATAAAAACCCAAGTCATCGCTTCTGGCGCGAGCCTTAAAAAGCAGACCTTCATATTTCACAAGAGCATCTCTCTTCAGATATTGCCCTATTGTCACAAAGTGTTTTCTTCTAAATATTCTTGCAAGGACACCCACTGCAAATGCACGGTAAACATGAATTTTGGACTGGATGCCAACAGGTTTCAGGCTTAAATACTGTCTGTTGGCTGACACGTGCTTACAATTAATGGATTGTATTAAATAGCTTTGTATAAATGTTATCTATATCCATATTTGCATCCGTAGCACTAAAGAACGTTTTAGGGTAGAGAATAAAAGTATCAATACCCTGATCTCAGACTTGGCGAATGAATACAAGAGTACAGGTATGATGCCGGCAGGAGTAATTCATTTGCCGTAACGTGCCTGTTAAATCGCATAGTTTACAAATAACCAGTCTTAGACCTGGTATTTGTATTAATTGCATTTCTGTAACTTGCTGGAAGTGGCATCATCGGTGTTGTTCTGAAGTCTTTTACAAACTTTTCAAGATTAGTTGTTGCTACCGTTTCATTGCGGTCTATAGAAGACTTATTGGAATGAATTAGCTACTTCTTAAGAGATGCTTTTACTACCGGTAGCCTTTTCCCAAGCGTAACTGCCGCTGAAAGAAAAAGTTCGAGCCATAAATCGATACCCTTTTAACGTTTCAAGAAGGTTAACCAGCATTTCATTGCTCAGGCTTCGTGAACTAGTGTAAGAGAATGATGCAATAAGACTGAAATGATTTTTCAACGAAGGTAACGTCATAATATAATGGGTATCCTTTCTTGCGTAATTTCGGATAATTTTCTCCTGGATTCAGCAGTCCATAAAATAAGGATCTCGTATTAGGATCCTTCATCTCTTTGCCTATGACATTAATTGGCAAAAGCGGGTTCTTCTTTATTCGTGGGTTCCTTTCAGTCTCATTTGCTCTGTCAATAACTGAAAGTTTGTTTGGACAGAACATGTTCTCTGATGCCCTGAATAACAAATCATCGATGAATTTTGGTGCCACGATTGTTTTCCAAGAGCCAAAATAATCCTAGTTCATTGCGCTTTGAAAGGCAGCATGGATACAGTCATTCCTATTCTCGGCGGTTATAATTGTGGAGTATTTAACCAATGTTTGTATCTTCTCATTTTGGGTAAAAGTTCTAACATATTCTCGTTGTTAACTAAATGAAGAAGAGCTGCTTCAATACTGTAAAGCGACCTTGCATTCAGCTGCAAGAACACAGAAATTTATTTTAATCTCTCAGTTATTTTAATCTCTCAGCGTATTAATTTCAATTTTCAGAGTGCTTTTGGCGGTTTTAAGAGAAAATATTTAATGTGTTTTCCCAATGGTGCTACGCTTGCCTGGAAAGTACATCCCGCTCATTCAACATGTTGCCTACTTTGGAGCTTTAGTATTTCTCATTCTGAGGGTACCTTTAACACATCTCGGTTATATAACTGGCATTTCTGGAAGCTTGTACTCGATGAAACTGCTGAAGCTACAGAACCTGCCCTTCGCAGATAATTTTCTTATATCTTCTTTCGGTGTTTCTGGGTCACCATTTTACTTTCCATTTTTAGCCATTGCATTCATCTTCAACAATGCCTATTCCTACGCAATTACCTACCTCATTTTCATATATGGATTATATTATTTGCTCTCTTATTTATTAAGCAGGGTCATCTTCAATACTTTTAATTTTTCAAAAATAGGACAGAACGGTTTCTCGCTTATTTTCATCACAGTTATGTTCTTCAACTCTGTCTTCGTTTATGATGAGCCAGGTATAGTGGACTGGGCATTCGGATCCCGCTCATCTCGTACTCAGTTATTAAAATCTTCAGGCTTCTGAAAGGAATTGATACGAAGCAAGCAGATTACATAAAGGCAGTGTTATCCCCGATGATCTTGAGTTTCGCCGATCCGAGATTTGCGATATGGTTTCTGATGATAATCCTCTTCCTGACGATTACCTCGCTTTGCAGAAAAGGTGATTTCATGAAGATGCTCAGAGTTCTGTTCTACTTTATCGTTATTGGGCTTCCTGCATTTCTGTATATCTATAGCGTGTTCACTTTTGGCGCATTTATTTCAATATACGTGAGTGGAAGGCCACTGACACTTTCGGGAATTTCAGGCTTCTCGGGTGCGTATCCATTATTCATGTACTTTGCATTTCATGGAGAATATTGGCCAAATATATGGGTAAGCCCCACAGCATATATCTCAAGAAACATCAATTCTCTGCCATCGTTCGGCTATCCAACCGGCCTCATTATTGGAAGCGGTTTTCTTGCCTACGCATGGCTTTCTCTCTCCTTCATACCCTTTGTTTTGAGCTTAATTCCAATATTTTTCAGGGATCGCCACACTCTCTACCTTTATCCAGGGTACATTCTATTTTTCCTCATGACCATTGGTGGCTATGCACCTACATGGTTTCCATACAGTTACATGTGGCTGGGAAAGTTTCCCATTGTTGGGGGCATATTTGGCATTACATTTGCAATAACCACATATTTTATGCAGATAACTATTGTATACGCGTTAATACTGTGCATAGCTCTCTTTTCCCGACTTCTTTCCGCGGACTCTTCCCAGGAACGTTTCGCAGGCAAAAAAAAGGTGTTAAGGAGGATTTATCAAACTGTATTTAGCAGGAAAATGGTGGCAGTCCTCATAATCCTTGCTTTCGTCGTCCCGGGTTATCAGCTGGTTGATGGTTCTAAGTATCCGTCCAACTGGACACCAGTAATAGGGGGTGACGGCGCTCCTTCCATTGGTGCAGTCACAACGGTGAATCCACCCGGGTATTGGATCAGTGTGTATGATACCATCGAGAACCAAACCAACGGGAGCTTCTATGTTGGCTACACTTATCCCGACGGATTTGCATACAAATAGGATGATTCAGTAAGCGGTGTAAGCCAGCCCGGCATAGGGGCGCCTTCAGCATTCTATCAGAATCTGTCTGAGATAATGTCACTAAATGAAACCTACCTTACAAAAACTCTCATGTCTATGTTCGGAGTGAGATACTTCATCATAGACAACACGACCGTTGTTTCAAATTACGCATATCAGAAGTTTTTCTCTAAGAGCCCTGGACTGGTGCTGTATTACAGCCATCCTCCAGATATCTGGGTTTATGAGGATAAGAACGCCTCTTTAATTAATGCAGGAACACCAATTGCATACAGTGGTCAGAACGAACTTGTATATACATATCTTATCTCTAAACTTACAGGAGGAAATCCACTGCTCGTTAGCAACGGATCCCAAGGCATCCCTCAACTTTCCATTAATGGTACCATTGAGAACAGAAACGTACTTGCATTAGCAGCGGAAAACATCTCGGCTATCAATAACATCGGAAGTTTTGAAGGCAACCAAAGCTTTGAATGGAATACTGGAGGTGGACTCAGCTTCTATATAGGCGGTCGATGGATCATCGGGGATTATGTTACTGACAATGTTCTGTCCCTTAGTGAAGATGGAAATACTTTGGAATTGTCAAATATCTCGGGAAGGTATGAGCCACAAATAGTCATACAGCTAGACGGAAGAAATGCAATGATAAAAGTCCCTTCATTAGATCTCAGTACAGATATAGTAGGCCGCCTCACTGTCCAGGGAACTACCGGCATTCAGGTATTTGTTACTGGATATAATTCCACATGGAGCGTTAAGTCCAGCGATTCTGAGGACATCGGGAAAATCGGGAATTTCAGATTAACAGTTCCCACTGGCACATCTTACATCGATCTGGGATTTGTAATTAATTTTCATGGTAACGTCACAATATCTAACCTCAGCGCTTCATATAGCTCCCTTGCCTGGATCAAACTTCGTTGATGTTATGGAACTCATAAACAACCCCTTTGCGGCAAAGGAGATTGCCGACCTGACACAGGATGAAAACGTCAAGAATTTCCTGCTTTCCATAGTCCCCAAGGCAAAGGACGAATGGTGGATGTCCACCATGGACAAGATAGGGCGCATCATCGATAACAACCATTCTAGGTCTCTACTCTGCAGAAGGGATGGCAACCTCGACATTGCCGCGTGTATCAGGGACGGAATATCCATGGTTGCCAATCTCGACATGAACAATCTCAGCCCCGAAATATCATCCTTGATAGGTGCGATGATAATATCGACCTACTGGATTCTTGCCTCATCTGCCGGGACTGGCGCAACGATAATCATTGACGAAACGCAGTTCTTTCCGGCCGAGATAATAGAGCAGATAGCATCACAGGGAAAGAAGTTCGGTGTCAACGTCATATTTGCCACTCAGAGCCCATCAAGGTTCAGCAGAACGATGCTCGCCACAATGAGCTCCAACTTCGAGAACAAGATAATGCTCCACATGGATGAGATGGATGCGAAGCTAGCCAGTGAATTCACTGGAGACATATCTCCGGATGATATCACAAGCTTGGACAGACTGACTGCGATTATAAAGAGCGGCGACAGTATCGGGGAACTCGCTGTGGATGCTCCAGGATCGATCGCCTTCGATGCGGACAGCTATGCTCGCGCTGTCAGGGAGAATTACAACACCACCGACGACTCCAATCCTTCGCCGCTCTCCTCACTTGAAGGGCAGCTCTTTGATACGCTGCAGATAGTGCGCATGGCTGAAACGCAGGGAAAGCAGTCTATAAGCGGGATCGAGGAAACAGGAGCACTTTCACTTTTGGGTTATAGCACTTCAGAGATGTCAACGCTGATTGAGAGGGCTAGGTCAGTCTCGCTTGTCCAGAAAGCTCATCTGAAGCTGTCCCAGGCTGGAAGGAACGAACTGCTGAGGCTGCAAGGGGGAATGCTCGCAGGGAGCATGGAGCACAGGAGCATGGTCCTTGCCCTCAAGGACATATTTGACGCGATGCGCCTTCTTACATACATCCCCAGACAGAAGCTAGGCAGGGAACAGCCTGATCTGATTGTCAGAACTCCCGGAAGCATATCCTCAAACTCCTTTTATGTAGAAGCAGAGGTGGCCACAAAATACCAGCTTGAAAAGAGGAGAAAGAAAGTTGAGAGGGCTGTAAGGAACAATGCGGTGCCACTCTTCGTCTTCAACGAGGAGGGGCCTGTTGTGTCGGCTGTGAAAGGGGAAGAATTCAGGGAATCTGTCTTTCTTTGGCTCAATGGTTCACGGCTGATGTCCTACGAAGACGGAAAATGGGTCGAAGTCAACAAACTTGAAGATATGGAAAGGCTGGCTAGGCGTGTATTCTAGGTTGCGTTGTACTGATTAAGCTCGCAGACACACCGCAGACACACGTTACAGATATGAGTCAAGACATCTTATGCTTGAAATTCAATACTCTTGCCAATTGTACCGACGCGTGACAACAGAAAGGCCGATGACGGTTGAAGGGACAAGCAGAGCCGAATTCAACAGCAACATCGGACGGTCATCTAGGTAAATCCTGGAGAACCCTGAGGCAGCGGGGCTTCATAGGTCGCTGGAGGAAAGTGAGAGGCAATCTGCCTGTCTGGTTGGTATCAGGACACTGCCCGAACGGAAGGGAATGACAAAAACCTTTGACATGCTAGACCTTCTGTCTTGCCTTCGCAGCCATTCATCGTTTCCGAAACTGCGATGGAAAAGGCTGCGCACAACGAATACGCCTGAGAGGATGAATCTTGAACTGATGAGGAGAACACGTAATATCTGAGTGGTTTCCAATGACAGACAGCTGCTCCGTCTTGCAGTAACCATTCTCATGACCACAGGCGTGGGATGGCGGACGGGAAAAAGGCAATTGAATTTAGAGGCTATGCAGTGGTTGCGGGGAAAGCATAAGGTCCAGAAATCTACAGAAAGATCAGTAAACTGTCGAGGTTAAGAATAAAATGCTCAATTTCAATAGAGCCGCTGGTAGGTATAAATACCAAAGAGTGAGATATGTCGCATAAAAATATGCTAAAGGTCATTTTTGTGGCCTATGATCGAAATACCTCTGGCATTGCACCATATACTTTGGAAATTGCAAAGCTTGCATCCACTACATTTAATGTAACTATGATCTCTTTTGATGCACTTGACGTAAATGAAAACATCGATGTGATTACGTTACGGCGACCAGGATTTCCATCGTATCTATCACTACTCAATGCAAAAACGTCAATCAATGACGTTGCAATCACTATCAAACATGCGAATCCAGATATTGTACATGAAACCCTACCTCCGCTGGCATGGAACGCAAACAATTTAATTACGACGAGATGGGGATACGTCAGTTATTCCAGATTAGCAGCCATACGAACTTTACAGATGCAATTCCCATACAATCTAGGCGGTATTCCAGTAACAATGCAGCACTACCTTGGAGACAGAAAATCCTTCAAAAACGCGAAGAAAATAATCGATATTTCAAGAGATAGCGAAGACTTCCTTCCGCCTCCTTTTCCCATGAGGGTCTTAAAGGGAGACACCAGTTCTGATGAATTAAAGTTACTCTTCGTTGCGAGAGACATCAATATGAGGAGAAAGAATCTTGGCGTCCTAATTAACGCCGCCAAAATGTTAAAAAGAAAATTCACACTTCATGTAGTAGGAAGAGGCCATGTGCAGGGAAATGGCATAATATCACATGGTCACTTAAACAATAATGAAGTAATTAAATTGATGTATGAGTGTGACGCACTTGTACTTCCATCACTTTATGAAGAACTAGGTTTTGTTGGAATGGAGGCATATTCTCTTGGTCTGCCGGTAATTGCAAGTGAAATACCTTCTTTCAAAACAGTATTGAGAAGAAGCATTTTCTTTCCGCCTTTGGATCATATAAGGCTCGCATATTTACTTGAGAACGTCTCTCAGGAACATCTTCGTCAAGTGGGAATAGAAAGTCATTCATATGCAATGCAGGCAAGAGAATTAATTCGAATTAGACTGGAAGACATTTACAAATCAGTACTTGAGCTAGGATGATAATGGCAGCATAGGTTATCTGCACGAAATAGCCCTCTCAATGCATACATTAGTATACTATTTATAGGAACTGTTCAGATATGTTATTGACTATTCTGTTATCGAGTTAATGGAAACTAAGCTAAAGAAGTCAGACTTCATAAAAACTGAGAATTATCATATTAGGTTAAAACCTAGCACAGCTAAACTTTTTATTAAGAAGATCAAGAACAATTTTAATCGGCGTTATGAATTCAGAGATGAGCAATATACTTTAGAAAACATCATGTTTTAGAGCATAAGGGAATGGAGCAGGTGGTCTACCCCCTAAATAGTGAGACAAAGTTGTCTTATAGTGCTAGATATATATTAAATGAAGAATTGAAGGGGGTTTGAGGGGAACAATGACAGAACGGCGAAGATGGAAAGCTGAAGAAAAGCTCGCCATCATAAAGGAGGTAAAGGAGAATGGAAAGGTTGTGGAAACATGCCGTAAATACTCCGTAGATCCTGGGATG
>Ga0209012_1003331_pt1 | contig 12304 bp, 16 predicted proteins | sample RS3BMetagenome_FD_184735 | JGI IMG/M metagenome (GOLD analysis project Ga0209012, IMG submission 184735) | Ferric oxide microbial mat and aquatic microbial communities from Rainbow Spring, Yellowstone National Park, USA - RS3B (SPAdes) (version 3) ...
AGCCTGCATCTGATAGGTGCACTCCCGCCTTGGATACCGGAACCTTGAGAAGTCCTATTCTCCTTGCGGCAGTGCACCTTTCGCGTCAACGACACCCGCAAACGCGGAATTGCATGAAAGATCGAGGCTTATCCTTTGTCGCCGAGAACGTAGGATGAGGGAGATGGATGCCGAGAAGCTTGCGGCCTCGCTGTTCGCCACGGTTGCTCCGGGTGACGCGTTAATGCGACGGCTGATCAACGTCGGTGAGCCACTCGCGGCCATCATCGATCTTATGGAAAAGGCCGCGGCTGAAGGTGCCGGTGTATCCGCTGAGCTCCTGGCAGAAGTCGAGCAGATGGTGCTTGACGGAGATTTCGATGAGGTCGACACACGCAGCGTCACCGAAGATCTCGCAACGCTGCGTCGTCGCGCGGTGAGCAGCATCTGAAGAGTTCCGGGCAGCTGGGGACACGCTTTAGACGGTCGCGCGGACGGCGGAGTTCGGTTCGATAGATCTGTCGTACGCCTGTGCCAGAGTGAAGTCGAAGGTGGTCACCCAGTCGTGAGGACGAGGTTGTGCAGGGATGCGGCGCGTACAGGACGTTGACGCTTGATCAAAGTGTATGTACGTTGTACGTAATCCATAGTGAGGCCATCATGGGCAAGACCGACGCCATCTCCACGAAAACTGCCCGCGACCAACGTCTGAACTTCCGTGCCAGCGCTCAGCAGCAACAGCTGATCCGTCAGGCCGCAGAGGCCACGGACAGCACGGTCACGGACTTCATCCTGGGCAGCGTCTTGGAAAGCGCCGAACGGGTGCTTGCCGACCGCAAGTGGTTCGTCGCCAGCGAAGAGCAATGGGCGGAGTTTCAGGCTCTTCTTGACGCGCCGTTGGTGTCAACGCCCAAGCTCGATCGACTTCTGCGGCGTGAGAGCCCATTCGCCGAGAGCGATTGATCTCGACCGTTGACAGAAGACCGCGACCATACAAAGCCAAGTCCGCCAGCCAAACTCACCAAAGCCGATGACCGAACCGCTTTCGAGTCGGGCGCGGCCGAACTCGACGACTGGCTAGAAAAGTACAGCTGGCAAAACCAGCGGGCCAACAACGAGACCGTCTACGTCAGCACGGTCGATGGTCGCGTTGTTGGCTACTACGCGATTACCGTTGCCGGTTACGAACGCAGCGCAGCTCCAGGGGAGGTCGCCAAGAAAGCACCCCAGCCAATCCCGTGCTTCCTGCTCGCGCGGTTGGCAATCGATCTCGAATGGCAGGGCCGTGGGCTCGGCTGGGGCTTGTTGCGTGACGCATTGCATCGCGTCCTCACGTTGTCGCTATCAGTGGCCGCGCCGGCATTGTTGGTTCATGCGCGCGATGACGCAGCCCGCGGGTTCTACCTCCACCACGCGGAGTTCCTTCAGTCACCAGTCGACCCGCTGCATCTTTTCCTGCCGATGAAAACAATCGCCGCTGCGTTCCGCAACCTCACCGCCTAAGCCTGAATCGTCTACGTCGCCCATAGGGCCACGGCGCATAAGTGCTCCCCAATATTCAGCTATCGAGCCTCGCACAAAACAGCAGGTCAGTTCGTAGGCGCGTTGGTGGCGGTGTTGGCGGTGCGACCGAAAAATTCCCCATGTGTCGGCGGTACGACAGCAGGTAACGTGCTTTCCGGTGTCGGTCTCCACCCTGAACGAGACCGTTTGGCCGGCCTGTCGGCGCTGGTCAGTCAGATAAATTGCAGCCTTTACGAGGGCTTGTGGGCTGTTAGACTTCCGGCATGGCATTGGCGCAGATGAGGACTGATTCTGTTGCTCTCATCAACGAGGCCAGGAACTTCGAGCGGATCGCTGACGAACTCAAGAGCGACATCATGCGCGTGGAGCACATCGCGAACGAGCTCGATACCCACTGGCAGGGCGCAGCCGCGAAGGCCGCTAAAGCTGCGCTAGCCCGCTTCCACGAGGCCGCGCAGGCGCAGATACAGCAACTCAACGAGATCACCACTAACCTGCACACGGCTGCCACCAAATATGCCACGACCGACGACGAGCGAGCCGGAGCGATAGCTAGGGCAATGGGCTCCGCTATGGGCGGCCCTGTGAATGGGCCAGGTCCAACATTTCAAGGCAACGGAGCGCCGCAAACCGTACAGGTGCGTCCGGCGACGGCAACCAATGCCGCTAACGGCCATCGCAGCGGGGTTCAGTTTGTCGGCTTCGGTGCTAAACAGGACGGCGGGGCTGCGCCGACGCCAGGCTATGACGATCCGTTTAATCCGAGCCCGACACAGGCTCCGGGCACGATTGGAATGTTCCCAGTCCCGCCTCAGGTGGCTGCCACCGCACCGCAACGCCCGCCAGAGGCTCCACCCCAGGCCGCGACGCTACCTGCCACGCCCGCGCCCAGCGGCCCGAGCTTCGGCCAGTGCGTCGGAGAACATGTCCAGGAAAACATCGGCACGGAGATGGTCGAAGACGGATTCAAGACTGGCGTCGAGACGGCTATTAAGGCAGGCATTGCCGGTGCTGTCGGTGGTGGTGCGGTTACCGCCGAGGCCGGGGGCGTTGGTTCTATACCTGGCGGGCTCGGCGGTGTCGTCCTTGGTTTCGTTGGCGGGTTCGGGAAGGGTCTGCTTGAGGCACCGCTCAAAGCCGCTGGCGAGGGTGCCTGGGATTGCGCGAAATAACGGATAAAAGTGGTTATTAATATGCGCAGGGCAGCGCTCTTTCTACCGGTCTATGTCGTATTGATGCTTTCCACTGATGCCTTCTTCAAGAAGGCAGGGTTGAACGCCAAAGGCGACTTGCCGTTGTGGTTGATTGTCGCCTTTACGATCACGGCGTTATCCGTGTTTTTAATCGTGGCGTGGTTTGTCACGCAGAAGGCTCGCGGTAAGATTCCCGTTAAACGCGAGCGTGTCTACATGGGATTCCTCGTAGCCCTTATCGTCTCGGGATTCGTCGACGACGGCCTCAGAGGACTGGCGTGGATTTTCTTCCACTCCAAGTCGATATGGATTATGATTCCGATGTACATACTTTCCTATGTTGCCCTGTTAGCGGTCCTTGTATTCACATTGAATAAAGTTGCGGCCAAGTCCGACGACGCGCCACCTAACAATTCTGCAGTCGATTAACCTGGTCTATAGCACGCTAAAGTAGAATAATCGCTGGCGTTCTTTGCGCGCTTGCATGGCGGCGTAGACCGCTTAGTGTTCGTTGTCGGATTGTCGGTGCAGCGGCTGTTTCGTACCGCATCCTCGACGAGGACGCTCCCATGAGGTCATTCAACGTACCGAACCGGTTTGAAGGCTCTTCGGAAATGAGAGTGCATCGGTAGTCGGCGGATATCCGCGTCGAACCTGACTTAGGACATGGGCGATCGATTTTCTGAGTGGCGGTGGGCTGACCTGCGGATTCGTCGGCCTTAGTGCCCCGATTGGGGCACTAAGCGGGTAGGTTCGAGCAGTGGCGTACGTGCGGAAGGTGCGCACCGCCTCGGGTGCGGTGGCAGTGCAGGTGGTACGTAAACATCGAGGTCAGCGCGCAATTTTGGCGCATGTCGGGTCTGCCCACACCGATGTTCAGCTCGGGATTCTGCTCGAGCGAGCTCGCCAGATCGCTGCCGATGACCAAGGCGTTCTCGATATTGAGGTGGCCGCCCGAATCCAATCCGTCGATAGCACCGCCGACTGGCGGACGGGCACGCTGAGGTTGTCACCAGGTGTACCCAAGGGTGCCCCGGCGCCGCCGGGACGCACCGCGGCGACGTTCTCTCGGTTGCTTTACGACGTACTCGGTTCGGTCTATGACCGGCTCGGTTTCGCTGCAGTCGATGACACGGTGTTCCGTGATCTGGTGATCGCCCGCATTGTGGAACCCACTAGTAAGGCCGATGCCGGTCGAGTACTTACCGACCTCGGTGCAGAAGCAGTGTCCTACAGGACGATTCAACGACACCTGGCCAGGGTCAACATCGGCAATTACCGTGAGGCCATCGCCGCGAAGTGCTTCACCCACGCTGCTGACCGGGGCGGGTTGAGCCTTCTGCTTTATGACGTGACGACACTGTATTTCGAGGCCGAGAACGAAGACGACCTGCGCAAGGTCGGCTACTCCAAAGAGCGACGCGTCGATCCTCAAATTGTGGTCGGCCTGCTGGTCGATCGCAGCGGATTCCCTTTGGAGGTCTGCTGTTTCGAGGGCAATGCCGCCGAGACCACCACACTGGTGCCGGTCATCACCGCCTTTGCCGAGCGCCACGATCTCGGCGAAACGCCGATAGTGATCGCCGCTGATGCCGGGATGCTGTCGGCAACCAACCTCACAGCCTTGGACGAGGCCGGGATGGGGTTCATTGTGGGGTCACGCAGCGTGAAGGCCCCGATCGACCTGGCATCGCATTTCCATTGGAACGGAGACATTTTCACCGACGCGCAGATCATCGACACCCTCACCCCTCGGCACGCCAACACGAAAGTCAACGACGTCGCGCACCGGGCCGAACCGATCTGGAACCCCGACGATCACGCCGGCGCATGGCGGGCGATCTGGGCGTACTCGGCCAAACGGGCACGACGCGATCAGAAAACGCTCTACGCCCAAGAGACCCGCGCACGAGCGGTGATCAACGGTGAACGTAACGCCAAATCAACACGATTCGTCAAAACCCACGCCGGGGACCGCGTTCTCGATGAAGCCAGCCTGGCTCGCGCGCAATCACTGGTCGGACTCAAGGGTTACGTCACCAATGTGCCCGTCACGGTCATGCCCGCCGGCGAGGTGATCGCCAAATACCACGAGCTGTGGCGCGTCGAGCGCTCATTTCGTATGTCCAAGAGTGACCTTCGCGCCCGACCGATGTTTCACCGCACCCGCGACGCCATCGAAGCCCACCTGACCATCGTGATCACCGCCCTGGCCGTCGCCCACAACATCCAGGAATGCACCGGGCTGGCCATCGCCAACGTCATCAAGCAACTGCGTCCGCTGCGCTCAGCGACCATCGCCATCAACGGCGCTATCGAGACCTTTCCACCCGAAATCCCAGAACCCCAACAAAAGATCCTGGCCAGCCTCAACATCCCCGAACCGGGGCACTAAGCAAAATGTCCGAACTCAGGTCGAAGGTATGGAGACCTGCAAGACCAAGCTCGATTTGATCCGCCAACGCACCCAACAGCAGAGCTTGGGACGGCGCGGCCACGCCGGCGACCCGCTCTATGGCATCCGGCGCATCGCCCGCACCCGGATCCAGCTGCTCTCCACCCGCCAATACGCCCGCCTCAACAGTGTTTTCGACGCCGAGGAGCACCTCGCAGTCAAGGTTGCCTGGCTGATCTACCAGAAGGTCATCGCCGCCTACGCCGACACCAACCGCCATCGCGGCAAGAACGCAATGACCCGGCTGATCGCCTCGATCCGCCGCGGGGTTCCCGCCGGACTTGAGGAGATCGCCCAACTCGGCCGCACGCTATGGCGCCGCCGAACTGACATCTTGGCCTTCTTCGACCACCACGCCTCCAATGGCCCCACCGAAGCCATCAACGGACGCCTGGAAGCCTTGCGCCGCAACGCCCTCGGATTCCGCAACCTCACCCACTACCGCTCGCCGGGCGACGCCAGGGACGACACGAGGGCGGCCTTCACCTTCGCCCGCTTCAGGGTGAGGTGGTTCTTGACGTCCGCGGGGAGATACCCGCCGTCGACTTTGACCAGGATGTCGGGCCTGCCGGTGCGGCCGCCCCCGACGTCATCGGGCAGCCAACCACCCAGGATCAGGGGTACGCCGGCATCCAGCGCCTGCACCGTCCTCGCGATTGCATCGGCCTTGGCCACCTGCGAGTCCACGACGACGGCACCGGGGTGAATCGCGACGAGGTCCTCGAACACGCTGGCCTCGAACGCGTTCCCCGCGTCAAGCCGAGCCTGATCCTCCGGGGACGGCTCCCACCTCAACTTCGGCACCAGCGGCAGGTAGTCGTTCTGCACCCGCACAGGGCACTGCTTGGCCGCGTAGCCGCCGAGCAGGACGGGCCCCTGCGCCTGTGTCACCGTGCCACCAGCCGATAACCACTCCGATTCTGTCGGTACGAAGCGGTAACCTGTGGGTGCTTCACGAGATGCCGTCGCAAAGCTCCGACTGGACGGCACGCCAACCCCACACTCGTGGGTGGCACGGATGACGAAGCGGCCACCACCAGCCGGTGCGGGCAAGAGCGCCTCCCTTCGAGGAGGCCCGGATGAGAGACGGGCAATGACCGACACCCTAAGCCGTCCCATGCCCTCAAGTGGTGCACGATGATGGGCGCAGCACACCCCCTGCCTAAGTGGAAGACACCATGAGCATCGAAACAGCACGGCAGGGGTGGATCGAGAAGCACCGGGAGATGGGGCACCACCCCTACCCCGCACCGGACTCCGAGAACCCCGAGCAGTGGGAATGCAAGTGCGACCCCGACGCCAAGTGGATTGCCGTCTGGCGCATCCTGACACGCCGGCAGATCGACCAGAAGTTCGCGCACCTGAAAAACCAGAAGCACCGTGAACCCGAGCCGTGCCACTACGGGAACGGGACTGAGAGAGCTACTTAATTCCCCGGAGGACCTGACGCGTTCGTGACGGGGGATGAACTGTGCCGCGTTTGTGGAAGAGATCTTCCGCGCCACCGAAGTCGAGGCCGCTGCCGACCTTTTGTCTTGCAAAAGCCGAAGTGACCATCTGAGGGTGAACCTTCCATGGAGTTACTAACTTAGGACTTTTCTTCCACTACCTTCTGTGTTCGCGGTTGAAGTCATCTCGGCCGATATGTCGTTTATCGAACTTCCGCAGGATCACATTCGAGAATGTTGATGATCTTGTCGCGCATCGCCTTGTATTAGTCGGTCTTATCGCCGCCAGTAAAGAGCAGCTTGCGTGCGCCCAGGAGTCGCGCCTCGAACTTCGGATGCGAAAAGAGGGTCCTCCAGTCAGCTTCTGCATGGCCGTGACAGACAACGTAGGTCGCGTGTTGTCCAGCCAGTGGGCTGATGGCGACCCCATGCGCGCCGGATCCGTCGGCGGACTTGATGGACAAGATCAGATACCGGTTATCAATTCCGTCCGATGAGGGCGATCCCTTATGCCAAACGCATCGTTCCGCGCCGAAGTGATTCAGAAGATCTTCTAAGACGGTTACACGATGCACGTCAACGAAGTGCCCCCCGTATCGGCCCGTGGAGCGCATATTGTCGAGAAATGCGCGTACCTCGCCTTCAGGGAGGACAGCAAAGGGAAGCTCAAAAGTGAACCCAACTTGCTTGAACCGACTCGAATGGTTCGATACCGTCCTCGTTACGCCGCTCAGGGGTGCAGCCGTCGCAGCGCCTCGCGGAAGTCCGAGTTCGGGTTAGCGCCCGGCAGTACCGCGGCGACGTCGCCCAAAGCGGTGTCGATATCGACGTCCCGTCGACGGGCACCGTACAGCGCGGAGATGGTGGGCGTGCGACTGTAGGCCTGCACGCAGTGCAGGAACACCGTTCGTCCCTCGGCGCGCAACTGCTCGACCGCCCGCACGGTATCGAGCAACACGAAGTCGAGATTGTCGTTCTCGCCCACCTGGTCGATGAGCCGGACATCGAGTTGCGTCACGCCGGCTGGCAGGTGCGCATCCTCGACGCGGCACATCGAGACGATCGCGTCGACTTCCGTCGGAAGCTTCTGAAGCGCAGCGACGCCCCCGATCCACAATCCACCGTCGTAGGGATGTTGGACGAGTTGGCGGGCTTCGGGATATCCGCCGTAGGTGTAGTCGAACCCGTCGGGCCGACCCTTGTCGATGATCTTGTCGGCAAGTGCGATCAGTCCGCGGGTGTTCAGCCCCGGCCAGCCGTGCAGCATCAACCGCCAGCGCGCGGGCACCGCGGATGCGCCGTAGACGGCGCCGAGTAGACCGCCGGCGATGGCCGCGACGGTGTCGGTGTCATGCCCGCCGCGCACCGCAGCTTCCAACGCCAGCCGCAGATGATCGGCGCGAAACACTCCGGATGCCGAATCATCCTTCGGCACATCAGTGTTCGTGATCGCCGACCATGCACCCTGCAGGGCAGCGACCACCCAGCCGTTCTTGGCCGCGAACGCAGATGGCGGCGACGCTTCGGCCGCGTCTAGCCGGGACGACCACAGATCGCGGCGCTCGGCGGGGATGCGGTCCAGCCCGACTCGTGCATCGAGGTCGCCGGTCAGGACGGCGTGTCGGATCGCGACGCACCACAGCACGCATGCATCGCCGGCCTCCGGGTCGAAATGGGTCAGCTCGCTGATGGCGCGAGCGGCTTCGACGAGCCCGTCTTCGTCGTCGAGATACGCGAGTGCCACCGGCGCGGTCCGCATGAGCGAGCCGTTACCGGCTGTGCGGCCGCTGCGCCGGTGCAGCGCCTCGGACTGCTCGCGAGCGGTTCGCGCCGAGATTCCCTGCGCCTTCGCGGCGGACAGGACCGAGCTGGTCTGCACACCAATGTCTTTAGCCGTGCGCGCCCATACGCTCCACCGGCCGACAATGTCGTTCTGTGCCCGCTCGTCGCGCAGGTCCGCGCCGGTGGCCGCGACCTCGGCGATCGCGACCGCCATCGACGTGTCGTCGGTCCATTCACCGCGTCCGAACGGTCCCAGGCCGCCGCCGATCATGTCGACCGCGGTGTCGGACGGCATCGGCGGGCCGAACTCGTATCCAGCGCCCAGGGCATCCCCGGACGCTGTGGCGAGCAATGCGCCGCAGGCTCGATCACGTTGTGCAGCAGTTAATTTCATAGTCAGTCCTCCTGGTTGTGAGTTAAAGTGGGTCTTCACACGAATCCTTGATCGACCAGAACCGAGCCTTCAGGTGTCACCAGATGTGCCTGGCCGGACCCTTCGACCAGGCCGCACCAGCTTTTGACTTCCAAGCCGCCGTGTTGCAGCTCGATGTGGAAGCCGTACTTCCCGGGAAGCGGGAACCACACTCGTTGACCGGGTAATTCGTGCAGGATCTCAACCGGCGGGTAGCGCAGCACGGTGCGTAGATCGCCCTCGAAAAGCCGACCGGCGATGCGCCCGTCGATGAGGTCGGCGAGTTGTTTGTCGAGGCCTGCGATCTGCCTCGGCCTCAACCGGGAGCGCGGGGGGCTCAGCAGTCGTAGCAATCTAGGTGAACCGGCGTGCTCGGTTGCGACGTCGAACGCCGTACGGCCTTTCGAATCGCGCAGCGACCGTAGTGCGCCGCGGTCGAGGAGCTCGCGGGCGATGTCGACCGGTGCGCCATGCCAAGCGGCTTGATGCAGCGCGGTGAACCACGCAGTGCCGCCCGGGCGCCATTGATTGATGATCAACCACTTCGATTGACTGTCGAGGACGGACATGACCGCCGGCCAGTCGCCGGCTTTTGCGGCATCAGCCAGTTGGTGGCTAGCGCGGACCAAGTCGTCAGTCATGACCGACGGGTCCAAAACGGCCTGCCAGGGCTGAGCGCCGTCGATGATGTCGATGTAGGACGTCATGTGGACCTCCTTGTGGAAGACACCCCCGCCGGGGGTAATTGCCGACACCGGTCGGTATCGGGTGCTGCTGTCGATCAGGTGCTACTGCCATTTCGCAGCAAAAGCTGCAACACGACAGTAGCATCCGCGGGGTGAGTCCTGCAATAGTGCAGGGTAAGCTGCGCTTGTGCAGATTCCCGACGGTCGATCTTCGACCCCAGACGACGAGGTCACGGCCACTTTCGCGGAGCGGGCGAAGGCTGCTCGGCTTCGGTCGGGCTTGACGCAGCAGCAACTGTGTCAACGTCTTGCTGAGGAGACCGGGGTAGATCTCGACACGTCGGCCATCACCCGCATCGAAGCCGGCCAGCGCGAGCCGCGGCTCGGGGAGGCCTTGGCCATCGCCCGTGTGCTGGGTTTCGGATTGAACAATCTCGTCCCGCGGGCCGATCTGGATTTCTACCTCAGTGATGTCGAGCGACTGATGAAGGAAAGCCGCGCAGCGCTGATCAGGATGGTCAAGTCGGTCGACCCGGTCATCGAGTTCGTCCGCGCAAACCCCAGCTCGCTCGGCGACAAACGCCTCGACGACCGCTTCCGCGAAACCATTGGCTACTTCGAAAAGAGTGCATCGCGCGACGAACTGAAGAACGTCGCGATCACGACGAACCGCACCGACGAGAAACTCAAACGGCAACTCCTGCGAGCGGTGGCGGACGGAATCCTGGTCAGAACAGAAGACATCGAGCCTGCTTATGAGGGTTGGTACAAGGAGGACGTCGGGACCGAATCAGGCAGGGCTTCGACAGCCGGCGCGCCGCGGAAGGGGTGGCAGAGCGGGGAACGTCGAGTGCGAAGTGAGCTGTGGGAGAAGCACTACGGGCAACTGCTCAAATATGTTCGCCTCCATGGGGACGCTCGAGTTCCGCCGTCGCATATCAGCGAAGATGGCGATCGGCTCGGGGCGTGGGTGGTCGAGCAACGCGACCGGTTCACCCGGGGGATGCTCGAGCCTGATCGTTCACAACGTCTCGAACAATTGCCGGGCTGGACCTGGGGTCCGCGCGCTGCGCGCTCGCAGTGAGATGCCGGGTGCGCATCCGAACCGATTGGTTACCGGTCGTTCGGGAAATAATGCTCAGGCCTGATACGGCTCTCACCTGACCAGCGGTAGGCCGTCAGGGTTCCACCCTTCACGGCGCTGAAGTCCACGCAGGCGCTGAGCGAGTTCCAGTCGCGACCATGTTGCGGGTGGCCCTGACGCCAGTAGTGCCCGTAGAACACCGGAACGTCCCCGGTGTAGACGTAAGAACGGTCTTCGGCGGTAACTTCGATGTCCGGCAGATCGGGATACGGCTCGCCGCTCCCGGTCGTGAAAGTACTACTTATTTCAGCGATGTCACGCAACGTCGTCGCGCTGCCATTCCACCAGCGGATCCTGGCATTCTCGCGAAGGTGGCCGTCCTTGTCCGCGTACGGCAGTTGGCCGTGATCGACGAGGCTGATTTCTGGCCCCTTGAGCAGAATCTCAACAGCCGCGTAGAGTCGGTCGCTCGACGACGATGCTCGCACGAGGTCATCCAGCGTGCCGAATCGGTTTGAACCCAACTCGCTGGTAACGACTTTCATCGAATCTTCGTGCCAACACGCATGGACGACGCGCAGGTCGCCGAGATCGAGCCACATCGGCAGAGTCTTGAACCACTCGATATATGCGGTGCGCTGTCCGCCGGTGATCTGGTCGAGGAAGCTCTGGTGCTGACGGGTGTTTTGCTCGTCGTGTCGTCGCAGATACTGGCCGCTGCCGACGGGGTGCTCCGTCGCATAGGCGATCGCGTTGAATTCGTGGTTACCCAAGACGATCTGCGCGCTGCCGGCGTCCACCATGGCTTTGACGGTCTCCAGAACGAGCAGTTGCTGCTCACCGCGGTCGATCAGGTCGCCGACGAAGATCGCTTGTCTATCCGGGTGCCGGTAAGCGCCGGTGACGTTGTCGCGCTGATACCCGAGGCCGTTCAGTAGGGCCTCGAGTTTGGCTGCGCACCCGTGAATGTCGCCGATGATGTCATAACCTTCCACGGCTCAATTATCGCCTCGGGGTGTGACAAGTTAGGTCGGAGAGGACGCGGTGGCACTATGGCGAACGAACGTCACACGGAAGGAATGCGATGGAAACCTGGGATGCGATCACGGCCCGACGCAACGTGCGCGAGTACACGCCGGAGCCGGTGTCAGAGCAGGCCCTCAACCGCATCGCCGAAGCCGGGTGGCGGGCTCCGTCGGGGAAGAACCGCCAACGCTGGGATTTTGTCGTCGTGACGGACCCTGAACAGCTACAAGAGCTTTCGACCGTCTGGCAAGGTGCGGGTCACATCGCGAAGGCTGCCGCGGCCATCGCTTTCGTGCTGCCGGCGCCAGAGAATGACCGACGGACACGGACCGACCATTACGACCTCGGACAAGCCACCATGGCCATGATGATCGCGGCCACCGACCTGGGAATCGGCACCGGCCACTCGTCAATCGGCGATGAGGCCAAAGCGCGCGCCATCCTCGGCGTGCCCGACGATCACACCGTGGCCTACCTGATGGGTCTCGGGTATCCCACCGACCGGCCGCTCACGCCGATCCGCAAACCGAACCGCCGACCGTTCGATGAGGTTGTCCACCAAGGACATTGGTAAGCGAGAAGACTAATCCTCAATCCGTGGATCGGTGATGTCGTGCTGTCGCGGGCTTGATTCGGCGTGGTTGGGGCGGTTGGGAAGGGTGTGGGCATGAGTGATCTGCTGGCCGGTACCAGCTTTCCACGGTCTCCGGGTCGG
>Ga0209012_1003334_pt1 | contig 12286 bp, 9 predicted proteins | sample RS3BMetagenome_FD_184735 | JGI IMG/M metagenome (GOLD analysis project Ga0209012, IMG submission 184735) | Ferric oxide microbial mat and aquatic microbial communities from Rainbow Spring, Yellowstone National Park, USA - RS3B (SPAdes) (version 3) ...
TTCAAAGGACCGATATCCTAATATTCCTTCCTTTAATTTATCATTGATTGGGGGGTTGTTCATAAATCCCCAATCAATTCATAATATTTCAATGTCTGTTATATGTCAGACATTATGCAACACACTTCCATCCTTAGAAAACCTTTAATATCGTAAAATTGGGATGCATTGAAGTGTCTTAACAGATGTGTAAGAAGCTTTTCTTTTCAAAAGTCAATAATAGCTAAGTTAATTTTATTTTATCTCCAATTATGGAAATGATATCATCAGATATTCTTACCCTTATGTATCTGTTTTTTGTAATTTCAATTATACCAAGATTATTTAAATTCTTTATTTTCTCATATAATGTTTTGTAAGGAATATTACTTTTTTTATTTATCCCTTGAGATATTGATTTCTGTATTTCCTTAATTTTAACGTTGCCATTTCCAATAACTTCCAATAACTTCTTTGTGCTATCATCAAGATTCAAAATTAAATTCAGATAAGGCATTATATTAAATGTTCTAAATTCAAATTTAATAGGTTCCTTATCGATAGTTCTTGATTCCTCTTTTACGTGAGAGAGTAAATATCCCGGTTTATTTATTATCCATAGAAGTAATGATAGAGAGAAGGATGATGGGCCAGCACTTAAATTAGCTATACCACTTCTTTCTCTTATTATATTTAATTCTGTATATATTTTATTTATTTCCCAAATATCTTCCAACTCAACGGTTTCGATTTCAACATCACCGAATCTATCTTTGGAAATTTTCTTTATTTTATCCAAATGCCTGGTTATAATTTCATTTGTTTTTTCATCATAGCCGGAGACAGATGGACTTGATGTAAACAGATAAATCTTCGTGACTTTTAGGTACTTTACATTTATATTATTTATGAATCCTACCGATAAATGCTCTCTAAATCCAACAAAGGTGATGAGTGCAGAATTCTCATATTTTAATTTTTGTTTTCCTCCATTTTTTTCCAGAAGACCCATAATATTTTTATTATGGTTTTTAAATTAATAAATATTATGAGCGGAAACTCGCTTAAAATTATAATGAAGAGGACAGAAGGATTAATTATACCATTTGACTACAATTATTATCTTTCTCTAAATTTTTACGAAAAATTATCTCTTTACGATAAAAACATAAGGAAGTTGCATTATAGAGATAGTTTTTCACTTCATACATTTAGTAACTTCATATCCAATAACCAGAAATCAGGTCTTAATGGACTTGACATTCCTGATGGTTTTATAATTTTTAGGTCGCTTGATAAAAGACTTATTGATTACTTGAGATTAGGATTATCCATTAATCCGTTAATTAGAATTATTAATACAAAATATGTCGTTACAATCGTTAAAGATTGGAAAGAACTAGGCGATGTTGAAAAATTAAATTTCAGAACCTTGTCGCCGGTTCTGGTCCGCGATTTTAATTTAAAGAATAAGTATGTGGACGTTCCAGAATTGGTAGAAAAAAATCTACTCGCAATAACTAATTGGCAGCTCAGTAATTTATTCAAGATTCAAAATCCTAATTTAGACATAAAATTGAAAAATATAAGAAGGAAAACCGTCAGAATTTCCTCAAGACCCGAAAGTATATCAAAGACAGTTGGTTTTGAATTTGAGGGGACCATGACTGGAGATCCAAGTGCATTAAAAGTTGTGTATTATAGGGGCCTAGGAAGCAAAACCGGCTTGGGCTTAGGCTTAATTGAGGTGGTGCAGAATGCGAATTGATTTAGGTTCTGGAATGAAATTTTCAGATGAAAGACTTACAAATATATATGAATGGTTCCTTAAGGACATTCTCACGAAAGTGTGGTTTAATGATAGATTTCAGGTTTGTGCGAAGGGTGGTGAATGGGGAGGCAATCTAAAATTTGAAAGTAAAAAAGATATGCCTTACCTGTCCCACATTATATCAGGCGCATCTATAATTCTAAGAGTTATAGATCTAGCAATTGAAGAAGGAAAACTTTCAGATATAAAAGATATTGAACATAAAATAAAGAGAGGTCTCATCGGTTTCCTTTTTCATGATTATAATAAAATAATGAATTCAAGTTATAAAATGGATGAAAAAGATATATTGATTTCCCTCATTAAGGAATTGAATTTAGATGATTTATTAAATGATGTTGGTTTGAATTATGATACCATTTATGATTTGGTTATTTCGACGGAGATAGGGACTCAGTTTAACGCGATCGGTAAATTTCAAGATCCATCAATAGGATTTGAAAAAGATATTGTTAGCAACGCTGATAAACTCTCCAGCATATTTAACGAATCTGATTCGAAATTGAACATGAACATAAGAGTTGGTAATTTTATTCTAAAAAAGGACAGTATTAAATCAATAAAATTTACTCCTTCAATATACTATGCATTGACTGACCTGGTTAAACTTTCGCTTATAGAGGAATTGAATTCAATGGGAATGAAATACCTATGGACAACCGAATCTGCGGTTTATTATTATTCTTGTGATGGCGCTTCTATTAACCTTCAGGATATTTCCAACAAATTAATTGACAGATCTATAGAGTATTATCGTGAAATAGTCAGTCCACATTTAGGGATAAAATTTAACGACCGTAAAATACAAAATCCTGCTAGGGGCATAATAAAGATAGATGTTGGCGAAATAGATAGATTTATAAGTGAAAACAATTTATTTATTTCAGTCATAACCCCAATCAAAGGCTCAATAGAAGTGGAATATTCTGAAGTACTCGATAAATATAGAGAAAGTGTCAATAAGAATTTAAAGTCTGTATTTGTCGATTTAGTTATAGATAACGATAGGTTTGATGCTAAAAAAATTCTCAAACTAAGAAATATTTCTTATGATGATAAAGATGCCATTAATGAAAGGAGGAAGATATTCGTAATAAGAACCATTCAGCTAGAGTTAAATGATCCCAAGAAATTAAAAAAAGGTGACTACAAAAATATATCAATATTACTTGATAAATTTGATCAATTTATAAATAAAAATGAGGCTATTCTTAAACCATTTGAATCAATTTATGAGGGTAAAAGTAAATTATTGAAATCTCCGTTTTCGAATCTGTTATTTATATCTGAAGAAAAGATTAATGATAGCATATATGAGGAGGCCCTTTCTGAAATTCTAAATTCGTGGAACAAGAATCTAATCGATTTAAGGAGTGAAATTGAATCTATATTAAAATATATACTGGGTATTTCGATCTTAGAAATGGAAGAGGTGCCTGATAAGTCTGAAATGGCTATTGTGACTGGGTATAGAGCATCAAGACGTGGACTTACTGAAAATACATATGGCATCAATACAAACAGCTCCTTTTCAAATAAAGTAATTACCTCCAAAATCTCGAATTTTAAAATCGATGATAACTATGCTATAGAAGCATTATTGAGAAGATATTTGGTTATGAACGAAAAATCAGAATATTCCACTAATTTCTTATATCTAGTATTTCCTGGTGCTGTCGGATATATGGATATCGCCGGTATAGTTGATAAATTAAAGAATACTGAAAATAAAAGAATACCAGCAATAAGTGCTCTGGAAATAGGTCTGGATTCCCCAATCAGGGGAAAAAGGTTGGATAATTCATATTTCTTTGATCCGGGAGACATTAATAATAACAAAGATGCATTTAATGTTTTAGAGTTATCACTTAATCTTATAATGTTAACCAAATTGAGATGTTTAATTATAGACTCACATAGTCCACCTATAGAAAACCAATTCGAAATATTTAGAATGGAAACCAAGGGATTTTTTATTAACGATTTAAAATGGGATAAAATAAGGTGTAACAAAATTTCTGAGGTGCTAGACTTTGTTAATTTATTTAAATTTGTTTCCGGGAATTCCAATAAAATTAAAGGGGCAAAAGAAATTAATATTGCTGAAGTTTTGAACGCTTTTATAGAAGATCCACTTAGCATTTTTCATTATTTAAAAAAAGTGTATATGGGTAATCCAAAATTAGAGAGAATATTATTTGAAAATAAGGATTATGATATTTATAATGGTATCAATAAATTGATTGATCGATACTTAAATCAAGCGCCAAAGGGAGGTAATAAAAAAATGAAGGAAATTAGAGAATTGGCAGATATAGCCTTTGAATTAATGGGTCCAAAATTCCCCAAGAGCACAAATCAAAGAACATGGATGTTAAGAGACACCCTTGATGCATTGGAAAAGATGTCAGCTATTTCCAGTGGCAAAAATGATGATTTGAACAACTTTAAGGATATAATTTCTAGCAGGATATATAAGGGATTAGAAAGAGTTAATGAATATAATGTGAAAATTGAGCTAATTGAGAAGTTTTCGGAGACATTGATTAACATGATAAATAATTCATTCGGTAAAAGAATTCCGGCTGGCAACCTAAAGTCATATATAATAGATGCTTTTGAATTCAATCTCATGAAAAAATACTATGAATACTATGATTTAAGTAATCAAGAGCGAGGTGTTAAATAATGGAATATTTAGAGAAAATATTAGAAAAAGGTTTATTGGCTAGGAGCATAGAAGAAATAGACTTGGGAAAGAATAAAGGCATATTTGTGAAAATTGGAATTGTCTCTGAAACCACGAGCTTTCTCATCATAAGAAACAATGACGCAACCGAGACAACAGGTGAAGAATTCTTTGGACAAGAGAGGGTTGTGATTCCTGGTTCGAAATGGCGTGGTGCTGAAAGGACATATGCTTTATCATTACTTAGGAAGTACAATGGATTAGTTCCCCAGGAATATGAGAGAAACGCAATAGAAAAGAAGGAGCTGCTCATCAGGAACCCACTTAGTGCTTTATATGGTGATTCTAGCATTGGGACGGGAAACGAGGCTACTTCTATTGCATCTAGGATTTATTATGATTGGTCATACAGCTTTGAACTCCTTGGACTTATTACTGAGAGATTTACCCACAATACTTTATCTGAATCAGGAACCATACTTTTGGATAAAGGAGAAACTGCACGTAATGCCCTCTACAATACCCAATATATAAAACCCGGTGTAAAATTTGTTAGATTTGTGACTCTGGAAAATGTATCAAAGGAACTACTGGATTTAGCCATTTTAACCATAATGGGAACTAGGAGATATGGAGCAAGAACTGCAATAGTTGGAGAAAACATCTACAATAATATAATAGCAATAGGTTTCTCGAGAGGGGATAAACCCTTGACGTCTTACACATTATTATCTAATGCATGGTCTACCAACAATTACGATCCAGAAAAACAAATTACTCAAAATATGGAAGAAATATATGGAGATTATCTACTCGGTGGAAATGATCTCAAATTCTATCTTTCAGAGGTTATTAAGTTAAAGGATGATAAGGATAAATTAACCCAATACGCAAATGCAATAGTAAAGAAGATGCAAATTGACTGGAAAGATAGATTCGAAAAGAAGAATAATAAGAAGAAAAAAGGAAAGGGTGAGGAAGAAAATGAAGATACGGAAGATCAAGCTGACAGTGATCTCTCCAATTAACTATTATCACATTCAGGGAGGAAAAATTGAGAGACCATCTAATTTCATAGGGGATATTGCGTTAAAGTATTCTTTGTTGCATCAATTGGGAATCGGCAATTTTTTTGAAATTTCCTCTTTCAAACCTAATTATAAAGAACTCAAAAATTACGATTTTTGGTTTACTGTTGGAGTACCAGTCGGGTATGAAAAAGGAATTTTTTCTGAAAAACCAAGATTCATGAAACCAATGATAAGAAATACGATGCAGGGAATAGATTTCAATGGAACGAACTCTCATCCTTCCATAAAGACAGGTAGTATCATGTATAAGAATTTCTATATGCAAGAATTCATGAAGCCAGGTAATTCATTCTATACTTATTTTATAGGGGATGAAAAAATGATATTACCAGAGGTTCTTAGGGTTGGAACGGGTAAAGTTGGGGTTCTAAAGGTTGAAGAAATTCCTGAGTTAAATATAGCTGCATTCATAAATTTGTATATCGTTCGACATATACTCAACAAGGAAGAAATATATAGGTACCTTGCATCTATGAATTTTGATTACTCAGAGCATGTAGCCTTACCATATTATATAGTTGGACCTTTAAAAGAAGAAAGAATCTTAATGGAAATTTATGAAAATTGATAGAATTACGTTAACCACAGAAAAACAATACATCAAAAGAGATTTTCAATCTAAGATAGAGCAATTTCTCTTGGAGGGAAGAAGCAACAAAAGGGTACTTATTGTTGATGCTCCAACAGGCGCTGGTAAGACTCACACGTTCAAAAGATTAGACAATTCTGAAGGAGTAACTTTTCTAGTATTACCCAACAATTATCTTATTGAGGAAAAATATGAAGAATTCCTCTCCAGTGGATTAATAAGATCATCATATCTTAAAAAGCTTTCAAGAGAGGATATTACTCATACCATAGAGGAAGAAGGATTAGGTAAAGATAATGACCCTCATGCCATCCTCACTGCAATTGATTACATAATTTCAAATTCAAAGTTAATAATCACGAATCCATCAATAGTTTTTTTGATATTGTATAACCATTACTGGGAAAGATATTATGCAAAAGGATCGCATCTAAGTAATCTTATAACAAAAGGATTAGTGAATATAATATTTGATGAGATACATATATACGATAAAGATCAAAGAAATAGAATTATAGCCTTAAATTCCCTGCTATACGAAAATGTTAAATTTGGATATACAAGCGCAACGATACCTTCTGATCTAATAAAAACACTATTTCAGGTATTTGGGGAAGAAAGGGTAGAATATATTAAAGTAACAACAACAGAACCCGGAGAAAGTTCAAATTTACTTAGAGGCCCCATTAAGTTAGATATCTTTAACTCCGAAATATTTCAATTAAATGAAGAACTGCTGGAAGAGCTAAAATATGGGAACTGGATAATAATATTGAATAAAATAGTAACCATAAATAAGTTTTATAAATTTTTGCTTGAACATAATTTTCCTAATTCGGACATCCTTCTAGTTTCTGGTTATCATTCTAAAAGTCGAGAAACTTTAAACCTTTTCAAAGAGGGAAAAGCAAGGATAATGATTGCATCTAACATCATTGAACAGGGTATTAATCCACCAAAAAATTATACTAACTTTATAATTGAGCCAGGATATTATAATTACAGTCTTGTTCAGAGAATTGGGAGAGTAGGGAGGGGAATTGAAGAAGAATCCCATGTTTTTATACCTATACCGGATAAAGTAATACCTAGAAACATTGAAAATCTAAAGGATTTGAATGTTATAATAGATAGTTTAGCTTCCCTACTTAGGAAAGGCGATGAGTCTCCTATTGATTTTAAAAGCCTAGGATATTATATTGGTAATTTCATATCAATAACAAGATTTGATGAGGATCACAGGAATAAATTTAAGGAAGTAATTGGTAAATTGAATGGATCAAATGAGATAATTGAGGCCATAGAGTCATTCGATAAAATTGATAGAATCATTGTAGGTAAGAAAATGGATAAGTGTATTACCATGACTCCAGAAAAAATTAAAAATATATACAATTGGTGGAATTCTTATAATTTAACCTTTAAAAATTTTATAAAAAGTGAATCTATTATTGAACTAATCGACGAAAGTTTAAAGGATAGCAATAATCTCGGTCTTTTCAGCACATACAACGAAATGTGGGTTCTAATAAATAAGGAAATAATAAGAAAGGAAAATGGAAAATTAGTTGTTGGCGAAGATAGGGAAGACCCATTTAAGGAATTCCATGTTACCTTAATTAACGTCCCCTTTGAAGAGTATGGACCAAGACTATTCAAGGAGATTGAATGGAAAGAAAGGGATATAATAATGGATAATCTTAAAAGATATTATGACGTATTACTTAGTTGCCCCACTACAAAATCAATTTATCAATTCTTGAAAGAATATCTTTTTGCAACTGGATGGATCGATAGAATTATTTATAAAGTCTATGAGGGTCAGCATAATGGGCATTGAGGATATTAGAGGAATAGATGTAAGTTATTCCTTCATTTGCGATAGAAGGTTATGGCTATCGCTGCATGGAGACATTATAATTGACGGCTCCGAGTATATATACGAGGGTAAAAATCTAGAGGAATTTAGGAAAAAACCGGGATATATTCAAATGAAGATCGGTAGAAACAAATTGGATAGCATTGAAATTAAAGATGAAATAACTATAATTCATGAATTTAAAAGGGGAAGAAAGGCTATATTGCCTGATATTATGCAGGTATCTCATTACATTAATTTGTATCAAAGTACCACCGGGAAGGAGGCCATGGGAATAATTCATCTCTCTTCTCGTAAGACTGAAATTGTAAAATTAGATCCTGACATATTATATAAATTAAATAATTCCTACAAAAAGATACTGAAACTCCAGGAAGAGGAAATAGTTCCTCCACCTGTAAAGAATAATTATTGCTTCAGAGGTTGTAGTTTGGTCGAATTTTGTTGGGGGGATCCATGAGACCTTTTTACATATTTAGTGGAAGTCTTATTTCAAAGGAAAATGACTCAATTTTAATAAAGAAAGAAGATGGTGAGATTAACTTACCAATAGAAGCCATAGACTCATTATTTATATTTGGAAATACAACCATTACATCTCCAATTCTTAATATCCTAGCAAAAAGAGGCATTCCAATTATTATATTTTCTTACAACGGGAATTATATAACCTCTATAATGCCAGAAAATTTTCTTGAAAGTGGTTTTGTGTTGGTAAAACAAGTTCAGAGCTACATTAATAAGGAAAGAAGAATGTATCTTGCAAGGAAATTTGTGGAAGGAGCATCATACAATATGAATAAGGTTTTGAAGAAGTTTGGTCTTGCAGGATTTGATATTCCAATTGACAAAATCAACTCTGCATCTTCAATACAAGAGCTCATGGGGATTGAAGGTAAAATAAATGATGAATATTTTTCTTATATTGATACAATTCTTCCAGAAAAGTTCCAGATAGGAAAACGAGAAAGAAGACCTCCAACTAATATGGGGAATGCTTTGATTAGTTTTGGAAACTCCATGGTTTATTCTACAGTGCTGTCCGAAATATTTGGAACACACCTTAACCCGGCAATTAGTTTTTTGCATGAGCCAGGAATGAGAAGATCCAGCTTATCATTGGATATCTCAGAAATTTTTAAACCTCTATTTTCCCATACAGTTGCTATTTCCTTAATTAAAAGAAAGATTCTAGATGATTCTGATTTCATAGATTCTGGAGGAATTTTTCTTAATGAAAGGGGTAAAAAAAAGTTTGTTGCAGAATTCGATGGTAAAATAATGGAAAGTTATTTTGTGAACGGATTAAAAAGGAAAGTTACCTTTAAAAGGATAATCAGGCTAGAAGTTTACAAAATTGAAAAATATATTGTTGAAAACTCCGATTATAAGCCTTTTACTCCAAGACGGTGGTGATTTACATTTATGTCATAATCGTATATGATGTTGAAAAATCAAGAGTAAATGAAGTAAGGAAGGTATTGCTACCTTTTCTCTTCTGGATAGAAAATTCAGTATTTATTGGTGAAATTTCCTCTGCCAAATTCAGAATACTTATTAAAAAGCTTAATAGAGTTATTGATAAGGAGCGAGATACTATTGATGTTTTCATTTTGAGACATGAGAAGCTTTTACATAGGCAGACAATTGGTAGGAGAAAAGACCTAGAATCATTTATAATCTAACTATTATTTTCTCTTTCGATTTAATTATTACAATTAAATATCCATAGAAAATATTTTATAAAAAGATGTTATATTTTACATTGTCTTTATATACTTTGTTCCCGACTTAACCAAATGAATTATATACAATTAATCCATTCATTAAAGATCCCAAAAATACTGAATCCTCACAAGGGTTAGAATAGAACCTTAATAGGATTGAAAGTTAACAAATATACGAATGGTAGTTATGCAAATAAGTTAGAATAGAACCTTAATAGGATTGAAAGTCTTACTATCTCATCAATGGAGTTACTCTAACGAACGTTAGAATAGAACCTTAATAGGATTGAAAGAGGTTCAGATGCTTGATGATATCGTATAGTTGCAGGTTAGAATAGAACCTTAATAGGATTGAAAGTAGCACTTGATGACAACCTGCACACAATGATATGTGTTAGAATAGAACCTTAATAGGATTGAAAGGTTGTTTAAATAAGTACCATCAGCTCCTATTGTAACAGTTAGAATAGAACCTTAATAGGATTGAAAGAAGGACAATGTGTTGTTGGGACTGGGATAAAAATAGTTAGAATAGAACCTTAATAGGATTGAAAGTTTAGTTTCTATGATAACTTTACTGGAACATCATTGTTAGAATAGAACCTTAATAGGATTGAAAGTGGGTTCATGGCCGGCAATTCAGTGGAAAAATATGTTAGAATAGAACCTTAATAGGATTGAAAGAAATATCTGTTCGTTGAATATTGTTTATAATAAGAGTTAGAATAGAACCTTAATAGGATTGAAAGATTTTTTAGTTGTTAAAAAAGAATTTGAAGCAAGAGTTAGAATAGAACCTTAATAGGATTGAAAGTTTTCTCATATGTGTCCATGCCTTTCATAAAAATAGTTAGAATAGAACCTTAATAGGATTGAAAGCATTTATAATATCAAGTTTAACTGTTGGTAATATATGGTTAGAATAGAACCTTAATAGGATTGAAAGTGGTATTTTGTACCTTCCTCGGAACGATTTCACTCAGTTAGAATAGAACCTTAATAGGATTGAAAGAATTCTTTTGCACAATCTTTATCCCGATCGCATTCTAGTTAGAATAGAACCTTAATAGGATTGAAAGTCAAATGCAGGAAGATCCCAGGGATCAATCAAAGAAAATGGTTAGAATAGAACCTTAATAGGATTGAAAGTAGATGAAGATGACAGGGATCAATCAAAGAAAATGGTTAGAATAGAACCTTAATAGGATTGAAAGTAGATGAAGATGAAGCTAAGAGTATTGCCGATGAAGTTAGAATAGAACCTTAATAGGATTGAAAGTCTGTTTCGTCGAGAACAAGAGCGGTTTGCGTGGAAGTTAGAATAGAACCTTAATAGGATTGAAAGTACGATTATGATATTAATTCGTTATATCCTTATTCAGTTAGAATAGAACTTAATAGGATTGAAAGTATGTAACCTGTACAAAGTGAGTTGGCATTAATAAAAATGTTAGAATAGAACCTTAATAGGATTGAAAGTTTTATTACCTTAATGAGCGTGGAATTTATTATAAGTTAGAATAGAACCTTAATAGGATTGAAAGTTAGAATCAAGGCCGGCTGTGAATTGATGGAGTAGGTTAGAATAGAACCTTAATAGGATTGAAAGGATTTTAGCGCATTGACTAATGGCTTACCTACAATAGGTTAGAATAGAACCTTAATAGGATTGAAAGTTTCTCACGAGGGCAAGGCAGGTAGACAATATACCTGGTTAGAATAGAACCTTAATAGGATTGAAAGCTGTTCTCTGGCAATTATCCCAAGGCAGTTATATCGTTAGAATAGAACCTTAATAGGATTGAAAGGGACCATACTGCCGTCCATATTGTCACGAGGGTAAAGTTAGAATAGAACCTTAATAGGATTGAAAGACAAAGTATAAAGTTCCATTCAAGTCTTCAAAGCCGTTAGAATAGAACCTTAATAGGATTGAAAGTGAATATCGAACATCCTAGGATCACCGTGAATATCGTTAGAATAGAACCTTAATAGGATTGAAAGACGGGCTCGCTGGATGAGGTGGCAGTTCAGAAGAGTTAGAATAGAACCTTAATAGGATTGAAAGCGATGACGCAGAGCGTATCTATCATGATAGCCGATAGTTAGAATAGAACCTTAATAGGATTGAAAGAATTCTAGGGGAGCAAATAACGTGGGAAATGTTATCTCCAGTTAGAATAGAACCTTAATAGGATTGAAAGATAATCGCTCCATCCGCAATTCCATACGATACTGCAATGTTAGAATAGAACCTTAATAGGATTGAAAGTGATGAGGGCGATAAGGAAATTCAAAAATTAGCTATGTTAGAATAGAACCTTAATAGGATTGAAAGATTTTGTTCCTGCAAAATTCCAATAATTATTGAACAGTTAGAATAGAACCTTAATAGGATTGAAAGTGGATTTGAAAGGCAGTTTCTCAGAACGATTGCGTTAGTTAGAATAGAACCTTAATAGGATTGAAAGGTATCTTTCAATCAGTGCTCTGACGATCAG
>Ga0209012_1003335_pt1 | contig 12285 bp, 7 predicted proteins | sample RS3BMetagenome_FD_184735 | JGI IMG/M metagenome (GOLD analysis project Ga0209012, IMG submission 184735) | Ferric oxide microbial mat and aquatic microbial communities from Rainbow Spring, Yellowstone National Park, USA - RS3B (SPAdes) (version 3) ...
TCAGCACATTGACCAGCTCATACCGCTGAGCGAGATTGCTCAAATATCCGTTAGCGTCGTGAGGACGGACTTCTCGAGCGAGCCCTGGAGGATCTTTCTCGCTCTCGAAACGAAAAGGTATCGTTTTGCCTCCTTATACGATCCGCTTTTGGCGATGAACGCTTCCAAGGTTGACCCTCTTCCTCATCAAATTGAAGCCGTTTATGGCCACGTCCTAAAGCTTCCAAGGGTACGTTTCCTTATCGCAGATGACCCTGGAGCTGGTAAGACGATAATGGCCGGCTTGATAATCAAGGAGATGAAGTTGAGAAATCTGATCAAAAGGATACTGATTGTCGTACCAGGTCACCTCAAAGATCAATGGAGAAGGGAACTCAAGGAGAGGTTTGAGGAGAACTTTATAGTGATAGACAGAGGTCTGCTCGGAGCCCACCACAGCGAGAACGTATGGGAGCGTTATAATCAGATAATCACCTCGATGGATTTTGCGAAGAGGGAGGATATACTGCCTTCTCTTGGCTCTGTGAGATTTGACCTTGTCGTGGTGGATGAAGCTCATAAAATGAGCGCTTACTCTTATGGAGATAAGGTCACAAAGACAGATAGGTACAGGCTTGGCGAGGTCCTTTCAAAGGTGGCCGATCCGCACTTGCTATTCCTCACTGCCACTCCTCACAAAGGCGATCCTGAGAATTTCAGGCTCTTTATAGATCTGCTACAACCTGGATTCTTCGCAACCTCGGAGATGCTGCGCGAATCTATCATCAACAAGGATAATCCTCTCTTCATCAGAAGAACGAAGGAAGACCTAAAGGATTTCGAAGGAAGGCCTCTATTCTTGCCGAGACACGTGAATACGGTCGGGTTTAGGCTCTCTGATGATGAAAAGAAGCTTTACAACGACGTCTCACGCTATGTCAGCGAGCAGTACAACAGGGCCATCTGGAACGAGAGGAGAAGGGGAATAGCCTTCGCCTTGGTGATACTGCAGAGACGCCTTGCATCGAGCACTTATGCCATTTTGAAGTCGCTGGAGCGAAGGAAGCGTAGGCTCGATGGCATCATCAAGGGGGTTGAGCGAACAACCGCTCCAGACCGTGCCTCCGATATCGAAGAAGTGGAGGAGATGAGTGAGCAGGACAGGTGGAAGGCGGAGGAGCTATGGGAAACTCTTAGCGTCGCAGAGAACAGGCAGGAACTCGATTCCGAGATAAAAACGCTTGGAGAGCTTATAGAACAGGCAAAGGCGATCATTCAGAAGGAGAGCGAAGTCAAGGTCAGTCAGCTTAGGAAGACTATGGGTGAACTAAACTCGAAGTTTCCCGGCACGAAGATCCTTATCTTTACTGAATCAAAGGATACCCTCGATTACCTGGAGAAGAAGATTCGTTCCTGGGGATACTCTGTCAACGTGATACATGGTGATATGAGTCTAGAAAAGAGAGTTGATGCGGAGAGTGTCTTCAGGAACGAGACGCAGGTCATGGTCGCTACAGAAGCGGCTGGGGAAGGCATAAACCTTCAGTTCTGCAACCTGATGATAAATTACGACCTGCCTTGGAATCCGAACAGGCTTGTGCAGAGGATGGGCAGGATTCATAGATATGGTCAGACAAAGGAGGTCTTCGTATTCAACCTTATAGCGACGGACACAAGGGAAGGCCAGGTCCTTTCAAAGCTTTTTGAGAAGCTTGAGGAGATAAGGAACGCACTTCAGAGTGAAAAGGTATTCGACGTAATAAGCGAAGTTCTCTATGGAAAGAACCTGTCTCAGCTCATGCTGGAGGCCGCAGCTAACGCAAGGAGCATGGACGAAATACTGAAGGAACTGGACATCGAAGTCGACGAAGAGTATATCAGTAGGGTCAGGGAGGATCTTGGTGAGAGCCTTGCTACAAAATACATCGACTATACAAGACTTAGGGAGATGGCCGAAAAGGCTCGGGAGAACAGGCTCATCCCCGAATACACGGAGGCCTTCTTCAAGAAGGCGTTCGAGAAGGCCGGGGGAAAATACCACGAGCGCAAGGATAGGTTCTTGGCGATAGAATCGATCCCCTTTGAGATAAGACAGATCGCTGATGAAGACTCGTTCAAGAAAAGATTTGGGGCGATGATGAGGTCTTACCCGAAGATCACGTTCGACAAGGACATAGGTTTCAAAGCTCTCGATTCCGAGTTCGTCTCGTTCGGGCATCCCCTCTTCGAAGCTGTCCTCGAGTGGGTAGACAAAACGATAAGCCCCGACCTAAAGAAAGGATCTGTATTTATCGATCCGGAAGGCAAGCTTGATGGCTACATCGTTTTCTTTGAGGGAGAAGTGAGGGATGGCACTGGCGCAGTTGCTGGAAAGTCACTCTTCGCCTATTATTACGAGCCTCATTCTGGAGATGTGAAGAGTATATCACCAACCATTATGTGGGACCTGGCTGATGGAAAGCCACCAGGGGAGGTGGTCGATGTCGAGGCCATTAAGCAAAGGGTTCTCCCTAAAGTCATAGCTGGACTCAAAGAATATATGGAAAAGCTAAACGCAGAAAGACTAAAGCAGGGCGAAATCAAGAGGAAGTATGGGATCAGGTCGCTGGAGGATCTGATAAATAATTTGGATGGGGAACTAATAGAGTTGAATATAAGAAAAGAAAGAGGAGAGAACGTTGATATTGTGATCAGGAACAAGATAGAACAGCATAGGAGGTATGAAATCAGCAAAAAGGAGTTGGAGGAACTGATAGAAAGAGAACAGAATCTGACGATGACCAACCCATCATTTGTTGGGATCGTTCGTGTGCTCCCCAGAGCTGAAACTGAAGAAGCCATGTACAGAGATGAGGAATTAGAGAGGATTGGCATGGAGATTGCAATGAAGTTTGAGAGAGAGAACGAAAGGGAGCCGGAAGACGTTTCAAAGGAGAACCTTGGCTTTGATATAAGATCAAGGGAAAAGGACGGGAAGGTAAGATACATAGAGGTAAAGGCAAGAGCCGGTATTGGGTCAGTCGCACTCACTCAAAATGAGTGGTTCAAGGCTCAGAGACTTGGGAATGATTATTATTTATATGTAGTATGGAACGCTGGCAAGGATCCGAACACAAAGCCATACATAATACAGAATCCAGTGGCAAATCTGCAGGTCGACCAGAAGGTTGAGATCGTTCGTTATATTGTTCCTGCCATAGAAATAGAAAGGAAGGCGAGCTAACTTGGAAGACAGGAGGCTGATAGAAGAGACCTTCCCTGTAAGAGAAGTCGGCGAAGAGTCTGTTAAAGAGAAGAATATAAGATATGGTCATATTTCCACGCTACACATCTGGTGGGCAAGAAGGCCTCTTGCTGCTTCGAGAGCAACAGTTTATACTGCCCTTGTCCCTCCGCCAAAGAATAACGAGGAACTAAAGAAGAAACGTGAATTCATAGCCATGCTTTCAAAGTGGGAGAACCCACTGAACCAAGACCTAATGGAGAAAGCGAGAAAAGAGATACTCGAAGCAAACGGAGGGAAACCACCGAGAGTGCTTGACCCATTCGCTGGTGGCGGCTCCATACCCCTTGAGGCTCTTCGTCTGGGTTGCGAAACCTATGCAAGCGACTACAATCCCGTAGCAACTCTCATCCTTAAATGTACTTTAGAGTATCCGCAAAAATATGGTCACAGCAAACAGGAGGGAAACGGTTTTGATCCCATCTTTAATTCGGGTGCTAATCGCCTTGTTGAAGATGTCAAGAAGTGGGGCACCTGGGTCCTCGAAGAAGTGAAGAAGGAGATAGCGAGGTTCTATCCCCAGGACAAGGATGGCTCTATTCCTGTCGGATACATCTGGGCACGGACAATTCCTTGCCAGAATCCCTCTTGTGGGGCTGAAATCCCTCTTATGAGACAGTTCTGGCTTGCAAAGAAAAGCGACAAAAAAGTATCGTTGTATCCATATGTATCGAGTGGGAATGTGAACTTCAGGATAGTTGGAAAGGGATACGACAAAATGCCGGAGGGTTTCAAACCTGATGAGGGAACAGTTTCTAAGGCAATCGTGAGATGTCTTGTTTGCGGATCAATGATAGATGGTAAGAGTACTGCTCGTTTGTTCAGAGAAGGAAAAGCGGGTCAGAGGATGGTCGCTGTTGTATTGCATAAACCCAAAGCCTCTGGGAAGAGATACCGTATAGCGAACGATGAGGACATGAAGGCGTTTAAAGACGCCGAAAAATACCTTGAAGAGAAAAGAAGGAAGCTCTTTAATGAATGGGGGATGGATCCGGTTCCTGATGAACCGCTTCCGCCCGTAGGTACGCTTGGCTTCAGAATTCAGAGATATGGTATGAATACCTGGGGTGACCTCTTCAACGCGAGACAGAAGCTTGCTTTGATTACTTTTGTAGAGAAGGTGAGAGAAGCGCATAAGAAGATGATGGATGATGGCATGGATGAAGATTATGCAAAGGCGGTAGTAAGTTATTCTGGGCTAGGAGTAAATAGGTTGGCTGATAAGAATTCTTCACTATGTAGGTTAATTCCACAAACAGAAGCAATAGGCTTTACTTATGGAAGGCAAGCTTTGCCAATGCTTTGGGATTATATTGAGATGAATCCTATTGAGCATCCGACTGGATGGAATATAATCATGGGAGAGACTCTAGAAAATCTCTCCCATCTCTCCCAAATTCTACCACCAAAGGAAGAGAAAGAAGACGAGACTCAGAAAGTTGCCCAATCCTCCGCTACTTCTTTACCCTATCCTAACAACCACTTCGATGCTGTTATAACCGATCCGCCCTACTATGACAATGTGCCGTATTCCTATCTTTCAGATTTCTTCTATGTATGGCTCAAGCGGTCAATAGGTCATCTTTACCCAGACCTTTTCGCCACTCCACTAACACCGAAGAACGAAGAAATAGTTGCGTATTCAAACGCAGAGGGCGGATTCGAAGAAGGGAAGAAATACTTCGAAGACATGCTTAAGAAATCTTTCAAAGAAATATATAGAGTATTGAAACCAAATGGCGTCTCTATCATAGTTTATGCGCATAAATCTGTCGCTGGTTGGGAAACACTCGTGAATTCTCTTTTGGATTCAGGTCTGGTAGTCTCGGGTGCCTGGCCCATCCATACAGAAATGAAAGCTAGACTTAGGGCTAGCGAATCAGCCGCTCTAGCCTCTTCAATCTACATGGTTGCACGTAAGGCTCAGAAGCTACCTATAGGCTTTTACAACGAGGTTAAGCAGGAATTGAAAAGGCATCTGAACAATAAGCTTGACCAGATATGGAGTGAAGGGATTTCAGGTGCAGATTTCTTCATTTCGGCGATAGGCTCTGCTATAGAGGTCTTTGGCAAGTACGAGAGAGTGATCGACGACGAAGGGAGTGTAGTCAGAGCCAACAGGTTCCTTGAAGACATCCGTAAAATCGTAACAGACTATGCAGTGAAGCAGGTCCTGCACAACGGTTTTGCGGCAGAAATCAAACCCATGACCCGCTTTTACATTCTGTGGAGGTGGGCGTACGGTGATAAAATGATTGAGTTCGATGAGGCAAGGAAGCTCGGGCAGAGTGTTGGCCTCGATGTTGCGCAGGAGTGGAACAAAGGTTTCATTTCCAAGAAAAAAGAGTTCATCGAAGTGCTTGGTCCAGAGGATAGAAAGCCTGATGATTTGGAGAACTCTACAGAATTAATAGACGTGCTTCATAAAGTTCTGCTCTTGTGGAAGAAAGGTAAATCAGAAGAAATTGCGACCATTCTCCGTGACACAGGTTATGGCAAGAGCGATGTGTTTTATAGAGTGGCTCAAGCAATATCAGAGTCCTTGCCGAACGGTAATGGTGAGAAGAAGCTGTTGGAGGGATTCTTGGCGGGTAAGGAGAGAGTTGTGAAGGAAACTATGCGAGAAGCGGGGCAAAGGAGGTTGTTTGAATGAAGCCTTTCCACACAATTGCGGTTCCTCACAGAGACATACTTGAAGGAAGGCTCACCATGGATATCTTTGCGGCGGACCTTTGGGAGACGTATATGAAACGTGCACCTTCAGAATACAGGGATGCCGAGCTTTTCTTCAAGAAGACGTACCTCACGAATGGTCTAAAGAACCTGCTCGATGTCGTTGAGAAGAGGCTTAAGGGGCAGGGAGGAGACCCAGTCATACAGATCCAGACACCGTTTGGTGGAGGCAAGACGCACACCCTTATTGCATTATATCACAGTGCAAAGCGGTGGAAGGCCACTCCAGTTGTTATCGTTGGCACTGCATTAGACCCAAAGAATGAAACCCCCTGGGGTTTTCTTGAAGAACAACTTGATGAAAGTAACAGAACGCTGACAGGAAAAGTCTCCCCCGGGCGTGAGGCCTTGAGGAAATTGCTTTCAAGACATCAGCCAGTACTCATTCTGATGGATGAGTTACTTGAATATGCCACAAAGGCCTCAGGCGTAGCTGTAGGAGAAACGAGTCTGGCTGCGCAAACGCTTGCCTTTATGCAAGAGCTAACGGAGGTTGCGGGCACTTTGGAGAGGGTATGTGTTGTTGTCACGCTACCCTCGAGCCTTCTTGAGCACTACGACGAGAAGGCTGAGAGACTGTTTCATCAACTCCAGAAGGTATCTGGAAGGGTTGAGAAGATCTACACGCCCGTCCAGGAGAATGAAATCAGTAGAGTAGTAAGGAGCCGCCTTTTCTCATCCATAGATGAAGTAGAGGCAAAACGGGTCGTCTCAAGTTTCATCGAGTATGCGGAGGAGGAGGAGATACTGCCTGCTGGGGTTGATGTTCCAGAATATAGGGACCGCTTCGTCGAGTCTTACCCGTTCATCCCTGAAGTGATAGAAGTACTATATCACAGATGGGGTAGCTTTCCGACATTCCAGAGAACTAGGGGTGTTCTAAGGCTTCTATCCCTCGTCATATATTCCCTTAAAGAAAGCGGCCGTCCCTACATTACTCTTTCAGACTTCGACCTCGCTAACCAAGAGATAAGGCGGGAGCTGATAAAATATATTGGCCCTGAATTCGATAGTGTCATAGCGGCAGATATAACGGACATCAACTCAGGCTCAAAAAAGGTCGATGCTTCTATGGGCAAATCATTCAGGGGCCTCAGTATAGGAACCAGAGCAGCCACCAGCATATTTCTTTATTCTTTCTCGGGTGCACAGGAGAAAGGAGCATATATCGGTGAGATAAAGAGGAACGCGACAACCACCGACAATCCTTCAAGCATAGTAGCTGAAGCGGTGGAGCAGCTCAAGAGCAGGTTGTTCTACCTGCAGTCCCAGGATGGGAAGTATTACTTCCTTAACCAGCCAAACCTGAACAGGTTAATGTTAACAAAAATGGAAAACATCAAAGATGATGAAGTCCGTGAAACGGAAAGAGAGATACTCAAGGAACAGATCTCTGGAAAGAACTTCAAGGTCTTTCTTTGGCCAGAAAAACCAAAGGACATCCCTGACACTCCAGAGATAAAACTTGTCATCGTCTCTCAAAAGGATGAAGGATTCATGAAGAACGTTCTTGAGTCGAAGGGAGATTCACCAAGGGTGTACAGGAACACGATATTCTTCCTGTGTCCTTCTGATATAGAAAGGAACGAACTTCTTACTTCAATAAAGAGGAGTATCGCATACCAACAGGTCCAAGCAGATAAGACGCTGAAGCTCACCGATGAGCAGAGACGCGAAGTGTCCAATAACATCGTCAAGGGAAAGAACGCGCTCAGAGATATCGTCAAAAGTTGCTACAGAATTGCCTATGCACCTGTGAAGGATGGGTTGAAGGAGATCAATCTCGGTATACCTACATATGGAGAAGTGAGAAAACTAGACGACTGGGTGTACGAGAGACTGAAGTATGAACAGGAGATACTCGAGAAGATATCGCCTATCATAATACAGCAGAAGTATCTGGGAGATAAAGAGTTTGTTAATGTTCAGCTAATCTATGATTCTATGCTCAAGACACAGGGAGAAAGACGCTTGGTCTACCCTGATTCCCTTAAGGAATCGATTTCGCAAGGGGTAAAGCAGGGCCTTTTTGGTCTTGGCGAGTTAAAAGAAGATGGAAAATCAGTCAATTGTAGATATTATAAGACTGACGCAATGGTTACCCTCGACGAGAACCAAGTGATAATCAAGAGCATAATCTGCGAAGCCCAAAAAGAAACCACAGAAGAATTACGGCAACTGTCACCAAAGCCAGATGTGCAGGAGAGTTCAGAAGCGGAGCCTATCATGGAGCCGATTGCTAAAGGAAGGGATCATTTGACTCTCGAATTCGATGTTCCACCTGGGAAGGTTTCCCAGATAATGCCAATGATGCATTTTCTTCGGAGTAAATTTGAAAGATTAAGGCTTACGATTAACGCGACTAAAGGATCAATCTCAGATGAAGAATACGAGAAGATAAAAGAAGAATTGAGACAACTTGGAATTAAGATAGATGAAGAATGACTGTCATGGTGTAACATCATCTATTCGCTCAAATTGATCACATAGGGTTTGGCACTGGTCAACTTCTTTGCTACTTCTCCCAACTTACATTCCTGTGGGACAACGAGGATCTCGTTTTTAGCCTGAGGCTACCTTCTCTTCGGACTCATCGGGCTGTATGAAGGATTTTCGACTTAACAGCTCAGGGAAAGCAAAAGATGATAGGAATTCCAATTCATTCAACATGGCATGTTAAAACCGATGATGAAACTTTAAAGAGTTAGTCATCACACGTAGAAACGATAGTGATTCTGAAGTACACGAACTTCCGGAAGCTCTGATAGGACTCGAGCAATCTTTTGCACAAACTAGAGAGTAATGGGCAGATGTGTTACTCGGGCTAACGTAAAATCCAATATAGATGGGCCGCTCATCTAACCTAGGTCACGAACATAAATTCGGGAGTCACTGTCACTTGAAGTTTGACCAAACGCTTAGCTTTCTGCGAATCGAACGAGCGGGAGATTGCGGCGTTTGAGAGATCAGTGACGACAAGAGGTCGCGGTGCAAACAGCGCCGCCTTTGGCGTTTCAACCAGCACATTCGGGATTTCGTCTTGGTTGAACTCACACACCAAGGCGGCGATGTACTTGTTTCCAAGTTCTGCCAGTCTGAATGCCCTGTAAACTCCATTATTGAGGATGAGATGGTAGACAGGGATCTGGATGCCCTGGGGAGAAACGGCATACCCAAAAGGCACCTTATATACTTGAACCAAGGATAAGCCGGGACCGACCGAGATTGGAATTGTCTCCAGGTTGAACGCATAAGGTGCTCCTTCGATGGCCCAATTGACTGTGCGCAGCGGATCTAGTTGGGGAATCTGGAGATATCTAATATCCTGGTCCTCGGACTCGAACTGATACACATATATCAACTGTTCGGGCTCTGAGGATTCGTTGCCCTAAGCAGCAGTTTTGCATCGATCTGAGGTACCCGAATACACTGCTGGTATCTTGACGAATGATTTGCCGGTTATATTTTCAACTCCCGCGGATTAATGTACATGCCCATGAACGTCCAGCATAGGGGAATACTCCTCCATCAGGGATCTGAATGCAACACTTCCCACAGATCTCATTAAGGCATCAGTTCTGATCTGCTCCAGCAGAATTTGGAACACTTTTCTTCATTTTTCATTTACTCTCACCTCATTTTCTTTCTTCTCGTATCTTTTCCTGAATGTTGAATCATTCAGGAACTTCCTCCTGAACTCCTTGGGAGGAAGATAATTAATGGATGAATGCGGCCTGTATTCATTGTAGTCTTTGAATGCCTTTTCTATTACTATGGATGCATCATGGAAGTCCCTGAACTCATTTGGCCAGATGTAGTCTGTCTTTATGGAGCTGTGGAATGATTCAATGTTTCCATTGTCCTCTGGAGTATGCTTCTGTATGTATCCAAGCCTTATTCCAAGGAGATTCATTGAATTCCTGAACTCATATGATATGTACTGTGGACCATTGTCTGTTCTCAGTACTAGATCTTCAGGGACGGATCCGTTGAATGCCATGAGAACAGCATTCTCCACTGATCTTATGGCATCCTTTGCCATACAGCTTCTGCTGTAGTGAAAACCTTGCCATTCCTTTGTGAAACAGTCCTTTATGCACATGAGATAAGTCATTCCCGATTCTGTGGGAATGCAAGTGATATCTGTCTCCCACAACTGATCTGGTCCAGTAAGTTTGTATAGATTCCTGGTATTCGTTCTGCCCTTGTGTTTTGATGCCCGAAGGCTAAGGCTGTTGTCCTTCAACACCTTCCTGACCGTCTTCATATTCACAGAAATGCCCGAGTTCCTAAGTACTGCCCACACTCTCCTGTATCCATATGTTGGCCTCTCTGATGCAATGTCCATGATCCTTTTCTTTGTAATGGGATCAAGCCTCTGAATGCTCCTTTTCACAGGCCTGTAATAATATCCGGACAGTGAGATTCCGGATATTCTTGAGATATCTCTCAGAGGTATCTTATCCCTAAGATCATTGATCACCATCATCTTGACCTCCCTTGAAGCCTTTTTTTAAAAGCGTCTATGACCAGGCTCTGGTCACCTATGATCTTCTTGAGGTTCTCGATCTCATCATCCCTGCTGTCAGAATTCCCTCTCTGAGCCAGTGCTGCCTTTCCACCCTGTATGAATTGATTCCTCCACTTGATCAGCTGTACAGGATATATGCCGTGCCTCCGGCATATTTCTGCCTGTGATACATTGTCAGTAAAAGATTCCGTGACGATCTGGAACTTCTCTTCCGCTGAGTGTTTGGATTTCATGAACGAACCTCCATTATTAGGAAAACTGCTTTTGGCATGCCCTTTATGTATCTGTTCCTTCTTATAATATTAACATCATGGTGTTCCAGTTCTATGATGGCTCGGATCAATATAGATGACATTGATCACTAAGACAAAAGCGAACAATACATTTTTCACTCCTATAATGGAAGTGTCTCTTCTTCTACTTGTTGCAGGTGGATTGAAGTTACCCCAGAATGTTGAAGAGATCCAAGTCTTTTAACCTTTTATAATAACACCCATTGAGCTATTTCTTATATGAGCGAAAATTCTTTAAGTTATAGTTCTATAGAAATCAGTTATATAAAAATTCCATACATTTTATGGTGATTTAGATGGCAATTCAAAATCGAGAATTAACCTATGATGTACTTGGTCTCCCAGTATACGGCACTGTGACAAGACCTGAGGGTAAAAATCAAGCTCCAGCGGTGATACTGGTGGTTGGTAGTGGTCCTACTGATCGGAACTGGTGCTCTCCATTGCTACCCGGAACAAATGGCAGCGGAAAGCTTCTTGCTGAGAAACTGGCGGAAAAGGGTTTTGTAACTTTCAGATATGATAAGTTGGTTTCCGGACCCCATGTAAAAGAGAATTTACCGAGGCTCATCGGTAAAATAAGCATGCAGTCCCACAAGGAGGAACTATCTGGAGCAATAAGAGCAGTGATTAGAGAGGAGAATGTTGACCAGAGAAGGATATTTGCCCTCACAAATAGTGAGGGGGCAATACATGCAGTAAATTACCAGTTGGATGGAAATAGTCCAAAATTTAGTGGTTTCATACTTGCCGGTGCACCAGGGAGATCCGTTGGTGATGTGGCAAGGGAACAGATCGAAGCCATAAGTCAAAACTTTCCAAATGCAGATATCATAATGGAGAAGTATGACCAGGCAGTTTCACATTTTATGGCTGGTATGCCTGTTACAATTGATCTAGCTTTACCTTCTCCGTTAAAACAGTTATTACAAAGCCTTGAAGTGCCAGCTAATCTTCCTTTTTCCAGAGAACTATGGAACTATCGGCTGAGTGAATACATCAAAATGATAAAAGAGCCCCTGATGGTACTAATTGGGAAAAAGATATTCAGGTTAGATGGCAAACAGATGGAAAGATTCTAGAGGAGGTTATGTCGAAGCAAAGAGATGCTTCCTTTAATTACCCAGACAACGCAAATCATGTACTGAAACACGAAGAACTACCTCTGGAAAAGCTAACATCGGAATATGTTAGCAAGCGCTACAATACAGATGATGCTTTTCTGGATCCTGAAACGGTAAACTGCATTCTTAGATGGTTGGGAAAGTTCCAATAGTCTTATGTTTTTATTACGGAGAGACATTTCAAAAAGTTAGGACTGTTCAAATTGAAAAAGTAGTGGTTAGGTCCCCCAATTGGAGACAATATTGTCTTGTAAGTCCAGACCCGCTTCAATTCTCCATTTAATATATATCTAGCACTATAAGACAACTTTGTCTAACTATTTAGGGGGTAGACCAATATCT
>Ga0209012_1003341_pt1 | contig 12264 bp, 7 predicted proteins | sample RS3BMetagenome_FD_184735 | JGI IMG/M metagenome (GOLD analysis project Ga0209012, IMG submission 184735) | Ferric oxide microbial mat and aquatic microbial communities from Rainbow Spring, Yellowstone National Park, USA - RS3B (SPAdes) (version 3) ...
TCCCTCCGTGCACCAAATGGTCCTCCAGCTCGAGCGGCTCGGACTGATTCGACGCACCCCCGGAGCGGCGCGCTCCATCGAGCTCCTCGTCGCCCCCAACTCCCTGCCGCTCCTCGAGCCGCGCTAGGCGCGTCGAAACCCGGAACGAACTTCCGGCCGGCCGTACTAGCCAATTTTCTCGTGAGGGCGCATCATCGAGCGAGAGCAGCGCGCACGCCACTGACAATGCCATCGACTGTGTGATCGACCGTCCACTCGTGAATGCGTCTCAGAGAGGATTCCCTCATTCGCTGGATGCGGTCGGGAGCGCGAGCCCAATCTGCCATCAACGCCGCAAGGCGGTCGATGTCGCCGACTGGAAACATCGCACCATTGTCCTGAATCAGATCGTAGGCGCTTCCCACCTGATCCGAGGCGCAGATCGCCATTCCGCAAGCCATGGCCTCGTTGACCACCATGCCCCATGATTCTCTCTCCGATGCCTGCACGAACACGTCGCACGCGCCGTAGATCTCCGGAAGCTCGCTCTGGTTCCGAAAGCCAAGCAACTGGACATCGTTCCCGACGCCCAGCCGTGCGACCTCGGCACGGAGTTCGTCCATCTGCTTCCCCTCGCCCACATAGGCGAGAACCGCGAGGCCGCTGAGGCGCGAACGGGCGAACGCGTGGAGCACGTCGAGCGGTCGCTTGTGCTGAACCATCTTCGAGCAGAAGAGGAAGATCGGCTTTTCGGGGGGTAGCCCCAAGCGGCGCCGAGCGGCACTCCTGTCCTCCCTCGCGCGCGCTGACTTCTCCTCGAAATAGGTGTTGTCGACAGTGTACGGCGAGATGGTTATCCGCTCCGACCGAACGCCGTAGGCTTCGAAATACTTGCGGCTCAGGGTTCCAATCGCGAGGAAGTGGTCGACGCGCTTGAACAGCGCGCGAATGAGCACCTGCTTCGCCACCCTCTTGGGAGCCGAACGCGGAGCGAGGAGCGTCGTCTCGCTTCGCAAGAGCAGCTTTGTCCTCCGCCCGCGGGGTCCGACGAGTGCGGCCAATGTGCTCAGCGTGGCGTATCCGTGCACGATGACGGCATCGTACTCCCCTCGAGCCACGGCCGCGGACAGGGCCGGGTTGATTTGGCCCGTGAACGCGAAACCGGGCCGGGGCGCGATGTTTCTCAGGAATCGATGTCGATAGCCTTCCAGCAGCGGCACGTCGAACTTCACGGTTCGCCCAAACTCGGCGTCGAATGTCTCTTTCACACCATGGTCGTGCGTGTACAGGACCTCAAGGTCCACCTCTGGACGCGTTGCCAGGGCCCTGTACATCGGCACGTGGTAGGGCACCGGATGGCTGGAGACGAACGCGACGCGCCACTTTCGCTCGGCGTTCTGCATGTCGCCCCTCACGCCTTGCGCATGATCTCCAGTTTCGGCAGAGGGAAGATCATCCCGCACCCGCGGTCGACAATCTCCTTCTCGCGTTCCAGAAACTCCGCCCGAAAATGCCATGGCAACACCAGATAGTAATCAGGGCGCATCGCGCGCGATTCTTCCTCGCTGACGATCGGAATCTCGGTGCCCAGCGTGCGCGCACCGTGCTTCTCTGGGTTCCTATCGGCAGCGCACTCGATCATCGAGTTGTCGATCCCGCACCATTGCAGGATCGTGTTGCCCTTCGTCGACGCACCATAGATGTGGATGCGTTTGCCCTCACGCTTGAGCTTTCGCACCAGACCCCCGAGCTCCTCCCGGTGCTTCTCGATGCGACGCTGAAACGCACGATACGGCTCGTCGTCGTCGAGTTGCAGCTCGAACTCGGCCTGCCTGCGCTCGCTCACGCGTGCGTGATCTTGCGCGGTGCCGTGCTTCGCGTTCGATGCGTGCGTCAGGCAACAGCGGATGCTGCCGCCGTTGATGTCGTTGAGCGCTACGCGGAAGACGCGGAGGTTCGCCTCACGCGCGATGCGTTCGAGCACAGCCAAGCTGTAATACTCGAGGTGCTCGTGACAGATCGTGTCGTACGAATCGTTCTCGAGCATCGTCGGAAGGTACGCGAGCTCGATGATCCAGACCCCGTCGGGTGCGAGCACGTCGGCCACGGCGCGTGCAAACGCGACCGGATCTTCGAGGTCGTAGAACATGGCGATCGACGTGACGACGTCGAACTTGTCGCGGCCGCACGCCGCTTCGAGCCGCGCCGATGGGAAGACGTCTTGTACGACCGTAGCGCCGGCGACCCCTTGCGCGACGTCGGACGGGTCGACGCCGAATTTCGTGTATTCGCCCGGGTAGAAGCCGAGGAGCGTGCCGTCGTTGCACCCGATATCGAGGACGCGAGCCCGGGGCTTCTCGACGAGGCCGATGGCCTCACGAGCAATTCCCTCCAGGTGCGAGCGCATCGTGCGGTTGGTGCCGGAGCGGTACCAGTACGCAGCGTACAGAATCTCGGGCGGCGTCGAGTGCTCGAGCTGAAGCAGTCCGCAGGCTCGCTCGTCTCGCGACGTGTCGCAGCGCAAGAGCGTCAGCGGGATCTTGCGTAACGGGGGAAGTTCCTTTCCCGGTTTGACGAACGAGCCTTGCAGGTGCTGGGCGCCGACGTCGATCACCTTGGTGAGCGCGGTCGAGCCGCACACGCGGCATGTCTTGCGGTGAATCAGGTGCATCTCGTGTTCCCCTCGCTCAGCTGGTGGCTTGCTGCTGCGCCTTCGCCTCGGTGCGATTCGACCGCGGACCGCGGGCGGTCACTTCATCGACGATCCGGTGCAGCCGCCGCTCGAATGACGCGTAGCCGAACCTCTCGAGGCCAGCCGGAACCGCCCTGGGCATCGAAAGGGTCTCGAGCACCCCCTTCGCAATCGCGTCAGGGTCGTTCGGATCGACCTGGCGGGCGAGCAGCGCTCCGTCAACGCGCCGCTCCTCCTCGTCTTCGCACGCTGCCCCGACCACCGGGATTCCGCAGGCCATCGCTTCCAGGAAGGCGAAGCGTGCAGGATAGCGATCGAAATCCGGCCCCGAGCCCGGCATGGCGTACACGTCCCCGAGCCGGTAATAGTCGGCCTTGCGCTCGTCGGGCACGAAGCCGCCGAAGACGACCCGGTCCGCCACGCCCAGCGCCTTGGCTTTCTCGCGCAGTCTCGGGAGATCAGGGCCCTCGCCGGCTACGAAGTAGACCACGTCCTGCGCCTCGCGGCTGATTCGCGGCAGAGCTCCGAGCACCTCGTCCACTCCGATGTACTGTTCGCCGAGCCGGCTGAGCGTCATGACCACACGCTTGCCGGCGAGACCGAAACGCTCGACGAGGTCCCGGGCTTTCGGCCCAGGAGCGTAATTCGAGAGATCGATTGCGTTTTCGAGCAAATAGGTGCGTACGCCATCGAGCGGCAGCCAGGAGGCCAGTGCGTTCGTCGTGTGCCGCCGGATCGAGACCACGGCATCGACGCGCGCGGCAAAGCGGTTTGCGAGGGGCTTGCGCGTCGGCTGCTTCACTTCGATGCCGTACACGAACAGGACGAGGGGCGCGCGATGAATGCGCGCGACGGGGTAGGCCAGTGGGAGGAGGTGCACGTGCGTGCAGAGCACGAGATCGATGCCCCGGCTTCGGACGGCCGCGCGAAGCACGGCCCCCGCGAAGCGCCCTTTTCCCCCGATGCCAGAGATATCCCAGTAGAGGTTCTCGGGAACCGCTCCACGGGCAAAGGGCATCAGGCGCGGCACCGCGATGACGCGCGGGCGCGCGCGGTGCGCGCAGAGGGCGTTCAGCAGGTTGCGCGTATAGAGAGCGATGCCGCCGTGCCCGCCGAAACCGTCGGTTGCAATCACAAGGATTCTCAAGTGCTTCCGCCTCCGGGCCCGGAGAGGTGCCCCATTCAGATGCGGGGGGACGTAGGCCCGTTCGAGAGAGCCGGAATGTACGGCAGACGAGGCGCCGATCACAAGGCGGGGGTAGTGAACAGCGAGGAACCTCCGCGCATCTGGAATCGGTCGGCGCGGAAGCGCAGGTTTCCTCGCAAGATCCTGGTCCTTGTGCTATTTCCGCTCACCCACTCGGGAACCGATGCCCCCCCCCACCGAACGCAGGACGCCACAGTCGACCGTCCTCGAGGACGCCGCCGGGGGCGTTCTCGGTTTCCTCAAGACACTGAGGAAGCACTGGGGGCTGGTGGTTGCGGTGGTGCTCCTCGGGGCAGGTCTTGCGCTCATGTACGCCAAGACCCAGCGCCCGGTCTTCGAGTCGACCATCATGGTCGAGATCGACCCTCACGCAGCGCAACCGCTGGGGCAGAAGGGCGAAGACGTCTACGACATCGGTGCCGGTTCGTACTGGGACACGCGGGAGTACTACGAGACCCAGTACAAGATCATCACGTCCGATCGTGTGCTCACCGCCGTCGCGCGCGATCTGTCGCTCGGCGCGGACTCCGACTTCATGGGGCGGAAGGGGCGCCCGTCGGAGCCGGCGAGCGCCGAGGCCGCCGCGGGCGTGCTCAAGGGCCAGGTCAAAGTCGAACCCATCAAGTACAGCCGTCTGGTCCTGATCAAGGTCGACGACACGAACCCGAAGCGCGCCAAGCAGATCTGCGACTCGGTGGCGGCTGAGTACATCGAGCAGAACCTCCAGACCGCGATCTCCACGACGTCGGACGCCGTGACGTGGCTCAACGGGCAGGTCGACCACGTCAAGCAAGACCTCGAGCACGACGAAGACGCGCTGCACGAATTCAAGAAGCTCAATGACTTGCCGAGCACGTCGATCAACGACGCGTCGAACATGCTTCGCGTCGAGATGCAGGAGCTGGACACGTCGCTGACCCAGACACGAACCCGGAAGCAGGAGCTCGAGGCCCGCTACGCAGAGCTGTCGAAGGTTTCCTCCGACAACCCCGATCAGCTGCCGGCCTCGGAGCTGCTCAGCAGCGCATTTCTCCAATCGCTCCGCAGCCAGTACCAAAGCGCCGTGAAAGAGCGAATGGCCCTCATCGCCGAAGGCAAGGGCGTGGACCATCCGCTCGTGAAGCGCGCCGACGAGACGATCGCCGAGACGAAGTCGGCGCTCCTCGACGAGGTGAAGAACATCCAAGGTTCCGTCGCCCGTGACCTGGCGATCGTCGAGCGAGAGGAAGCCGGCGAGGCTCGCCTGTTCGATGCGACGCGCCGCCGCGCCGTCGAGCTCAACATGAAGGAGATCGAGTACCACCGGCTCGATCGCACGCGTGCGGAGAACGAGAAGCTCTACGACATGCTCCTCGAGCGGATGAAAGAGGCGGACCTGGCCCGAATGCTTCGCGCCAACAACATCCGCGTAGTCGACTCCGCCACGCAGCCCGGGTTTCCGATCCGTCCTCGAGTGTCGCTCACGGTGTTCGTAGGCGTCTTCCTCGGCCTCCTTCTCGGCGTGGGCATCACGTGGACCCGCGAGCAGCTCGATACGTCGATCAAGACGCCCGACGACCTCGAACGAGAGCTCGCGGTGACGTTCCTCGGCCTGCTGCCCGAAGTACGCGAGAGCGATGGTCCCCGTCGCGCGCGGCGCGGCAGGCGCAGCGCTCGTGCCAAGACGGCGATGGGCTCCGGCCCGCCCGAGCTGATAGCGCACGCGCTTCCGCTGAGCAGCGTCGCCGAAGCGGCCCGCAGCATCCGCACGAACCTGATGTTCATGAACCCGGACCGGCCGTACCGGAAGCTGCTCGTCACCAGCGCAGCGCCTTCCGAAGGCAAGACGACGGTTGCCTGCAGCATCGCGATCGCGCTCGCGCAAGGCGGCCAGCGCGTATGCATCATCGACTGCGACCTGCGCCGCCCGCGTCTGCACCGCATCTTCGACCGGGTGGGTGACGCGGGCGTGACGAACGTGCTGGTAGGCGACGCCACCCTCGATGACGTGGCGAAGCCGACTGGCATCGACAACCTCTGGTCGGTGCCGGCCGGTCCAACGCCGCCGAATCCCGCCGACATGCTCCATTCCGCGCGCTTCCGCAAGTTCATTCAAGACCTCGCTGACCGCTTCGACCGCATTGTCATCGACAGCCCTCCGCTCGTGGCTGTGACCGATTCGGCGGTCATCTCGACACTGGTCGACGGTACGGTGTTCGTCGTGCGCGCATTCCACACGAGCAAGCATCTGAGCGCGCAAGGGCTACGCCTGCTTCGCGACGTCGACGCGCCGGTCGTCGGCGCGGTGCTCAACGCCGTCGACCTCAATCGCCACGAATCCACTTACTATTATCACTACTACTATTACAAGCGAGAGGGCTCCTATCAGTCGAGCCCCACCAACGACGATCGGGAGCAGGCTTCCGCGCCGAACTGACGGGGCAACAGCAGTTCCGCCTGGTCCAGAGCGCCCGCGCCCGACGACTACAGCCCAACGGCCGACTTGACTGCAGCTTCGCGCTCCTTTTCAGCCGCGTTCTTCCACCGAGTCTCCTCCGGGTGCCGGCGAGCGAGCCGTCCGTAGTCCTCCGCCGACTCGGCGTGCAGTCCCGACGCGGCAGCCAAATTCGCAAGCTCCTCGAGCACCGCGTCGTTGTCCGGTGCGCGCTCGTACGCCCTCTTGTAGAGCGAAAAAGCCTTGCTCGAGTTTCCTCTCGCTGTTTCCTGAGAAGCGACCCAGGCCAGGTTGGCCGCGCATTCGTCGTCACTTGCGCAACCGGCGTTCGCCAACCGGTCCAGCGCCCTCTCGGCGTACGCTCCGTTCCCGGTGGCATTCGCCATCGAGACGAGCCCCCTGATGCACATGACGCGATCGGTCACCGCGTCCGAAGCGCGCTCCAGCTCGGTCAGAGCCGGTACCACCTGACCCTCTGAAATCCGCACCCGCGCGGCGAGGAGGTACCCTTCGCACTCGGCTGGTCGGAGTTGCTGTACGCGCCCGGCCTTCGCAAGAGCCTCGCGCACGCACTCATGCCGCAGCGCTCCCGCGCACCAGGGCGCGGCCCCCCCTGCTGCGAGATCGGCGACGGCGTCCGCTGCGGCACGAAGCGCCGGGCCGAGGCTGGCTGGTGCGATGGAGGCGAGGGTCGAGTCCAGGCGTAGCCGCGTCGCAGGCAACCGGTCGGCCACGCTCGTCGCCAGCGCTTCGAGCACCGCTGCGGCTCCCTTTCCCGGGGGAACCAGCTCCATCGCGTCGTCGTACCCGCCGATCAACCTTCCGGTTTCGGGCACGATGGATGCCGCGATTTCCGGCGCCTGTTCCATGGCCAGGCGGTACTCGAGCCGCGCCTGCGAAGGTGACTTCGTTGCGAGCACCCGTGCGAGCACGAGGTGCGCCGGCCCATAGACGCTCGCGCGCTCGAGAGTCGCCTCGATCCAGGGGATGGGGTCGTCGTCGTGATCGAGCGCTCCGCGCAGCGCGACCGCGTACGGCAAATATGGCTCGGCCGGATGCCTCGACATCGCGGCCCGCGCGAGCGCGTGCATCTCGTCGACGGAAACCCGACGCTCGACCGCCGCAACATGAAGAGCATCCTCGTCGTGGTGGAGCTCGCCGCGCACGATCGCGGCGACTCCGAGCGCCACGCCAGACGCCGCGAAGGCGACCGCGCTGATGGCAACCCGCCTCGGAGTGCCGGCCCACCGCTGGATCCTCCACGAAGGCTCACTCCCGGGCATGCCGGCGACGACGATCGCCGCGCACACCACCCCCGAGAGCATCAAGCCGGGAATTTCGGTGCCGAGGTCCGCGAGGTTCTGGATGGCGAGTGCCAGGAGCCCTGCCCACGCGCCCGCCGCGGTCGTCGATCGCGCGAGCACCACGTTGGGCCGGAGCGCGAACGCCAAGGCAGCGAGTCCGGCGACCCCCACGGGCAACCCCCACTCGAGGACCCACTGCGCGATCACGTTCTCCGGATGCGTGTAGGTTACGTAGCCTGCCTGCACTCGGAACGCAGCGAACGCGCTCTCGAACGCACCGCGGCCGCACCCGAACAGCGGCACCGCAGGGAGCATCCGCATGACCTCCCCGAACATTCCGAGCTTCGATGTGTCGCTGACGAGAAGCTCGCTCGAGGCTGCCTGCGATCCGCCGAGAACCACCAGGGCGGCGCCAATCGCTGCCGCCACCCCCGAAACGACCGACAACGTCATGACCGCTCCGCGACGCGGCGCGCGTGCGATGCGGGTGATCGCAATGACCACGAGGGCGCCCAGAGCCATCGTCACGACGCCAGCGCGCGACGCCACCCAGACCTGCGTCGTCGCCAGCAGCAAGACCACCGCTGCCCCCAGCGCGCGTGGCACGCGAGGTTCCGGCGCGAGCGTCGCGGCAAGCGCGAGGCAGAACGCGACGTTGAGGTAGCCGGCCAAGTTGTTTGGGTTCATCAGCGGCGCGATGTGGCGCTCCGCGATGCCGGGACCTGGCTGGTATATCCCGTACAGCCTGTGCGCGCCGAATGCGGGATGAAGCAGCGCGAAGACGGCGAGCAGGAGCCCGGTCAGGACGATCGCGCCGCTGAGAAATCCTACCCCCTCCTTGCTTCGCGCGATTCGCAGCGCGGTCACGAACGCGAGCAAGTAGACGATGCCCTTGAGCACCTCCACCCGCGTTGCAATCGGGTCGAGGGATAGGGGCGCCCAGCCGGGTCCCATCTCGTGAAGGGGCGTCAGCGCCCGCGACCAGACGTCTGCGTTGTGGGGCGCAATGACCGCGAGCCATCGGACCGGCATCGGCACGCACTGAAACGCGGTGAAGGCCGTGAGCCCGATGCCCGTCAACAGCAGCACGGTGGCCACTGAACGCACCTTCATGGGGTCTCCCGCCCACCACCCGGCGACAGCCGCTGCGCTCAAGACAACCGCCACGATGCAGAGCGTGACGGTGTGGACGGCCCCGACGGCCAATGCCGCACCCGCTAGCGCGACCGCAAGAAGCCAGCGGCTCGCCTGCGAGAGGCGCCTGGCCTGGGCATGGCGCTTAGGCTTGAGGTCAGACGTCATCACAGAAGCTGGAGAAGCATACCCGCCACGTTTGTTGCCCGTGTGTTGCGCGCCTTCCGTCAGGGGCCGCGCAGGCGGATGGTCTTCCCACACAGGCGGTCATGCCCTGCAGGGCATTGCGCGGACCTCTCCGTGTGCGCGGAAAATCCCGAGGACACGGCATCCTACCCGCGTGACGAACGAGAGTCGAACGTCGCGCCGCGGGCGCCCTCACCACGGACGCAGTTTCACCAGCAGGGCTCGCGATTTAATTGTAAAACGGGGTCGCCTGCCTCGCCCTGTCCGCGACGAATGCTCGCGCGCTTTGGAGCAACGAAGACCTGAGAACCTGCGACGATGGCCAGCCGCATCTTCAACCGCACGTTGCAGGTCCTCCTCGATCTGGCCATTCTCGCGGCGGCCTACGTGCTGGCGTACGTCGTGCGGTTCGAGGGGAGCGTGCCACTCCCGATGGCCCGCACGCTGGTGTGGACGCTGCCCTACGTTGTAGCACTCCACTACGCCTGCATCTTCGCGTTTGGCGTGCACCGTCTCGCGTGGCGGTACGTTGGTCTTTCCGATGCGCGGCGCATCGCCATTGCGCTGACCACGTCGACTGCGCTCTTCATCCTCGTACGCGTCGGGGTCGAACAGGCGGCGCACTTGAACGCGGCGCTTTCGCGCGCCATCGTCCCCTTCGGGGCCATCCTCACGTCGTCGACGTTCTCGTTCCTCGGCGTCACGGGAGTTCGGGTCCTTCGCCGCATGATGGCCGAGAGAAGCGAGGCGGTCAGCCGCGTCGTCGAACGCGCCTCTGTCCCAACGATGCTCATCGGCGCGGGCCGAGCGGGCGTTCTGGTTGCCAAGGAGTGCGTTTCTCGCCCGGACGTCGCCATTCGCCCAGTCGGTTTTCTCGACGACGACCCTGTCAAGATCGGCACCGTGATCCAGGGCATCCCTGTCCTGGGCACAACCGCCCAGCTCGCCCAGCTCTGCGAGAAGCACGGGGCAGAACAGGCGCTCATCAGCATCGCCTCCGCTTCGGGCAAGGCGATCCGCCGCATCAAGGAGCTCTGCGACCACGCGCAAGTCCCGGTGAAAATCATTCCGGGCCTATTCGAGATCGTCGGGGGAAAGGTCAATCTCTCGCGCATTCGCAAAGTGGCCATCGAGGATCTCCTCGGTCGAGATCCGATCACGCTCGACGAGGCGGCGATCCTCGAGTTCGTCCGCGGCCGCGTGGTCCTCGTCACCGGAGCCGGCGGCAGCATCGGCTCCGAGTTGTGCCGCCAGCTTTGCCTCTTTGCACCAGCGGCCATCGTGCTCGTCGATCACGCCGAGAATAGCCTCTTTCACATCGAGCGCGAGCTTCGTGGCAAGCATCCCGACGTGGCGCTCCATGTGCTGGTCGCCGACATCCGAGACGAGGCGCGGATGCACGCCATCTTCGGCTCACACCGGCCACAGGTGGTCTTTCACGCGGCTGCACACAAGCATGTACCCATGATGGAGGCGAATCCCGGCGAGGCCGTGAAGAACAACGTCCTCGGGACCAAGTGCGTCGCCGAAGTCTCCGACGCGCATGGCGTCGCCGAGTTCGTGATGATTTCCACTGACAAGGCGGTCAACCCCACGTCGGTGATGGGCGTCTCGAAGCGCGCCGCAGAGGTCTTCGTTCAGGCTCTCTCGCAGCGAAGCAAGACTCGTTTCGTGGCAGTACGCTTCGGGAACGTCCTCGGCTCTGCAGGCAGCGTCGTTCCGCTTTTCCAGGAGCAGATCGCGGCAGGAGGGCCGGTCACGATTACCGACCCGGAGATGAAGCGGTACTTCATGACGATTCCCGAGGCATGCCAGCTCGTGCTGCAAGCGGGAGCCATGGGACAAGGGGGCGAGATCTTCGTGCTCGACATGGGCGAGCCTGTGAAGATCGTCGACTTGGCGCGCGATCTCATCAAGCTGTCCGGCCTCCGCGAGGGCGACGACATCGAAGTTCGCTTCACGGGCTTGCGTCCGGGAGAGAAGCTCTTCGAGGAGCTCGCGCTGGAGGAGGAGGGCGCGGAGCGCACTCGACATCCCAAGGTCTTCATCGGCCGAATCAAGCCGCATTCCTGGGATGCCGTCCAGCGATTCATCGCGGAGCTCGACGCCGAAGCCGCGAATGGCGCTGCCGGTGACCGAATCCGGACGATCTTCAAGCGCTTCATCCCGGAGTACACGCCAGAAACGGAGCGCAAGCGTCCGTCGGTAGCGTCGGCGGCTCAGAGCGCGGCGCCGCGGCGGACGGCGACAGAGGAGCGAGAGTCGAAGCCGCTCGTCGCGACCGAGATTCCCGGCTAGCGAGCGGGCTTTGTCGCACCTATCGGGAGAGTAGTCTCCTGAAGTATGCGATCGTTTCCCTCAGCCCGTCCTCGAGGCCCACCTTCGGCTCCCCCGCCAGTTTCTCCCTCGCAGCGCAATATCCGGCTTCCGCTGACTCGGCTCATCCTGCGGAAGTGGGCCGTGCACAACCTTCGACTTCGATCCGGCCAGCCGCAGGACTTCGTCCGCGAGCTCTAGCATCGTGAACTCGCCCGAGTTGCCGATGTCCAACGGAACGCGGAGTGCCGCGATCGTGCTCGGGCTGGCAAGGAAGACCAGGCGAACTGCTACGCAAAGGCCGGCGAGGTCTGCCCCGGCGGCTACGTGATGGCGGATCGGGGAGGGCAGACGGGCACCCTCGACATGTTCGACTCCACGAGCGGCGAGAGCTACTCGGTGGCGACATACCGCGGGTACATGCTCGTCAAGTGCAAGGGCCCGCCTGCGCACGACGAGGCCGATTAGGACGCCCGCGCTGGGCAGATCGGCACGCCAGCCACCCACAGCTCGCCCTCGCCGTCTCTCGCCGCAACCCCTTCGCTTGCCCCTGCGCCGCAGCGCCCACCGCAGCCGACGCGCAAAGAGCGGCTTCTTCTTCTCCTCGCTCGAGACGTGGACCGTCCGAGCGCCGCGCACGTCCTCGCGCGGAGCCCGCCTCGCCAACGCCCCGCGCCGTCAGCTCGCTTGGTCGGCATTCAAGTGATCGCACCCGCCCGGTTGCGGGCCTCGATCGAGAGCACCGTGGGCGCCGCGCCCGGAAACCACGGCGGCTTCATCTCTGTCGGCGCGGTTCTCACCCATCACGCCTGGGCGATCGCGAATCTCGACCGGGGGCACGGTGTGCGCCCTGCCTCGGAAGCGACGGCGCCTTCCCCTTCTTCCTCTCCCTCGCCCCGCTTTCCCCTGATCCTCCTTCGCGCGCCTTCGCGGCCGAGCACACCGTGGGCGCCCTGCTTCGCGGCGCCTTTGCGCTCGCCCACGGTTCCAATCGTGCAGTCGCCGGTTCGTG
>Ga0209012_1003348_pt1 | contig 12249 bp, 8 predicted proteins | sample RS3BMetagenome_FD_184735 | JGI IMG/M metagenome (GOLD analysis project Ga0209012, IMG submission 184735) | Ferric oxide microbial mat and aquatic microbial communities from Rainbow Spring, Yellowstone National Park, USA - RS3B (SPAdes) (version 3) ...
GGTCCCTCCGGCCTACGGCCTCCGGGACCGGGCAGGCGCCACGGCCGCGTTGACCGCTACCTCGACACGGTAGCCGCTACCGTCCTTCCGCTTTTACACCACTCGGTGAGACTCTAACGGACATGGCCGCCGGTCGGCTACTTCGTCACAACGCATGGGCCTCTTCGGCCGCACGCAGGAGATGGGGCGGGTCCAGGAGTGGTTGGAGGCGCCGCTGGCGGAAACGAGGATCCTGTCGATTTCCGGTGTGGGCGGCGTGGGGAAGAGCACCCTGCTTGACGCGATCTGGCGCCTTGGCAGCCAACGGGGGGCCGTCTCCCTGCGGTTGGACGGTCGCGCGACCGCAGGAATGCCCGCACACTTTCTGCAACAACTCGCAGCGGCGTGGCCCGAAGAAGGCACCGTCGAGGCTCCAACTGTGGTCGACCAAATCGCTGCGGCGGCTGAGACGGGGCGCGTCCTCGTCTGCATCGATAATTACGAGGCGTTGAGTTCCATCGAGACTTGGTTTCGCACAGTGTTTGCGCCCAGCCTGCCGAGCGGCGGTGTGCTCTTGTGCCTTGCGTCCCGCCAGGGCCTCTCTCTCGAGTGGCAGCGCGACCCGGAAATGCGCGCCTTGATCAGGCCGATCGAGTTGGATGGCCTTTCCTGGGCGGACAGTTGCGCGTATATCCGACAGTCCGGCATCGTCGACCCGCAGATGCTCCACACGATCTTTCGGGAGACGGCGGGATTGCCCCTGGGCCTCGCCCTCTCAACCGCGTTCCTTCGCCGCCATCCCGAGGCCGGTCGGGACCAGCTTCCGATCGTCTCTCACACGATTTCCTCCGAACTGCTCCGCGACCTGACGTCGCCGGATCTCAATCCCCTGCTCGATGCGCTGGTGACGGTGCGGGAAGCGGACCAGCATCTGTTGTCCGCCGTGGCCGGCGTGCCGGTGTCGACGCCCCAGTTCCACGCGCTGGCGGAGCTGTCCTTTGTCAACGTGTCGACTGGCGGCCTTGTCCTGCACGATGCGGCGCGGTCTGTGCTATTTTCCGAGTTTCGCCGACGGGACTCGGCGCGGTTCTTCCAGTACCATCGCAGCGCCGTCGAGGAACTCGTGCGTCTGCGCGCGAGGGCCTGGGGCCCCGCGCATCAGGCCTATTCCACGATGCTCCTGACGCTTTGCGCCGATGTCTGCCCGTCGTTCACCTATCCGCCCTTACAGAACCAGGCCACATGGGGTGCCTTGCCCGCGGTGAATCCGCTGCGCCCGGGCGATGTCCCCGTCGTGGTCGCCATGTTCGACGAAAGGCGGCTGGATAGCGGTCTGCGCGATCCTGGACACGGGGAACTGAAAGAGTTTGTAGAGAACGTCTGCCGCCATTTTCCCGAGATGGTTCGCGTGGTGCGCGCGCGTGATGGCGAGCCTCTTGGCTTTCACATCTCGCTCGTCCTGTGCCGGGACACTCTCGCCTACTGTCCGGAACGCGAGCGTCAGCTCCTTGCGCGCGGTCTGGGATCGGCGTTTGACAAGTGCGTCAATGGCACCCTGGAAACAAGCGATACCCGCCTAATGGCGGCCGGCTGGACGCGTGGCGACTCTCCAGAGGCATCTGTTGCGGTGCTACTCACAGCGTTGCTGGTTGACTGGCTGTTGACCATTGGCGACGAGACGCGGGGTCTCGCCTTCGCGTACAACCAGGGGGCCTGGCCCTTTTTTCGTCAGCTCGGCTTTGAAGATCTCGTGGGGAGCGAGCAGCGAGCGCAGGATCCGGCGGGACCGCGCCTGTTTGAACTGGACTTTCGCAGGCGAGGCCTCGTGAACTGGGTCTACGACGCGCTTTCCAAGGCCTACCCGTTTCACCTTTCCCGGATCCCAGAGCAGATCGACGACGAGAGCGTGCGGTCGGCGTTGCTTAAGATGGATCAGCCTGAAGAATTGAACCTTAGCACCTTGGCGAGGCGCAAACGCTGGAGCGGGGAGGAATTGCAAGATCGCCTGCTAGCCCTGCTCCAGGGGACGCCGCCGCCACCGCTCTCGTCCTCCCATCAGCGCGTGCTGTATGCAACGTTTGTCGAGACTCCCCGACACTATAAATTCGTCATGGAGCGCCTGCACATGAGCCGGACCACGTATTATCGGTACCTTCAGGAGGCGCTCCGGAGCCTGACAGCCATCCTGGCCGCCGCACCAGACGGCGGACAACTGCCCTGATGGGAATCGTGGGAAAAACTCGGGACCGACAGAAGATTGTGTTGCCGTATAGTTGCGTATGACAAATTGCATTTCCTGCGACCATGGGGCCTGGCCTGGAGGATGTGCCCATACCGGCGGTGGCGCGGTGCCGCCGCCTTCTCCGCCCCTAGGCGGGACAAAACAGATGAATCGGGAGGACCAACATGGGGCTGTTCAGGCGCACAGAAGGATCGAAACGGCCTACCCGTCGCACGCGCCGAGTGCTTGCCGCGTTGACCATCGTGCTGTCAACGCTCGTCTACGTAATCACGCCGTTCGCTCCGGCCCCAGGCGTCGCGTCCGCTGCGAGCGGCGCATGGTACGACATCGGCGGACAGTTTGACTTCGGCCAGTGGATCGCGGCCGACAGTGCCGGCGACTTGTTCGTGCAAGATACAAACACGATTTGGCAGCGAGTGAGCACCGCCAGCACCTGGACGGACACTGGCCTGCAAATTGTTGGCGGCGGTTACCTCGCCGCGGACGCAGGGAACCTGTACGGGGCGCGTATTTATGGTGGGCCTTCTGGGACTCCCAACATCATCGTCGAGCTCAAGAGTGGAAGCACAGCGTGGACAGATATCACCGACGGCGGAGTGTTCAATGCCCCGGCTGGCATCGCTGTGGATGGCTCCGGGGATGTCTTTGTGGTGAATAACGGCAACAACACGATTGTAGAACTCAAGAGCGGAAGCACCACGTGGACCAACATCACTTACGGGGGCGCATTCGACTCTCCGAAAAACATCGCAGCGGACACCTCCGGGAATGTCTATGTGGTGAATAGCGGCAACAACACGATTGAAGAACTCAAGAGCGGGAGCACCACGTGGACAAACATCACATACGGCGCCTCGTTCAACAATGTGGTCGGCATCGCGGCGGATGCCTTCGGGAACGTGTACGTGGCGAATGGCACTAGTATCACGCTTGATGAGCTCAATAGCGGAAGCACGACGTGGACGAATTTCCCCCTTCCGAGTAATCTCACCGCCTTGCAGGGCGTCGCGGTGGATGGGGCGGGACACGTCTACATTCTGAACCGCGCCACGGTGCTTGAGTACAGTTCCAGCCCGATCCTATCGCCTCCGACGGGGTTGAGTGCCAGCGAGACAACGCAAGCAAACACTGTGTTGACATGGAACGCCGAACCGGGTGCCACATCGTATGACGTGTACCTGAACGGCGTGACGACGCCTCTTGTGACGGGGCTGACAGGTACCAGCTATTCGGTCACCGGACTCACACAAGCGTCCAATACGTTCGCCGTGAGCGCGGTGGACGCTGCCGGGCAGTCCGGACTGAGCAGCCCGCTGGCCGTAGTAGGCCTATCCGCCCCGAGCGGGTTGACGGTGGGAAGTGTCACGCAATCGGGTGCAACGATATCGTGGGGTAGTGTACCGGGAGCCACGTCGTATGACGTGTATAGGTTCGGCGCGAGCAGTCCGTTCGTCACGGGACTGACCGGCACAAGCTACACACTGACGGGCCTGTCGCCGGGCACGTCCGGGTATACCGTAACTGCCGTGAACGGACAGGGCCAGTCCGTGCAAAGCGCCGTGATTCTCGTCTCGCCGGTGCCTGCCTCTCCCACCGGACTTCAGGCCGGCGGGACCACGTCCACCACCACAACGCTTAGCTGGAACGGCGTAACCGGGGCGACCACGTACGACCTGTACTCCGAGGGAGACCCGACGCCCTTTGTCACCGGCATCACCGGCACCACGTACACGGTGACAAAGCTCTTGCCGGGCGCCACGTACACGTTCACGGTGAGCGCGGTCAGCGCGGGAGGGACATCGGCCCCGGGTGCCCCGCTCGTTGTCACCCTGACGCCGGCTGCGCCGACAGGGTTGCAGGCCGTCAGCACCAGTGCCACGGGAACGACGCTCACCTGGACGGCCGCGACCGGCGCGTCGACGTACAACGTATACGAAAACGGCACACGGCTTGCCGCAGGTGTGACCGGGACCTCGTATGTGGTGACGGGTCTGTCGCCAGGCACGCCGTATACGTTCACCGTCACGGCGGTCGGGCCCGGCGGAGAATCGGGGTCGAGCGGCGCCGCGACCGTCTCGCTGGCGTCCGTCCCGGCCGTTCCCTCGGGCCTTGTCGCCAGCGCTACGACGTCCAGCGGTACGACGCTAACCTGGAATGCCGAGACGGGCACGGTGACCTACAACGTTTACGAAGACGGGGGCAGCACGCCGATTGCCCATGGGCTGTCCGGGCCGTCCTACACTGTGACGGGTCTCAAGTCGGGGACCCAGTACTCGTTTACGGTGGCCGCGTCCAACACCAGCGGGGCATCGGGGCAAAGTGCCGCTGTCGACGTCCTGCTTGCGCCCTCCGCGCCCACCGGGCTGCAGGCCGGCGACACGACGGCCACAAGCACGACGCTCACCTGGGGCGCGGTGACGGGCGCGCAAACCTATGAAGTGTACGAGGATGGGGCCAGCGTTCCGGTGGCCACGGGACTGACAGGCACCACCTACGCGCTGACGGGACTGTCGCCGGGAACGTCCTACACGTTTACGGTGAGAGCCGTCGACGCGACAGGGCAGTCAGACGCCAGCGCTGCGTTGGCGGTCAATACGCCGGCCATCGGCTCGATTCAACTGACCTCCAGCGGCACCGACGTCTTCGTCAATACGGCATTCGTAGTCACGGGTACCGTCTACGACGTGAATCAAGCGGCCGTAGCGGGTGCCACGGTCAGCCTGTCGAGCCCAGCGGGAGTCTGGAGCGCTACGGGGACCAGCCATGAAGCGGTGACAACAACCGCAAGCGGCGAATTCTCCGCGAGCTGGACGGCCCCTTCGAGCGAACCTTCGGTCACAACGGTGACGATCACCGTGCAGTACGCCGCCAACCTGCCATCAAAGACCATGGTCGTCACCGTGGCCCCACCCCTTGGCATCACGACGACCACCCTGCCAGACGCTGTGGCAGGCCAGCCGTATGCGCAAACCATCGACGCTGCGGGTGTATTCTCGCCCAATACGTGGAGCCTGACGTCAGGGAATCTGCCCCCGGGGCTGTCGCTGAATACCGCGTCGGGCCTTATCAGCGGAACGCCCACATCCGTCGGGAGCAGCACCTTCACCGTGCAGGTCAAAGATGCAGCGGGCAATGTCGCCACGCAGAACCTGACGCTCGCGGTGGCGCAGCCGCCCAGCGTGTCCACGACGATACTGTCGAACGCTCGGCTGCGTCGCCCGTACAGTGAAACGCTCGGGGCCGTCGGCGGTTCGGCTCCCTATTCGTGGAGCGTGACATCAGGAAGCCTGCCGCAGGGACTGACGCTGAATAGCAGCACCGGCCAGATCAGCGGCTCGCCGACGACTCTGGGGACGGCCGTGTTCCTTGTGCAGGTCGAAGACTCCGCCGGCCACGTGGGATCCAGGATCTTGCTGATCAGTGTGGGGCACAAGTCACCGGGACATGGCAAGCCTAAGAAGGGGACAAAAGACGGTCACCGCGGACGACAGAAGCACCAGTAGCGCGAGCGCCGGCACACTCTGAGGTGACAGCAGCCGGCAGGTCTCGATGGCCTTCGCAGCGGTCTCATGCCCTCCGGAAACAAGTTGGCCGTCGGCGTACAAGGCCGCGGCCAACTTGTTTCCCCTTCAAGGTCCCCTTGGCGACCGTCGGGAGGTCGACCAATGCCTCAGCGGGCTAGACAGCCGAAGGACCGCGACGCGAGGGCGTACGGCATCGGATGAACGGGGTAGCCGAAGCCGGTCGGCCCCAGTACGAAACGCTCCGCGCCCGCGGTCGAAGGTGGACGGAAGGCCATCAAGTTGGCATCTGTCACGATGGCCTAGGATGCCCGCAGTACGTCGCCGGACCCTACTCAGGCTAACCGAGTAGCGGTCCTTGTCTGACCTGGAGAGGCGCTGGCCGGATGACCCCAGTCGGCTCCACGGGTGGGGTGACCAGCCCCTGACGCTCATGGATGCGTGACACGTGTCGTTAGAGGTGAAGTAGCCCGCCACCGCCCCGTGTAGGGGTTACTGGCGGGCCCTTCCCGAACCGGACTTGCGACTTTCACCGCATCCGGCTCTCCGGTTCCAGGGCGATGTTCAAACCCGTGACTGCCGCTTTGGGCCGAGCCGCTCGGTGCGGCCGCGCTGGCGGTTGGCCAGCCGACGGCTCAGGAGTAGGGCGCGGTCGGCGGGGTCGTAGGTATCGTACCGGCCGAACTGGTGCGTGTACACGATACGCGTGTGCGAAGGACACCAGAGGTGCAGGGCGCGGCTGCGCCGAACATCGAGCCAGACCCCCAGGCCTGCTCCTTTATGCCATCGGGCTTCGTTCCGACTGCCGAACCTGAATGGAATCCAGTACTCGCGATGGTGAAGCTTCCGACTTCGATGGTGCCGACCTCTGTGCTTCTTGTACAATGCCTTGCTTACCAAGCTCGTCAGCCAGCGTTCTAGGCCGCGGAAGGTTGACGCGCTGGATCCTTGGGCGAAGTACAAGCACCAGCCCCGTACAAGGCGATTGAGGGTCACAATCAGTGCTTCTTCTCGCGGCATGCGGATCATCCGCCGGAGTATGTCGCGCACCTTGGTGCGGAACCTCTCCTTGGACTTCTTGCTGGGCCGCAGAAAGACGACTCTCTTGCTGCCGTGGTCCACTGCGCACACTTCATATCCAAGAAAGTCGAAGCCGCCGCTGATGTGGGTCACCAGGGTCTTCTCCAAGGACAGGTCCATGTGCAACTCCTCTTTGAGGAAGCGTGCCACGTCCGCCTTGATCTGCTCCGCGTCCTGCTGTGAGCCACGGACCATAATCACGAAGTCGTCTGCGTACCGCACGATGTCGCAAGGCACGGTTTGCCCACGGAAGGCTACCCGTCGCCGGAGGTTGAGATCCTGGCTGGCGTACTTGGCGGCTACGAACCGATCCAGTGCGGTCAGGTAGATGTTCGCCCACAGTGGAGAGACGACACTGCCCTGGGGCGACCCGCCCTCCGACTCGTGGTACGCCAGTCCGTCCAAGACTCCAGCTTTGAGCATCGCGTTCATAACGTGCAGAAGCGGACGGTCGTGGATGACCTGTCGCAGCATGCGAAGCAGAATGCCGTGGTCGATGCTGCCAAAGCAGTCCCTGATGTCTCCCTCGACGATCCACTCGTACTTTCTGGGCGCTGTCGCGAGGTAGTGGATGCGGGCGAGGGCGTGGTGCGCGCTGCGGAAAGGTCGGAATCCGTAGGAGTGGGGGTAGAACCTGGGCTCGTAAATGGGCTCCAGGATCATCCGCACCGACTCCTGCACGACTCGATCTTTCAGCGTGGCGATTCCCAGTGGCCGCTGTTGTGATCGCTCGCGGTATCTGGACGGACATGATCACGGCAAATGGAACCAAGGAGTCCTCGGGGCAGAGTGAGCGGAGAGCCGACGACGGCTCTCCGCTCAGCTACGCATCAGTCAACGGGCAAGGGCGCGGTGGAGTTGGCGGCCGCGGTCCATGGCCTGGGCGAGGTGCACCATGGGGACTGCCTGGAACTCGCAGACGAGGGTTGCGATCACAGCGGCGTCGGTGGCACCGGTTCTGAAGAGGTGCATGGCCCGAAGGCAGATCTGACCAAAGGTGCGGTCGGCTGCCTGTGCGGGCCGGGGCGACTGGGCGGGCAGCGGTGGCCGGGCGGCAACCGCCGACTGCGGCGGAGCGTGGTCGGCGAGGACGCCGCGCACGATGCCGCGGAAAAAGGCACCGGGACTGTGAACCTCACCAGAGAGGAAACGCGGACTGCGCCCAAGCCGGCGAAGGGCCTCGGCCAGGGCATCGTCCGTCGCCCCCTCCTGACGACCGATCATGCGGACCTGGGCATCGGTGAGTCCGGGGACGCCGGGGCCGGTCACCGGATCTGTGCTTCCTCGAGAGCGGCGACGACATGTTCGGGCCGGATCTCCCCGACGTCCTGGGCGAGGCGTTGACTGAGTCGGCCAACGGTGGCCACGACGCGTGGGATGGCACGCGAGCGTTGGAAGATGAGTTCGCAGGCCTCGGCCGTGATACCGATCTTGGCGGTGCCGGCCTCGCGTTCCAGGTAGGCCCGGGTCTCTTCACGCGTGAAGCCGAGGATCTGGCTGTGGCTGGTCACGCGCTGGGCGACGGGCTCCATGGCCTGCACGCGCAGTTTGGCGCTGAGGGACGGCGTGCCGATGAGGATGACCCGGATCGGCAGGCGATCGCCCAGAGGGGTCTGCAGCAACGAGCGTAGGAAGAGGAGGACACCGCTGGGCAAGTCCTGGGCCTCGTCGATGACGATGAGCAGTCGCCTACCTTGTTCGTGCCAGGGCATGACGAGGCGGCTGAGCTGGGAGAGCGCGTCGGGCGTGGCCCACTGTGGGGTTTCGCCGAGGGAGGACAGGATGGCTCGAAGAAGCGCCCGCGGATTGCTCAGGGGCGAGACGAGCGCCACGGTGAGGTAGCCACGCGGGTCGAGGGTGTGGACGAAGGCGCGCACCGCAGCCGTCTTGCCGGCGCCGGCCTCGCCGGTGACAACGGCGAGGCCGCCGACGTCGAGGGTGTCGGTGAGGTGACGGTCGAGGGCCTCGCGCGAGCGCGACGCGAGGAGGTTATCGGTGGCCAGGGCCTCGAAGGCGGCGGCCATTAGAGGCTGCCCCAGATGGCGTCGAGGTAGCGGCTTAGGTGCTGGCCCTGGCCGTGGCGGCGCACGAAGGCGGCGAGCACAACTTCGACTTGGGCGCGTGTGGGCAGGCCGGGCCGGGCGAGGTAGACCGAGACGAGTTCTTCTTCTTCCGGACCGAGTTCACGGCCCACGGTGGTGGCGATGAGGGCGAGGAGATCGTCGCGGCCGAAGTCCGCAACAGGCAGATCGGGGCCGGGGCGCCCCGGCAGGCGACGGACGTAGTCGGCTGGACCGGAGGGCTTCTTCTTTGGGCGCTCGAGCTTGGGGTGCACGAGGTGGCGCACGGGCACGGACGGCAACGCGGGGACAAGACGGCCGTCGAGGTCGAGGTAGACCTCGCGCAGATCGAAGGGACGGTAGGCGACGGTGACGCTCTTGCCGACGAGGTCGCCGGGGGCGCTGTAGCGGTTGCCGGCGATGGCGACCTCCCCGCGCTTTCCCACTTGGCGATCTTCGCGCCACAAGAAGATGTCTGTCAGCCTTCGCAGGTCGGGGTACGGGCTGTGGGCGCCGAGGCGGACCAGCGGCGCCTCCTTGGTGGTGGCGTTGGGGCGGGCGTTGAACTCGTCCAGATAGCGGACGAAGTAGGTGTTGAGGTCGTCTAGGGTCTTGATCGAGCCGTCGTCGACGAGGGCCCGGGCCGAGGCCTCGAACTGGCGCTGGCACGACAGGAAGAACCGCTCGAGGCGTCCCTTTCCGGTCGGTTGGCGCGGGGTGGCGTGGAGCAGCCGGATGCCAAGGTCTGCGCACACGCGCCGGAAGTGGTTGCTCACGTAGGGACTGCCGCGGTCCACATAGATGGACCGCGGCACGCCGAAGCGGGCGATGGCGCGCATGAGGCAGTCGTCGAACGCCGGCAGTCGCTGATTGGGGTAGTAGAGGGCCGAGACGATGGCGCGCGAGTAGGCATCCATCCAGGCGTACAGCTGGGCGTGGACCTTACCGACCCAGATGCCCGGCGAGGCGTCACCCATCCACATGTCCATGGGGCCGTCGACTTCGAAGCGCCGGAAGGCACGCGTAGGGGCCGACGCGTTTCTACTGGACAGACCGCGTTCGCGGAGGATGCGGCGGATGGTGGACGGGTGAAGCGTGCCCGGCGCGATAAGGGCGCGGTTCTCCAGGGTGCGGATGAGAACAGGAACCGAGGCGGCCGGGGCCTCTTCGCGCAGGGCGACCAGGGCCGCGAGGAGCTCGGGACCCAAGGCGTGGACTCTACCCTTGTCCTTGCGGGGCTTGCGCATAAGTTCCCACACGCCACGTCGGGCCTTACCCAGGTCACGATAGAGTGTGGAGCGGCTGAGGCGGCGCGCGCGGCCGTCGGGGCCAATGTGAACTTCGTCCTGGCTGAGTTCGTCGATGGCATGCGAGAACTCTCCCCGGTCGAGGGTTCGGTTGAGGAAACCGCCGACCAGGCTGAACCGCGTGATGGCATCGAGGTGTCTTTTGTCCAGAGACTCATCCAAAGGGCATCCCTCCCGCCGGCGCCCTTGGACAGGGCCGGTCGGGGCGCCTATTGGAAGTGGGTGGGTGCAGGAGGAGGTTTGCATGCAGCGGCGGGTTGTAGCTGAGGAGGAGGTTCAAGGCGACGAGTAGACCCAGGCCCTGTGGCCGACCGAGGAGGGTCGCCAAGTAGGTGAAGACGTCCGCCGTCGGGACCGTGGCAGGCAGGCGGAAACGCGGGGCCGAGATGACGATGGCCTCGGCGGCGTGGCGCACGTCGCCCACGCTGGCGGCGAGATGGGCCTTCCAGGCGCTCAGGCGCTCGGGGCTGGTGCCGCCCAGGGCGACGGCGGCACGAGCCTTCTTCAAGCCGGCGCCCAAGGCTTGAAGCGCCTGTTCGATGGCCGGTACCACGTAGCGCTTGTGCGGCCCGAGTTGGGTCGGTAGCACCGTGTGCCCGTGCCTGCAGGCGGTGCAGACGACGCGGTACGCCGCGACCACCGAACGTGGCCTGCCGCGCCGGACAGCCTCCCACTGGTAGGTGCGGCGGCGATGACCGTTACCGATCAGGGTGTCGCTGCCGCAGCATGGACACCGCCGGCCACCAGGCGCGGCGAGGTGCGCGCGACCGTCTACGTCGGCAACGGTCCGGGGTGTCTGGTCGGTTGGACCGACCCGCGATACGATGACGATGGCCTGGCGGGTTACGGCGCCGCGCCAACGGCCCGTACCCTGAACCCCTTTGTGTTGTGATGCCGAGCGGTTTTTCCAGGCCACACCTGGCTTCCTGCAAAGGAAGCCGCCGGGCGCCGACCTCTAGGAGGATCGGCGCCCGGCTCTTGTCTGTCTGCCTGTCGGTGTCATTTAGCACGATCGGAACCCTGTCTGTCCGTCCCATATACCGTTGGCGCTCACACGCTGTTTGCTCGGGTCGGAAGGCTTCGGTATGTACACTCGCCGGATGGGGCTTGGTTGGTACGACTTGGACCGCATCTCCCGGACGATCTCATCTACCAACGCCTGTTTGGACCACTCCGCCTTGTAGTCGTCGCGGGTCAGTCCGTCCACGCCGGGCGTCTTGCTGCCCCGGTTGCGTAGGATGCGGTCGAGTGCCGCGCGTACCCAGGCGGGCGTGCCCAGGAGTTGGTAGAGTCCGTCGAATGTGGCCCCCTGAACGCTCAACCTGTGCAGGCTCTCTTGCTTTCGGTTGACAAAGTGGCGCCGACCCAGCGTCGCTGGGTCGGGAGCCGCTTTTGGCCTCATGCATCGAGGCTCCTTTCGGCCTACTCATGAGGGCCCGGAACCTGTTCCCCTTCGCCATGTGCACGGCTTTCCCGTGCCCGGACTACTACGGGAACTCCGCCCGTTGACCGCCACGTCAGACGAAGCGGTCCCAGCCGGGAGGCCGGCGGTCAACGTTCACCGGTGTCCATTCACACGACCATGGGTCAGCTGACGGCTCCCTCTCTACGCCGGGTGTCATGGCGCCGGGCTTGTACCCCTATAGCCCGGCGCACCGCCTTGGTGGCAGTGGGCTCAGCCAGCGAGAACGGCTGAACCCCGACACCGACCCCCATTCCCGACATTTCCAGGGGCTCACCAATCACGACGCTTCAGTCGAGGGTTCCTTGCGTAGCCGGGCTGACGGGGCTTGCCCTCGTCGATCGGACCGGGATACCTGGTCGCGAGGTACGTTGCGGGTGGGCTTCCGACCTGGCGTTGCTCCGCGCCATGCCGGCCACCGTGGCCTCATCGCCGTGGGGTTGGCGATGGCCCTGGCGGGCGTTCGCGTGAAGGCTTTCGACCGGTCGCACTCTCGCCGAGTGGTGTAAAAGCGGAAGGACGGTAGCGGCTACCGTGTCGAGGTAGCGGCCAACGCGGCCGGCGGCCCTGCCCGGTCCCGAAGGCCGTAGGCCGAAGG
>Ga0209012_1003354_pt1 | contig 12234 bp, 10 predicted proteins | sample RS3BMetagenome_FD_184735 | JGI IMG/M metagenome (GOLD analysis project Ga0209012, IMG submission 184735) | Ferric oxide microbial mat and aquatic microbial communities from Rainbow Spring, Yellowstone National Park, USA - RS3B (SPAdes) (version 3) ...
TCTTCGCTGAAGGGCGGATTCATCACGCCGCCGTAGACGAATGTCGGGCAGACCACCTTCAGCTTTTCGACAAGCCGGTTGTTGTCTTCCGGGCCATTGCCGCCGACGATCCTGAACTGGCTCCCCTTCGGAAATTTATCGGCCCATTCTTTGGCTAGGTCCTTCTCAAGGCACCACTCGAAATCATCAGAGTCATTTCGTCTGGCACCGACCTGCGGCAGAACGTAGGTGCTTTCCTTGCCGTCCCGAACAGTCCGCATCTGCGTTCGCGCACCCTTCCAGTCGTCTCCTTCAGCGATAACCGGCATGATGTTTCTGGCACCAAGACTGCCGATTCTGCCCTTGAGGCCGAACTCCAGGCGGCGCGCGCCTTCGAGGCTGTCGTGCAGCATTTGAAATTCAAGCTTCGATCCAAAATGGCCGTTGCACTCGCCGCACACACAGCGCAGCGTGAGATCGGGCTTGAACACGCCGAAGCTCTGAGGGATGAGGTGCTCACGCGGAACCTTAGCTGGCAACGGGGTGCGGCAGTAAATGCAGTTGTTTCCCGATCCCGCCATTCGCGACCTCTTCTGTGCGACCATCTCAGTATAACTCATTGAAAAAGCGCAGCTTAGGCGCAGACTGTCAGGAATGTATGCTGGTTGGCATGTCCAATAGGCGAGCCATCCTCGGAGCAGCGAGCCTTGCCGCAATCGGCGTGGCCCTCGCTCTGCGAAAGAAAACGAAAATGACTGAGGTCGAACAGCCATTACCACCCTGCATCTTCTGCAATAACGAATCTGGGAGCGAGGAACATCTCTGGCCCGATTGGGTGCATAAATTCATCAAGAAGAACGGTATCGATCTGCAAGGTCTTCGCGTGCAGGAGGGCACAGGACCGGAGACCATCGAGTACGACGTTGAAAAGAAGATCAACACCGTCTGCCATATCTGCAACAACACATGGATGAGCCAGATCGAGCAGAAGAACCGCCCCCGGTTCCTAAAGATGCTGGAGAACGAACCTTTCACCATTGATGCAGGGGGCATGAAGGTCATGACCGAATGGGCCGTCCTCAAAGCCATGCTTCTGGATTCAACCAAGCCCCGACTTGGTAATGAAAATTTCTACACCCGCGAGGAGCGCGTTGCCTTCTTCGAGCCTCATCATCCGATTCCGCCACGAACCCGCGTATGGGTCGGTGCGCTCGATGGATTTCATATCGGTGGACACGGCACCGATGTCACCATAACGGTAGACGGCGGCAGGACGAGAATCGGCACAGCCTGCGTCAATACGATCTATCAGGGATATTTCGTCTGTCAGGTTGTCACAGAGCATTTCTTCCCAAACATCACCGCTGAACACATTCCACCAATTCAGCCGCCTCCCGGCATCAGCGACACGAAGCTCATTCAGATGTACCCGCCGCCCGGAAAGAAAGCGGACTGGCCGCCTCCGCCGTTCACAAATGGTGGGCCGAATGGCATTGCTCATCTTATGCAACGTTGGCGGCAGGGCGAGAAGGTTTTGATGATCAAAAAAGATAGGGTTGTAAAGTGACCGGCTCAGGCAGAACGCTTCTTAATCTCCGCTCTCAGGACAGCAACGTAAGCCTTCTGAATTCCACGCATGCCCTTTGGCAATAGTTTGTTCACCAGAAGATTGCGCTTCGCGGCCGGCGCTTTCTTCATCATGTTGTATCGGAATCCTCTTGGCTCATGGATCGTCAGGGCATAGTTGAAACAGGTCAATCCCTGCCGCGTCGCTTCGTCATTGTTCAGATCATGGAGACGCTCGACCAGATGGACGAGGATTCGCTTATTCTGTGCGGGACTGAGCATGCGACAGAACGTTCGGAACGGTAGATCACATCTACTCGAATTGCAGCTACGGCAAGCGAGGACAATATTCAGCGGCCAGTCGCCTCCTCCCTCTGTGACAGCAAGCAGATGGTCTCGGGTTGGAATCAGATCCGGACCGAATAGGCGATTGCAGTAGAGGCAGCGACCGCTCTGTTTGCCGAGTATGTCGGCAATGTCTTGCTTGCGGTGTCTACCACCAGCTTCCGATAACATCTTCTTGCGCCGGTATCGTCTCGCGTTATCTTCCATCACATCCAGAGCAATATCAAACCGCTCATATTCCATTTGCCAGACTGGATGCCCACACTCGCAGGCCAAATAAAGTCGTCGAGTTTCCGACTGCATGATGACGCGTGTCTGGAATGAAGTCGCCTTTGTGCCGCATTGGGCGCAACAGGCAAAAGCAAAATACTGCCGGGACAGCGTCGATTTCACGAAGGACGGGAATTCCTCATCCGGGCTGCACCAGAACGTGAAGTACATCGGCCTATCTTTTGCTACAGGGCTGAGTGTGTGGCGCACAGGCCCGTACTCGCGTGACCAGCTTTCGAAGCGGCTGAGAGGCCACCAGCCCTGAACCCATGAGGCATCGACGTCAACGTTCAAACGAACTTTCGGCACAGCGATGAGTTTATTATGGATCAAGCCGCGTCGGCGAGATCGCGTAACCTGTGGTGTCTCGTCTGAATAACTCGCGCTGATGATCGAGCACCCAACGGTGCGCCTCAAACGTTCCTTCATCGAACCTGCGCAGGCTACCTATAAGGCATGCTTGCCAGCAGATCGGAAACCAAATCAGGGTGTCGGGATGCCTCATGGCTTCGTCGAGCGTCGCAGCCGGTCCTTCGAGAAGAAGCGTGTGCTTCCCCGTAATAAACGGGTCTGCAGGAGACCTCGTATAGCGAAGGCACCAGTTGAAATTCCCCATCCAGTCGGAACCCTTCTCGATTTCCTGACGCATCTGGCTGATGACACCATTTCTGACAATGCCCTCAGAGAACGGTCGCAGTTCAAGCGAGTCCACAGTGATGGAATTTGTGGCGTGATCAACGCTCGTAACGGTAGCTCCGCGTAGAGATCGGTTCTGGGCCGTCTGTTGTGCGATAAGGAGTGGCGACCTGGCCCTCATCATGTTCATGTAGCCAAGCAAAAACGGCTTGTGTTGCTTGACCCATCCCTTAAAGTTCCGTTGCAGCATGTGTTCACGAACGAGCGAGAATTCGCGCTCGAATCTGGCAAACCTCACATCAGGGTGTGCAAGATCGGTTGTCGCGTCGAAGTAGTCGTAGAAGCCGCGTTCCCATCCAACCTCTGCCGGACTTTTCTCTGCCCATACCCCTGATTGCAGATCGTAGTGCCAGAGAGGTTTGTCCAGATCGGCGCGTGCCGGATCGATGAACCCACGCAGGTAGCCCTGCGGGACGTAGTGATCCTTTCGGCGTCGGTTGCTGTGTCTACTGCCCATGCTTCCATTGTGCGACATCCCACATTCCCTTCGCACCCACCATCAGGGAATTACAAGAAGCCCCGTTCTATCCGCCGATGGCTGTGTTCGCCCGACAGTTCTTGTGTGCTGACGCGCACGGATAGGGAAGCCAAGCCCTCGCTAAGGGCTGAGTGAGTGTACCGATCGCGCTACGCAAAGGGCTTCCCCAACCTGCTGTGCTTCGCTAGTGCAGACCAGCCTTCGCTTCAGCCCGGCGGACAACCTGACCTGAGACTGGAGACCGCATCACATCAATGTCACCGCCCGTGTAAGGCATAAACATCAATGAAAGTCGTGTGATCGCATGTCCACATCACTAAGCGCTAGTACATGCACAGCTGACGCTCGCACATTGATAACGCCGTCTTGATTCTGGAGCGTGCCATCAACGCGGAGAAACTTTCCGCGTGTCACGGTGATGCGGTTCCGTTCATACAGTTGCGGATTGATGATGGCGTTCGAGATGCCCGTTTCATCTTCAAGGCTAAGGAAAATGAAGCCCTCGGCTGTGCCCGGACGTTGCCGAGCAATCACCGCTCCTGCGATACGGGCATACGTTCCGTCTGGCATCCCGCGCAGGCTTGCGGCCGGCAGCACACCGACGGCGTTCATCTTCGCCCGGTGATATGCCATTGGGTGCGGGCCTAGCGTTACCCCTGTACTGACAAAATCAGCAACCAACCGCTCTTCAGTTGTCATGGGCCGAAGCGGAGCGGCGACTTGCAATTCGTGTTCGTCCCGAACATGCTCGAAAAGCGGCCCAGCGGATTGTCCAGCCCGCTCCGCGTTCCATAAAGCGGTGCGTCTGTGATGCTTTTCTCCTGTCCAGTTGAACGTTCCGGCCTTTGCCAAAAGCGTTAGCTCCGCCTTTTTGATCGACGGGACACGGCGGCGAAGATCGTACTCCGAGGCGAACGGCCCATCGATCAAGCGAGCGTCTGTGATGGCATCCGCGACTCTCTGCCGCAATCCCTTCACATACTTCATCCCCATGCGGATGGCATAGCGACTGGCGTATCTAACGCGATCATGCTCGCTCAGCTCTTCGAGCGTGCAGAACCAATCAGACCGCTGTACGTCGATAGGCACGATCTTGACGCCGTGCCGCTTTGCATCATTCGCTATCGTTGCGGGTGAGTAGAAGCCCATCGGCTGGTTGTTGAAGAGGGCGCAGGTATATGCCGCTGGGTAATGATGGCGTGTGTAGGCGCTTGAATACGCGATGGAGGCGAAGCTGTGCGCGTGGGATTCTGGGAACATAAATTCCTTCACGGTCGCGAGTACGCGCATCACCTCCTCCTGTGCTGCCGCACTAAATCCGTTTGCGGTCATGCCCTCATGCAGCCTCGTCTTCAGCCCGGCGATGATCGACTCCGAGCGTTTGCCGCCCATCGCCTTCCGCAACTCCTCGGCTTCGCCTCCTGTGAGGTTCGCCGCGACCATCCCAATCTTCATCACTTGTTCCTGAAACAGAGGTACACCAAGCGTTCGTTCCAGGAATGGCTTGAACGATGGATGAAGATAGGTAACGGGCTCTCTCCCGAGCCTGCGTGCGATGTAGGGATTGACGAACTTTCCCGTCACCGGCCCGGGGCGAATGATGGCAACTTGCATCGACAGGTCGGCAAAGCATTTCGGCTTGGTTCGGGGCAGAGCAGACATCTGAGCGCGACTCTCAATCTGAAACAAGCCAACGGTATCGGCCTGCTGAATACTGTCGTATACAGCGTCATCCTGCGGAAGCTGCGCGTAGTCGAGTTGTTGGCCGTAATACTGCGGGACGAGGTAAGCCGCATCCTTGAGCACGGCGAGCATCCCAAGCCCGAGAAGATCGACCTTGATGATGCCCATGTCCGAGCAGTCGTCCTTATCCCACTGCACCACCGTCCGGCCAGGCATCGTAGCGCGTTCGATCGGCACGACCGAATCGAGATGCCCCTGGCAGATGACCATCCCCCCGGAGTGCTGGCCAAGGTTGCGGGGCAGGCTCAACACGTCGCCGCACTTCTGAAGATAGTGAACGATTCGTCGGTGCTTCATATCGAGGCCCGCTGCCTTGAAGCTGTTTTCGAGCGTATCGCTCGGAGCCTTCCATTCCCATGCGCTCATGAGGCCAGCGAGCTTCGCCGCCGTCTCTTGATCGAAACCAAGTGCTTTGCCGACTTCCCGCGAAGCTGATCGGCTGCGAAAGGTGATGACGTTCGCTGTCATGGCGGCGCCCAACTCACCGTAGCGTTGGTAGACATACTGAATCGCACGCTCGCGGTCGGTATCGCTGGGCAGGTCGAGATCGATGTCCGGCCACTCACCACGCTCCTCCGAAAGGAATCGCTCAAAGAGCAGGTCCAGTCCAACCGAATCGACAATGGTGATTTCGAGCGCGTAGCAGACCACGCTATTCGCGGCCGAGCCGCGCCCTTGAATGAGAATCCCGTTGTCTTTGCAGAAACAAACCACGTCCCACACGATGAGAAAATACCCAGCCAACCCCAGCTTCTCGATAAGCCGCAGCTCGCGTTCCGCTTGCCGCTTGGCTTTCTCGTAAAGCGCCGGATCATTCTTAGGAAGATAGCGGCGGCGCATCCCTTCATCCACGCGCTTGCGAAGAAACGAATCCATCGTCTCTCCATCGGGCACGGGATACGCCGGGAATTCGTATCCGAGCCCCGTCATCTGAAACTGCAGGCGGTCCGACAGTTCGCGGGTGTTGGCAACAGCCTCAGGATAGTCGTAGAAAAGCCGGTGCATCTCGACTGCTGTATGCAAGTGCCGCTCTGCATTGCGGCTCAGTAAGCGCCCAGCAGTATCGAGCGTCTTGCGGTGGCGGATGCACGTAAAGACGTCGAGGACTTCGCGCTCATACGGAGTGCCGTAGCTGACGCCACCTGTCGCCAGCAACGGCAGATTCAGCGAACGCGCAATACGAATCGCCGCACGGTTGCGATGCTCCTCTTCGCGATCGAAGTGGCGCTGTAGTTCGACGTAGACATTGCCGGAACCGTAGAGATATACCAACTTTTCTATGGTCTTATGTGCGGCCTCGTAACCGCCGCGAGTCAATGCCGCAGCCAGCGGGCCTTCGATGCCACCCGTCAGGCAGACCAAGCCCTTGCCAAACTCATCCACGTCCGGAACTACCGCCGCGCCTTCGGCCTTGGTAGTCTCGCGTAGCTTGAACTGCGTAAGCAGCCGCGAAAGGTTCTGGTAGCCGATGCGTGATTCAGCTAGAAGTGACAAACGCACAGGTTCGACGGGAAGCTGGTGGGGCAGATACGCGGCAGGTTGAAGGCGTTGCCCCAGATCACTTACCGCGACCTCAGCACCGATGTGTGCTCGAACCCCACATCGTTGTCCTTCCATGTGAAAACGCGCTGCGCCATAGAGACCGTTGCGGTCGAGCAGGGCCATCGCCGGCATCTCCAGATGCGCGGCCTGCTGCATCAGGAACTCCGGCATAGTGGCACCTTCGAGGAAGCTGAAAGCCGACCGCGCATGTAGTTCCACGTAGTCAGTCATACGTCCCCTGCAAATACCAGCAGCGGGAGCGTGGATCGAAGGCAATGCGACAGAGCCGTTCCACAGTCCCGTTCTCCAACCGGACATCCCACTCTTCGCGGCACCAGTTGGCCTCGGACCACCACTGCCCACTCACGCGTACCGGCCCAGCGGCATCGCGGACGGCATAGGTTGCTCCGTCCCAGAGGAGCCGCACAGGTCTATGGTTTGCGAGTGCAACGCCGACCATATGCGGCGGACGCGACACGCGCAAAGCCACAGGCGTCGAGAGCGACTGCCTCTCGCTCCGACATGGTGGCGGTGGCTCGAATGGGACCATGCGAAAAGCGTTTGGTCGATGTTCGTCGGTTAACTCCGGTGAGCCGACACGTTGTTCTCCCAAGAGCTTCCGCATTCGAGCCAACATCACTTCGAGTTGTCCCGGCTCTGGCGCTTGTGGGAGGAAAAGACCATGCTGCGCTCGATACGGCGCGGTTGACTGCGCGTGAAGTTCTAGACCCACAATCCCCGCACTCGGAGGATGCATCTCCAGGTCGAGTTGAATGAGCTTGAGCAATGTCGCCGTATCCTGCAATGGCAGCGCAGGACGAACGGTGCGCTCATGCTGAGCGCCGCCGTCGAGCCGGAGCACGACTCGTAGCGCGGCGATGGCCCGTGCTTTCCCGCGAACCCGCTCCAACAATGTAGTCGTGATGCGGGAGAGCAGAAACAGCAGGCGCTCCAGCTCCTCTACCGGAAAGTCCAGCTCCATGCGCTCGACTAGACTGGCCTCAAAGCTCGGTTCTATCGGGAACATCAGGTGAGGCCACGCGCCACGCGCGAGCGAATGCAGCTTCTTTCCAACCTGTCCGAGACGTGCAATGACATCGGTCTCCGCCAAGGCGGCCAGTTCCGCACAGGTGCGAATACCCCAGGCTGCAAAGGTCGCTTCATGCTCCGGTGCAAGGTGGAGCGCCGTGACCGGGAGCTGACCGATCGCGTGCGCCTCGCAGCCGGACGGCACGACGGAGACTCCAGTCCTGCCACATGCAAGCGATACCGCAGCATGGAAGTTTTCGGCGACGGCGATGTTGGCGAGGAAGCCCGCCGCCATCACACTCCGTCGTAATTTGTTCGCGAGCTGTCCGGCATCGCCGTACAGAAGATCCATTCCGCGAATATCCAGCGCATACGTGCCGGGCCGCTCTTCCACCGATTCGATACGGGGCGAGAACATGCACGCGACATCGTGAAGTGTGGCATGGGCTGTATGCTCATGCTCGATAGCACGACGGAGCGCCACGACTTCCGAGAATGCTTCCGCCTGGAGCCGAGTCATGCCGATCTCGACACCTTGAGAACGTGCTGCATTGTTCGCCGCAAAGACCATCTCGGTTGGCGGTTCTCCATCCAGCACCAAAAACGGACTCTTCCGCAACTCCGGGCGCTGGTGCGCCGCGGCCTGTGCGAAGAAGTTCGATGGATGGAGAACGGCATACATCACCGCACCCTCGACCAAAGCGTCTCCGCCGACCAACTCACGCGCTGCGCTGGTTTCCTCTGCATGAACGGCGAGCCTTCGTTGCGGTTGCGTTCCCGTGCGAACTGGTACTCCTGTCGCTCGAACAGCGGGGTCTCGCCCTGGCTGCTGAATGGCACGACCGGGGCCGGATCACAACGAAGCGACAGCGTCGCGAAACTGCTGGCGCAGGGCGATTGCGTGAGGAACACCAACGCGGTGCGCGCATGTTCTGCTGCCAGCCGGAAGCGATACCACGTCCCTAGCGGGATGCGTTGCGTGTGTTGCGGCAGCACATCGCTCATATCGAGCACAACCGCTGCAAAGCCTCCGGTCTGCAAGATGAGGTCGGTTGCCTTCAGTGCTTGCTCCAGCCGGGACCACGGCTTATCTGCCAGCTTCGTTCGGCGTTCCGCAGACATGCGAAGCCAAAGCAGTCGCCGCAATTCCACACCCGAAGCCGCCGCCATCTCCGGCGACAGGGCATCGCTTACATCGACCCAAGCGCAGGCATTACCAAGCTGGGTGATCGAAGCAAGGCTACAAAGAGCAAACGAGGTCTTGCCCGTGGAGGATGGGCCGCTGACTTCGGTGATGGTTCCGCGCGGGATGCCACCGCCAAGCATGGCGTCTACCTCCGCCATGCCGCTCGCAAACACTTCCGGCGCTTGTTTGATCTTGAGCGTGAGCGCTGCAGGCACACGTTGCGCTAACGTAAATTCGATCTGGACCCGGATTGTGGCGGCGGAGGGCATGGGCGTATTCGCTTTATCTTCGCCTATCAGGTTACCTTCCGCCAACTCAAGTTGCTCTGAAAAGAGTGCAATCGTTTGTAAGTCGTTGGAGAATAAAGGCAGAATAATTACGGTCGAAAGCCGCGCCGGAAGGTTTGCCATGTGTGGACGGTTCAAACGGAAGTCTGACAAGCAGAAGGTGGTGCGGACCTTCCAAGTTCAAGCCGGCCTCAAAGAGACTGACTTCGCCCCCGGTGATGACCTGCGTCCGCAGTCTATGCAGCCCATCATCTACACGAACGAAATAGGCGAACGTCAGATCGAGATGATGCGCTGGGGGTTCAAGCTCCCCGACCGCCTGCTCTTCAATGCCCGCTCGGAGGGCATAGCCCAAGCGAACTTCTGGAAGGATGCGTTTCAAACCGGACGCGCCATCGCTCCCGGCGATGCCATCTTTGAGTGGAAGAAGATGCCCGCAGGGGAGAAGAAGCCGAAGTACGAGATCACCATTCCCGGCCAGGAGCCGTTCGGCATGGCCGCTCTCTGGAAGCTCTGGAAGAACCCCAAAACCGGCCAATGGGAGCGCGCCTTCGCCATACTCACCGGTGATCCTAACGAATTGGTGGCTTCGGTCCACGATCGCATGACAACATTTCTGGAACCGCGAGACTATGACGAATAGTAAGCGGCCGAGCAACCCACCTGTTTTCCGGTGAAGGTATGTGATGAACTCTGGTCATGAGTGTGGAAGCAGGGGTGTTGGTAGGTCGTCGCAGCCGTGGGGAGATTGAGCGGTTGGTGGCGGAGTACGTGGCGAGCGGGATGGGACGTGCTGCGTTCTGCCGCAGTCAGGGTCTGGCGCTGAGCACGCTGGGACGGCATCTGAGCAAGCAGCGGAGCAAGCCCAGCGATGTGCGAAGCAAGGGTGTGCAGCGGAGCAGCCTGATGGCAGTGGAAGTGGCCGCACCTGTTCTATCGATGGCTGAGAGTGAAGTGTCCGCTGCCCGGATCATCGTGTGGATCAAGGGTCGCAGGGTGGAAGTTGGACGCGGCTTCGATGCGGAGACGCTGGCTGAACTGGTGGCTGTACTGGAGAGGTTGTAGACGGTGTTCGGTGTGGGTGCGGCGACGCGGATCTATCTTGCGCCGGGGGAGACCGACATGCGCAAGGGGGTCAACGGGCTGTATGGGCTGGTGCGCGATCAACTGTTGTGCGATCCGTTGAGCGGTCACCTGTTCTTGTTTTCGAACGCGCAGCGCAACCGGCTGAAGGTTCTTTTCTGGGATACGACGGGGCTATGGGTATGCGCGAAGAAGTTGGAGAAGGGACGCTTTCACTGGCCAGCGGCGGATGCTGCGCAAGCGAAGATCGTGCTCAGTCACGAGCAGTTTGCGATGTTGCTGGGCGGCATTGATCTGGCGCAGGCACGGCATCGCAAGTGGTATCGCAGGCCGGTCGCTGAGGAATCCGTTGAGACACGAATCTCCGCATAAACACTGCACAAAATGCTTGTCCTTCAACAGGCCTGTCTGTTAATCAAGAGAGTGTGAATGCCACTTCGCATACTGCAACACCGTTGACTTCAACGGCTGCTCTCGATCCATCGGACAAAGAGCTCATCGAACAACTGAAGCGGCAGTTGGCCGTGACGTCCGAGCGGTTGCAACTGTCCGAGCTGCGCGTGCAGTTGCTGGAAGAGAAGCTGCGGCTCGAGCGGATCGCGAAGTACGGGCCGGGCAGCGAGAAGCTGACCAGCCTGCAGCTGGAGTTGTTGGAGCTGGAGCCCGGTGTCAGCAACCTGGAAGTCGCAGTCGAGGGTGATCGCGATGCACTTCCAACAACTCAGGAAAAGCAGAAGCGCAAGCGGCATCCTGGCCGCCAGACGTTGCCTGCGGATCTTCCGCGCGTGGAGCGGAAGATTGCGTGCACGTCCGAACAGTGCGTGTGCGGCGGCTGCGGACAAGCGACAACGGTGATCGGCTACGACGAGAGCGAGCAGTTGGATGTGGAGCCTGCGAAGTACTTCGTGCTTGTGACCAAGCGCGAGAAGCGTGTCTGCAAGTCCTGCGAAGAACGTGGCGTGATGGCCGCACCGCTGCCGCCTCGGATCCTCGAGAAGAGCCTGGTGAGCAACCAGGTGATCGTCGATGCGGTCATCAGCAAATACTCCAATCACTGTCCGCTGTATCGTCAGAGCGCGATCCTGCTGCGCGATGCAGGCATCGACATCAGCCGAGCCACCATCGATGGATGGGTGATGCGCGTCGGCGATTTACTCGCTCCCATCGCAGCAGTGATGCGCAACGAGTTACTCCGTGGAAGTTATATCCAGGCGGACGAAACTCCGGTGGACGTGCAGACCCGCGATGGCCGTTCGAGAAACCACCCGGGCTATCTGTGGCAGTACGGAACCCCACATGGCGCCGCGATCTTCGAGTTCCGCATGGGCCGTGGGCGCGAAGGTCCGATGCAGTTCCTCAACAACTTCGAAGGCATCCTGCAGACCGACGCGTATGCGGCGTACGACCGTGTTGGCGGACCGAAGATGGTGCATGCCGCGTGCTGGGCGCACTCCAGAAGACGCTTCGTCGAGGCGACCAAGCTCAACCCGCAGGACGTTGCCTCGGCACGCATCGTGGCACAGATGGCGAAGCTGTTTGCCATCGACGCCCAGGCGCGTGACGAGAACATGGACCATGCGGCGCGGCACGCGCTGCGCACGGAACGGGCTCCGTCGGTGCTCGCAGAACTCAAGGCGCAGATCGAGGCGGCCACCCGCACCGCGCTCCCCTCGAGCCCACTCGGCAAGGCATCTGCCTACACCCTTCGCCTGTGGGACAAGCTCACACGCTTCCTCAACCATCCAGAGCTGGAACTGAGCAACAACCTCGCGGAGAACTCCATGCGACCGGTCGCGCTCGGCCGCCGCAACTGGACCCACATCGGTCATGAGAAGGCCGGACCACGCGTCGCTGCCATCCTCTCCATCGTCGAAACCTGCCGCCGACTCAACATCCCAGTCCGCGACTACCTCGCCGCCATTCTGCCAGGCATCGCCAACTCATCCATCCAAACACTTCCAGAACTCACGCCCACCGCTTGGGCCGCCAAAAATCTGTAACTGTCCACCTGCGTTCCTCTGACGGATACA
>Ga0209012_1003365_pt1 | contig 12191 bp, 12 predicted proteins | sample RS3BMetagenome_FD_184735 | JGI IMG/M metagenome (GOLD analysis project Ga0209012, IMG submission 184735) | Ferric oxide microbial mat and aquatic microbial communities from Rainbow Spring, Yellowstone National Park, USA - RS3B (SPAdes) (version 3) ...
AAAGGAGAGGTTTGTATCTACCTTCCGATTCCTTCTTTTTCTGAAATAATGCATTATTGGCAATTGAAAGAAGCATCTTCATCGGTGCAGGATCCATTATCCACTGAAATGGTTTAACTTTCCTTTCATACTGCTCCATTTCTTCAGGAGAAAATTCGGTGATCTTCCTTTTCTCTCCTGTGAGCGCATTTGTATAAGTTATTTCAACGATGCGAGATTCGGGTTGAAGGACAACAATATTCTTGATAACTGGAGTTGGGGAATCCATCGCAGCCGTTATGTCAAAATTGTAAATTAGTTTAGAATCGGGATAACTCCCGTCTGCACGTTCGGGGGTTGCCGTTGTGTCCACTCTTAATTTGGTTTTATCCTTTAAAATGTTCAGTATCCTTGTAAATTCATCAGCCACGCTATTATGGGCCTCGTCGTTGAATATTGCTATATTTCCAACTTTAGTTACTAGAAAGTCTAGATTTCTTGCAGTGTTAGTGCCTGATGTGTATAATTCTTGAATATTGGTTATCACAATATCAGCTGTGAGTATACTCTGAGGGTCACCTCCGCTTTCTAACACAGTGGCACTTATCTTTTGATTCAAAATATCGTCTGGCGTCAGAGACCACTTTTCAAAAACTGTTTTATTGTCGTTATCAGCCGAGCGAACGAAATCAGTAGCTAGCCTGTCTTTAACTATCAGGTTCGGACAGATTAACACAAATTTATCTACATCCTCTGGATGTGCAAATTTAAGCCATGCGATTAAGGAAGCAATTATAAGGCTCTTTCCACCACCAGTTACTATCTTAAGAAGGAACTTGTTTCCCAACTGGTCCCTTTTCAGCTCGTAGGAATATATCACTCTAAGAATTGCTTCTTTCTGATGAGGCCACAGCTGCAATCCTGAACTTCTGGTAAGTAAATGTTCAATAAATTCCAATGTCTCGGTATTCACCTCCGGATACCCGCTGTAGACCCAATTTTTGAAGTCTGTTTCGTATTGAACGAAGGAATCTGGCATTAATGTATAGTTTTGCAAATTAATTCACCTCGAGTTCTTTTACGACCAGAGCCTCCCCGCCCTGATCATCTTCTATCTTAAATGCAATTTTTATTATCCCTGATTTTTGGAATTCCTGCGTTAGAATCAATCCTCCTCGCTTGGTGCTCCCTCCTGTAATTGCGAATCCCGTAGTAGGAGTGAAAATCCCGTCGAAATCGAAATCAGCTTGTATGTTCACTATTTTGCCACCGTTAAGCGAACCAGATTCCGTAAAATCAAATTCATATTTTCTTTCAGAGAGTCTCCTTGTTCTCATTCGGACCACAGGAGGCATTATGAACCTGAGAAAACTAGAATATTCTGCATTCTTCTCCACTATATGCTTTTTGAAATTATCAGAACCTATAGGCACAAGATCAATGCTTACAAAATCAATTCCTGCACCCATTTGGGCAAGCATTTCCTGGGCCTGCTTCGCTCTGTCAGAAAACTGCCACGCTATCATTATGCCCTTCTTTCTATTTTCGTAGTTCTTCTCAAGGTACTCAGCAAATTCTAAAACTGGATTTTCGTCCACCTGACCGTCATGATCTTTAGGCCCTACCCATACTGGCATACCAGACTTTAAACCACTTATGAATGGATCAGAAATCTTCCTTGCACCGAACGCATCCAGAATGAATCCTTTGAACTCTTCTTCACTAAGTTTTGATAAGGAAGGGATGTCATAATAGCCCCAAGATAGAACTTCAATATTGGGGGAATTTGTCCTATCTATTCTCCCCTTAATCACCTTAAGAATACGGCCCTTAGTTATTTCTACGGCTATTCTTGAGATGTCAGATACAATCCATCTCCTGTTAAGTTTTTCGGCTACCGCAGCTGTGGTTCCACCGCCAACAAAGAAATCTGCGACTACATCACCTTCATTTGATGAAGCCTTTATTATCCTTTCAAGAAGGGCTTCTGGCTTTTGAGTAGGATAACCTAATCGTTCTTTTGCTTGCGAATTTATATAAGAAATTTCCCAAACATCCCTCATAGATTTCTGTCTACTTGTGTCATCTGTGTATGATTGTTCAATAACTTTCCCGTTTTTTGCTATTGAAGTTCTTCTTGCTTTATGTAAGGATTTTTCTGAATAAGGTTCAGTTTGAACGTTAAAGGTGTAATGTTTTCCTTTGGTATAAAATAATATTACATCATGCATTTTTTGAAACTTATCTGTGGCGCCAGTCCACCTCTGGTAACTCCAAATTATTTCATTCTTGAAATTTTCATATCCAAATATCTTGTCCATTTCTACCTTTACATAGTGATTAGCATGCCAATCCAGATGAACATAAATAGACCCAGTTGGTTTTAGCAGTCTTTTCATTTCCAATAATCTTGCATTAAGCCAAATAAGATATGTTGGCAATCCACCATCCCAGATATCGCTGAACGAACGGACTTCATTCTCGTCTCCGAATATAACGTTGTAATTTCTACCAGAGAAAAATGGTGGATCTATATAGATCAAGTCAATGGATTCAGACCGCAACATACGCATTATGTGGAGATTATCCCCCCAAAATATTTTGTTTGTATCTCCATTTCCCGGCCCAAACCTTATTTCCTCAATTTTCTGAAGTGGCAATTTTACGAAGGGAAATTTATCTGAATACCCTTTCCCCTTAACATAGCCAAGTGGTAATTCATCAACAGGTACAGTCCCAAATCTCTTTGGAATTTTGTAGAACTCCGGCTGCTCCGCAATTTCTATGACCGGTTGAGCAGGTTCCTCTTCTACCGTGATTTCTTCAAAATCGGTTAACTTTTCACTTATTCCATATTTTTCGTCCTTGCTCATATTATGCGTCTGATAATAAGAATATTAAATTTAATCTTTCTATTAGGAACAGGTATATGGACTAGTTAGAATAGTAAAGTCGCTGAAAATAAATTCTTACGGGGTCCAGATCACGGCCTTTCCACCACGAATTCTTTGATTTCACCTGCTCCATGAATCCTCTTTATCTTGTCTTTCTCTATTCCATACGGGAGATTTCTTTTTTAAACTCTTGTAAATGCTCACGTATTCCTTCGCTATATATGATATCCAGGCTGAATGTTTTAAACTTTGTTGCGTCTGGATCAAGCACAAAAATAGCAAGGTTCAAAATGTCTCCACTGCCAATACGGTTGTCCTTAGATCTGAGAGCTTTAATTTCAATACATTGATTTCAACATTGATTTTACGTTGATTTTACGTTGATTTCACTATTGATTTCAATTGATTTCACTATTGATTTCACTACTTGGATTGCACTACTTTGATTGTACTACTTGGGTTACACTACATTAATTTTTATAATAACAGCATTAGACAGCATTAGAGAGTATCTTCGCCTCGCGATAAATTTTATAAATGCATTTCAATAAAAGATAATACAACATATTAACATTTGAATATGCTTTACTACAAAGTGTATAGCTGTAAAACTGTAATTCTGTTACTCTTAATATATAGAGACACAGAGTGTCTCAAAATGGTGAAAGATGGTGAAAGAAAAATGAATAAAACGAGCACAAGTAAAGTATATGCTATCCGCTTGAAGCAGGATCTAGTGAGCCAGATAGACGAATACAAAATAGCTAAGGGCTATGATTCGGACGCAGAGCCCCTAATTAAGATAATTAAGAAAGGCCTCGAGGCGATAAAAGTAAGTGAATAAAAGTTGGTGAACAAAATGAATATTAGCTACAACAAAGAACAGAACAGACACACTTGTATGATCTGCGGCAAAGATTTCCCATCATACCACGCTGCATATATGCACATCAAACGACTGCATGAGAATCATCCATCTATGCAAAGAAATACACAAGCAAACGAAAATGTTCCATCAGCACCACTCTTTCCTCACCATGAATCACAGCACTATAATCCAGAATATCATGAGCAAGAATACCGCGAGCCTGTGAGACAGGAAAATAGACACAATGAGAAAGAGGAGAAGGACAACAGCACTGTTATAGCACTATTTATAATTGGAATGGTCGCAGTAGGAATTTGGATTTATTTACGCTACTTTAAAGGTCGTTTTGACTTCTGGGGGCTTTTTGCAAGCAACGAACAAAATGATAGCAACGGTGAAGAGCCAGTGCACTGGATCGATAACTCAGCTCCAGTGACTAAGGATGGCGCTTGGCCTGTGTTCGATGTAAAGGTGGGACACGCATGAGTGATCTGGATCTTGAAGAGAGACTGATGGTTGAGAAGTATCTGACGCTTATGAAAGTGCTTCTAAAAATGGCAGAAGATTATCTCAACGGACTAACAAGTGAAATTGACATAGCACTAGTTGAGGAGGTCATGAAAGAGCAAACAGAACTTCTCAATCGTTTGGTTTTTAAATAATTTCTCTAAAGAAGTGATTGCTGATGAACGAAAAACCTGTTAAATTGGATGACGAGCCAGATATCGTGTGCTATCGTTGCGGTTCGTTTTCTGTTTCTTTATTCAGCCAGAATGGAAATAAAAAAGTTTACAAGTGCAGCGACTGCGGACGTGTGTGGCTGAAAAGCGGTGGTTATAGTGGCAAGGAAAAATAATTTTTCAACTCGTTACAAAACCTTTGAAGATTTTCTCAAGAACTTCAAAGGCTCAGATGCCTACAAAAATCGAATCATCCGTCTACACTCAAAATATCCTGAAGCATCACTTTCACAGCTGAGAGGACATCCCAAGGCGAGAGAAAAACCAATTTCTCAATTGAAAGAAACACCCGTGCACAAAAGGTCATGGTCAGAGCTAACAAGAAGAGAACTAAACTTGCGGAAAAAATCGCTGGATGTCTTGAGCCGAGTAAGAAGAGGGGAAACATTATATGATGCTTCAAAAAAATTTGGTATTGATTTAGAAACAGTAATAAAACATACAAATGCTTTTAAAAAGGTAAAAGGAAAATGGATTGTTAAATCTCGGGACAAAATCTCAAGAGTGATGAGTATTTATGAGAATGGTAAACAGGTGTGGGTTGAAGTCAGAGATTCAAGGACCGCATCCAGAATAGGAAAATACAACTCTGCTGTATATCAATTCCTTAAGACTGGTAATAAAGATGTTTTAAAGCCCTTCAACAAGCCTTTCAAGGACAGCGGGGGAAATTTACACTACTTTGAAATAGACCCTGAAAAATTATATGAAATAGCTGAAAGTTGGGAAGAAACTGAATTTTTTGAGATTTATAAACTCTGATAAATATGAGTGCTCTAATATCTATACCCAGTGAAATTTACGATGCAATATTCAAAGCAAATGAAATATTGGAAAGAGAATATCTGGATGCTCTAGAGTGGATAAGTGATATCATTCTAAACCCCGATAGACCTAAGAGAAATAAATGTGAAATTTGCAGTCATACTAACAAAAAACTTGAACTGCACCATCTGCGCGGACACAAAAATGGAAATGAAACAATAACAATATGTCAGGAATGCCATGAGACATTGAGTAAGAATCAAAGGTTATGGGATAGGTCGTGGCTTAATCCTGATGCTGAAAATAAAGACGCCTTTCTTAAAAGAGGATTAATAGATATCTGCGAATTGAAATATGAAAAAACTGGTCAAGAAATTTTTAAGCAAATAGCAGAGGAATTAAAGAGAGGTTTTAGCTATGAGTGATATATTTGTTCGGGCTTTTTCAAATAATAATTCTAATTACCGTGATTTCGATAAGGTTGTTCACAACCCAATTATCAGGCTCTTTATAGACTGCGAGACAAGTGTTGATAGATATCAGAACCTTACTTTCGGTTCATGCATCATTCAAATAAAAACAAGCACTGGATTTAAAGAAGAGTGGTATCTATTCTACGGTGATATTCAGGAAGATAAAATCAATCTGATAAAAGAGTATGGTAGAGACCATAACATAACTGTAATACCGGTAAGGGAATTCGTTGATAAGATATTTTATCCATATGCCTATAGAAAAAGATGTGAAGTAATCGGTTTTAATTTACCCTTTGACCTATCAAGACTAGCAATTGATTGTGGAGTTGCGAGAAAAACGAAAGATGCGTTCTCACTAAAGCTTTCTGAAGATGAAAGAAACCCTAGAATACGCATACAATCAGTTGACCAGAAGAGGTCCTTTATATCGTTCACAACACCTCTTAGAAAAAAGAGCAATAAGAAATTCAAAGCGTATAGAGGATATTTTGTTGACCTCAAGACTTTCACTTTTGCTTTAACTGATAAATCTCATACATTGGATTCAGCTTGTAAAGATTTCAATGTATCCCGTAAAACACATACAGAAGAGCACGGTAAGATAACTGAGAAATATATTGAATACAATATTAATGATGTCCGAATTACCGCAAAGCTATATGAAGCAGCATTACAGAGATATGAGATGTTCAATCTCAAAGAAGAACCTAATAAATTATATTCACCAGCATCCATTGGTAAAGCCTACCTGAAAAAAATAGGAATAAGACCATTCATGGAATGTAACCCCAACTTTCCTAAAGAAATTTTAGGATACGTGATGTCAACATATTTTGGGGGCAGAACTGAAGTACGGATAAGAAATAAGGCAATTCCCGTGACCTACCTTGATTTCACTTCAATGTATCCAACCGTCTATTCTTTACTGAAATTGGATAATTTTATGAAAGCTAAGAAGATTAATTATATTCATAATCAAGAAAACACAGATAGCATCAAGGCTTTTGTAAGTTCTCTGAATATTAAAGACTTACAGAACAAGGAAATATGGTCCAGAAACGAGATGCATTCTATTGTAAAAATAATACCTGAAAATGACATCTTACCAATAAGAGCAGAATATTCGAAAAAGGCTAAAAATATCGGTATAAACTACCTGACCTCAGAAAAAGAGTTGTGGTTTACCATTCAAGATGTTATAGTCTCAAAAATACTTACTGGTAAAGAACCAGAAATTGTAGATGCTATAACTTTCATTCCCGAAGGAATTCAGGAGGGACTAAAAGATGTCACGATTTCAAAAATCATTATTTCAGCGAAAGATGACTTTATCAGAAAGCTAATAGAAGAAAGAATGAAGGTAAAGACAACAAAGGGTGAAAACTGGGAACAGATACAGTTAATATTGAAGATCATTGCGAACGCTACTTCATACGGCATCTATATTGAGGAAAACCCGCAATCACAGGATAACGAAGAAGATATAGAAGTTTTCTCTGTGGATAATTTCTTATTCAAAACAACGAAGATAGAAAAACAAGGCCGATATTTCAATCCGATAATGGCCACGCTAATAACGTCTTCAGCAAGATTAATTTTAGCAATGGCCGAAAAAATAGTAGATGACAAAGGATACTTAGCCTATTGTGATACAGATTCTATATTCGTTAAACCAGATACCGCAAAAGATATTCAGGATTTCTTTAGGCCACTTAATCCCTATTCTTTACAAGAAGAGATGTTCAAGATTGAAAAGGATGATGACGACAAGCCATTGGAAAATGTAATGTTTTACGGCATATCAGCTAAAAGATACTGTCTTTTTGATATTAACGAGGGAAAAATCAAAATTAGAAAATATTCAACACACGGTTTAGGACATCTTAAAGATATAAATGGTGCAGATGTATGGAAAGCAATCTTAACGAGAGATTTCTCAGAATTTGTGGATAAAACAGCTGTATCTCAAATTACCATATCTAAGCCATCAATCCTTAACCGTTTTAGGAAAATGAATGAGAACAAGCCATTCAATAAGAAAATAAAACCTTTCAATTTCATGCTTGTTGGAACTGAGAAAAATGGCATCATTCCATGTTTACCCTATGATAAAGATATGAGAAGAATTCAATACAAGCCATTCATTGATTACAGAACCGATACTGCCTCAGAAAAATTACCACTACCGTTATGGGAATACTGGCACACCCTGGATGAAATAATAATGTCTTATATGATTCACAACGATAACAAATTCGATTACGATCATGAAGGGATTGCACACAGGAAACATATTATCGTTGAGAAAATAAGATACATAGGTAAGGAATCCAATAACCTTGATGAAGCCTCAATAATCGGTGTGAACAAAGATGATTATACAGAATATACAAAGGATCATGAGATCGTTAATGGTGAAGAGTTCAAACGGTGGATTTTATCGTTGAAGCCTAAGGATGTTGCTTGTAATGAAATTTCACAACAGGCGTTGTTTTATCAAAAATCGCTGATCAGAAATGGAAAGATTTTGAATCACAAGCAAAAAATCGTTAGAAAACTGTTGAATTTATATAAAGACATAAAATTAACTTCAAAAATCACTGTGTTTGCTACTCCTCAGCTAAAGCCTCAGAGCTTACTTCAACTCAACCTTTAATAGCCTCGTAACTCAGCAATCCAATGAATTAACCGTCTGAAAAGATAACAGCTCTCTCTCCAGCGATGATATCTATCACAACAAGCTTAGAATAGTTGTCTAGCAATAAGCCGTGCTCACTATTATTTTTGATCCGCTGTCTGCCCCGCTGGGCTGGCTGGCTGGCGGGCTGGCTGGCTTGTGTTGGTGTTGGTGAGGGTGATAGTGTTATTGTCTCTGATAAGTGTCTGGTGGTTGTGATTAACAAAGTGATTAACTGTGATTAACTGTGATTAACAAAGTGATTAACTGTGATTAACAAAGTGATTAACTGTGATTAACTTTGTGATTAACCCTCTACGGTCTGAGTGCTGGTGGTCGTGTGGGTGCGGGCTTTTATTGATGTATTTTTATAATAGCGAGAAAAATCACAAAAGTTTTTTTCTTGTCTATATCCCCTGAATAGTTATGGGGGGATATAGATAACAATAAAAAAATGTCACCCCTATTTAAATTAATATTTGATACATTGAATATTAATCATTTTTGTCTAATATCTGACAATTGGAATGTTAATTATTCTAGCTTAATTCAACATCCTTGTATAGTTGTAATAGAATTTTTACAATCTTTACTTTAGGATTTAACTGCTTACCTTTTCTAATCTTTGCTTTTTGCCTCTTTAGTTCTCTTTCAGATATTCCCTTATCCCTGACATCCTTAGGTTTCAATGAAAGAATCCATTGTTTGAAATCTTCACTTTTGACAATTTCATGATCTTTAGTATACTCTAAATAATCAGGTTCTTCAATACCAGTAAGGTTATCTTCAAGATTATTGGATTCCTTGCCGATGTATCTTATCCTTTCAGCTTTGATGTGTTTTCTATGTGCTATTCCTTCATTATCGTAATCAAATTTGTTATCGTTATGCCTTACGTATTTAGTTAGAATGTCGTCAAGAGTATACCAGTAAGCTTGTGAAGGCAAAGGTAATTTATCAGAGGCAGTATCAGTTTTATAATCAACAAATCGCTTATATTTAATTCCAGTAATATCTTTATCATAGGGCAAACATGGTATGATACCATTTTTCTCTGATCCAATAAGCATGAAATTGAAAGGCTTTATTTTCTTATTGAAAGGCTTCTTTGAGTGCGGGTGATAAGATGGATTACTACTTTGATTTGAAGAATGAATCAATATTGATTTTTTGATTCAATATTGATTTTCAATATTGATTTTCAATTGATTTTCAATTGATTTCAATTGATTCAATAACCAGGAGAGAAGTGGCGAAATGTTTTAAAAAGATTAAAGAGGTGCTGGAAGATGATTAATAAATCTGGGATCTTGCTGATTGAATGATGAACGACCTGCAGGTAAGGATGATAAAACTCAAAAAGACAAGTCAAATTCTTCACAACCCAATCCAGAATGGATTCCAATTCTTATTAATTCAATTGCACCTCTCGCGAAAGAATATGTTGATTTACAGAAATCTAAATTTGATTACAAGGTTAAAAGAGATGAGAGAGCAAGCCACCATAATAGAAAATTGATATTTTCTTTGCTTCTTTTCTTAAGCGTAATAATTGGAATTTCGTCGTTATTAACATTCTATGGAAAGGTATCCGGGGATGCTTTGCTTTTTATGATTGGAGTAATTGTGGGTTATATTATCACAATGATCCAAGGTCTTGTTTATGAGCCTTGGCAATATGATGAAGACGAAGAAGATTGAGGAGGTACTTGAGGAATGCCCGACAATCCAGCATGGATATTTGTTATCGGTCTAGTGGTGATGTGTAATCGTGAGCAGTTACGGTCCCGGGAGAAGACCACCGGATCACAGTTCATCGGCATCCTGAATGGTCAGAAGTCAGCCTTAGGTTCCAATGAGCCTGAGAAATTGAAGGTTACGGTGGAGTGGGATTAAATGCCACGGGGGGTTTGAAGTTTGATAGATTTAGCCTCTTTTTTGGCATTGGCAATTTCTATTGTTTCATTTTTAGTCATCCTATACATACTCATTGCAAAACTGAGTCCGAACAATCTAAAGAAAATATACGGAGAATCTCTACGAAGCACACTTTCAGATACCTCAATCGTGAAGGATCAATTCAAAGCCTCTATTGCTGAGTTAAAAATTGATGCGGATATCCGAGCAATAATTGAAAGCACGAACAATATCTTATCGGAGCAAGCATCGCTCACGGAAATATTCAAGAATAAGTCAAGCCGAGGATACTTTGGGGAGAAACACTTGGAGAATATATTAAAAGATCACCTCGGATCTGGGTGGATCCACGTACGCGAAAAGATCTCGCCTGACATTGAAATTCCTGATATTTACTTTGATACCCCACAGGGGAAACTCTGCATTGATTCCAAATTCCCTCTGGAGAATTATCAGAGAATCATCAAGGCTAAGGACGAAAAGGAGAAGTCAAGCGCGGTAAGTGATTTCAACAAAGATTTCAGTAGACACGTGAAGAAAGTTGCCGGGTATATTAGACCTGAATCGGGAACGGCCAGGATTGCACTGATGTATCTTCCCGCTGAATCAATCTATGCATATGTTTCAGAGGAACATCCTGATTTGATGGACTTGGCTGCGAAGTCAAATGTGCTGATAGTATCGCCTTCGTCGATAATACCTCAATTGACTGTTATCAGAAGTTATGTAGAAGCGGAAAGGATCCTCAAACATACCGATGATATAAAGAGGAAAATAGACGGCTATCAGAGAGATTTTCACGAGATATTCAACGAGTGGAAGACATTGCACACGCATATCGACAACGCTAAGACAAAGGCAGACGGCGTCGATGCGAAGATTAGGTCATTTGCTAGCGGTCTTGATACATTGCTTAGCAGTTTTTCTAACTCAGAGAAAGAATCTGAAACAGACCGGTGAGAAGGCTACAATTTTGAAGAGGTAAAAGGGCTGGACAAAAATGAAATGACAACGGACGGAATGATAGCTGAATTGTTGATAGCTGCGGGAGAAGCAGATGAACGAACTTGACTGGAATTTAGGAAATGTAGTCGTTCAATACGTGGCCACATATATAGCGACGCTTTATCATGAAATGATGGAGCATGGATTTAATCCCAATTATGGCCTTGCACATAAACTCATGATCTGGCACCGGCACCCTTTGCGAGCAGTCTCACAATGTGGCATATATCCCTTACTAGCACCTCGATTTTCCTGCTCACTGGTTTCCTGCATCTGAGCCTCTCGTCGAAAATCACCTTCTCCATATTGCAGCGTGTTTCAGCCATTCTCCACCTGTGGTATTTGCTCAGAAGCCTGTTCACGAATTTCATGTAGCCATGCCATTCTGTCAAATGCTTCGCTCATATGCAGCGGATGTACTGCACTGCACTTCGCCCTGAGACAGTGCTGCAGTCCCGCAGTCCTTGTAGCGTTGAAGTATCTGTGTTTCCTGTAGGCACTGTCCGCCGCCAGCCTCTGGCAGTGGTGTGTTCAGACACCTCATCCATGAGCTGACAGAGCTGTGTGCTGTCATGCTGGTTCTCCATGAGACTGAGCTCTGAACGAAGGCCATGTGAGGCGATTGCTAATGTTCGGACTGGGTGGCGGCCGTTTCGTGCACTGCGCACGGCCTCACTCCGGAAAAGGACGGCACATCGCGTTTCAGTTGAATGATTCCCCTTAGCTTCAAGAACCACCATGAGTCGCGGGGATGCCCGGACACCAGGAAATGCCAGCGGCCCCATCAATGGCTGCATGGGGCACCCGAACAGTGTCAGTGCAAGCACCTTTCGCGGGGATGGGGCTGAATGTGAACATAGCAAACGGGTC
>Ga0209012_1003373_pt1 | contig 12177 bp, 8 predicted proteins | sample RS3BMetagenome_FD_184735 | JGI IMG/M metagenome (GOLD analysis project Ga0209012, IMG submission 184735) | Ferric oxide microbial mat and aquatic microbial communities from Rainbow Spring, Yellowstone National Park, USA - RS3B (SPAdes) (version 3) ...
TGAGGCTATTTTGAAACTGACAACTCTTTTAGCGCTCGCCACTGAAGCGCAGGCTCTGCTCAAGAATGGGCAGATGCGTTCAGGTCAGCCGCTTCAGTTCTGGGATCGCGTTATGGAGGCGGAAGTGGATGCACTGGTGGCAGCCGCAGCGCACGCGTACGAACGACTCGAGTTTCGAGACGCCCTCAAGTTCGCGTTCTATGAATTGCAGGATGCACTGGGGATTTGGCGGGTCGCTGTTGGCGGGGATACCGACCTCACAAAACTGCATCATGAGGTATGGCGTCACTATATTCATGCGCAGGTGATTGCGCTCTACCCGATCTGTCCGCATACGTGTACTTGGATATGGAGACGGCTTCTCCATGAAAAGTCGCCAGCCCCGCCAATGCACTGGCTGGAAACGAGCCCTTTACTGGGGTCACCCGAACGGGTCGCCATTCGAGCTGCCGGTCGCTATCTACAGGCGCTTTTGCATCGAGCCCGACTCGTGCTGCAGAAACGCCTTGCGCATCGATCGCAACGTGCAGGGGATGCTGCTGCCCCTACTGCTTCTACCAGCACCGATGACAAGGAAGAGCGCGAGCGCGACCCCAGTGATCAAGTAGGTGCTCGAGCTGTGCGCGTACGACTCGTGGTTCGCACGACACCAACAGCTTGGCAAACTCGCTGCGTCGAACTTGTTCAACAGGCGTATGACCCTACGACTCAGTCGTTTGCAGCGGACCTGCCGAAACGCATAGCTTCGGATCCGGTCTTGCGACGGGTTGCCAAACGAGCAATGGCACTGGCGATGACGTTGCGGGAGCGGAAGGACTTTACGGTGGCGCTTGAGTTTGACGAAAAGGCGGTACTTTTGGAAAATCTCGGCTATCTAGCGCAGCAGCTGGGCGTGCATGAAGTGGAACTAGATGTCGATGGCCCCGAAGCGGAGCAGCGCGGTGTCATCATGGGCGAACCCGTTATTCTCGTGTTTGATGCATAAAGTGCCTCTGACACAATACGAGGTCGCATGTGGGCGACAATTAGACCTGCGCACGGTGCTGCTGCGAGCACTGTTATCCTAGACAGCGCAGGTGGCGCTTTCGGATATTGTCAGGAGGAGACTTTTTGTTCGTGTCTAGTTTGCAATCTGAAAGCGGTACACCAGTTCGGTGTTAGAAGCGGAAAACCCTCGCACGGACTGCTACGGATCTGTGCTCACTGGGAATCACTCGAGCGTTGTTGTTGCTCCAGAGGCGGCCTCGCTGAACCAGAACATGTGCCAGTTCAGTTTAGCAGACGTTGAGGTACCGAGCTTTTTGCAGGCGTCGCAAGGAGGAAGGACGGCCCTGCGACGCCTGTGCGTACGTCGGCACTAGACTCCCTGTCAAACGAGCATGCCGAGCGCTGAACGATTCCAGCAAACGCACGGCGATGTAGCGATGCTGCATTCGAGTATAGCACAGAATTCCCGACAGCACCATTGCGAGTATGCGAATGCCTGCCGCCCCCGCGATACCATCCCGAAGGTGTTTTCCATTGTATTGGACTCGTGTTTTGGAAAACTGATTCGGACAGGTGGATTCGTGGATGTGCGTCCTGTATCGCAGTTTATCCAGGTCTGGATATGAAAGAGGTTTCTCGGTTTCCAGGGGATACTTCCAGCGGATTCGAGGATACGGGTGCTGTTGCTCAGTCCATACAGGTTCGATTGTCGTCTGCATTCCTCCGAATGCTCATGTATGACGCTACCGCTTTCGGCAATGTTTAAGGACTCCGTTGAAATCCATGGGCATCACTCAGCATCGATAGAAGAGCGCTGTGCTCGCGCCTGCACTCCACGGTCTCCACCACCGGATGCCCGTGCAGGTCCTCCATACATACACACACACACACATACACCCTGATTGCATCGCGGAAGGAGCCAGTGCATCCTGCATCTGCGCCCCGGATCACGATAACGCCTGCGAGAATTCGTATCGTTCACTTTGTCGAGATGCCTAATGGGGTCCTGTGCTTTTCAACAGAAAAGCATACGTGACCGCCTCCCAGATCGTTGGACGAAGCATGCGGCCTCGTATTCGACGCGGACTCTGGTGTTGCATCTGCTTGATTTCAATATGCACAGCACCTTTTTTATTTGCAAGGGACCACCATGGCGTTCAGTAATACGTGTACCATAACAGTAAACCGGCCATGAAACATACTCAGTCGACAGATGCACCAGCCGTGCCGCTCGTGTCATCGCGAGTGCGCCGCCGTCTTGCAGCAGGTCCTGGTTTCCGAGGCCTCCCGAACGACCCTCGAAGAAGGGAGCAAATTGTCCAAAATTGGTTTGGATACCTGCACGTGTTTCTCGTTCGATACGGGCGTCATGCCACATATTGCGAAAACTCCATGCAGACTGCAACTTCATGACGTTTTGCATTGTATCGGGTACTTCAGCGAAGGCTCGCCAGATCCGCTCAGAGCGCAACCGACGACGGCGGCCGCCACATGCATCAGGCACTGCTATGTTGCGGGTGAATCGGCTGGGGCGTATTCGTATTCCGGCTGCATCGATTCAGAGCATTCACATAGGCCTGAACCGAGGCGGTCACCACGTCGGTATCTGCGGCATAACCCGTAAAGATGCGATCCATGCGCCGATCCCGAACGCGAACCATAACCTCACCAAGCGAATCGATGCCACTCGTGACGCTGGACACAGTATACTCGAGCAGCTCAATATCCAGTCCATGCTGCGCAACGACGGCGTTGACAGCACAGTACGCCGCATCGACGGGGCCTGTACCAGTCCGCGGAACGGTAACCTCTTTGCCGGTCTCCATGACAAGCAGAGTCACCGTTGCGGTCGGTATGCTCGATGAGCCGCACTGCACCTGCACTCGCTTGAGTTTGAAATGCTCGACCCCGATTTCCTTCAGGCCACCACTCACAATCGCCTCCAGGTCCGCGTCGGTAATTTCGCGTTTTCGATCGGCAAGCTCCTTGAAACGCAGAAACGCTCGGTTGAGGTCGTCGTCGCTGAGCTCGAAGCCCAGTTCCGTGAGGCGTGCCCGAAACGCCGCTCGGCCACTCAGTTTGCCCAGAGAGATCGCATTCGTGGTGGCACCCACGGTATCAGCGCTCAGGATCGAGTACGTAGAGGCGTTACGGAGGTATCCGTGCTGATGTATACCCGACTCGTGACGGAAAGCGTTAGCGCCCACCACGGCCTTATTCGGTGCAACGACCATACCGGTGAGGCTCGACACCATTCGACTCGTCTTTGCAATTTCTCGAAACTGAATGTTCGTCAGCTGACGATCACTATGACCCGACGCAATATCATCCCGCCCAAAAACTCTGGCATAGTAATTGCGGCGCACGTACAGCGCCATGACGAGCTCTTCGAGAGATGCATTCCCCGCCCGTTCCCCGATTCCATTTACGGTAACCTCGACCTGGCGAGCGCCTGCCTCACAGGCAGCGAGGAAATTCGCAACACTCATACCCAGATCATCGTGACCGTGCACGGAGAGAATAACATCGCCCGTCCGAACGCCCGGGACGTTCTCGTAGATGCCCCGTATGAGGGTGTACATTTCGTTCGGCGTAATGTACCCGCAGGTGTCGGGGACGTTGAGCGTGGTCGCCCCTGCCTCCGCGGCCCGACGGAAAGCCTCGTAGAGAAACTCGGGGTCTGACCGCGTTGCGTCCTCAGCCGAAAACTCCACGTCCTTGCAAAGCGAGCAGGCGTAACGCACTTGTTCCGATATGATGTCGAGCACCTCAGCGCGCGTCTTGCGCAACTTGTGCTCGAGATGAATATCGGACGTGGCGATGAAGGTATGGATACGGGGAAATGCCGCAACCTCTATGGCTTCCCAGCATCGTTTTATATCTGCGGCGGTGGCGCGAGCCAGGCCGCAAATAATCGGCGGATTGGGCCGGTTCCCAACTTGCTCCGCAATCCGACGCACAGCCTCAAAGTCGCCGTTGCTCGCAGCCGGGAAGCCGGCCTCCAGAACGTCAACACCAAGCGCGGCCAGTTGACGCGCCAGTGTCAGCTTCTCTTCGGCGTTCATGGCGGCTCCCGGAGACTGCTCGCCGTCGCGACACGTGGTATCGAAGATGCGCACGCGCTCAGGGTCCCGCCCCGTGGCGACATCGTGCGCAGTAGGCTTCACCGGTACGCGTACGACTGGGCGCTCTGCTCTAGCGCTCGCGTCACTAACCGCGTTGCCTATCATGAGTAAGCGCTGAAGCGAGTCCCTTGTGCGTAAACCTCCAAGGCTTCTGCTTCGTGGCCGCCCCGCCGCACGGGGCACACCACGCCGACTCGCGAACGGAAAGGTAAACGCTGCCCTTGACGCTTGATCCGAGACATGTCCAAAACACTCCTTACGTACGCTGGATATGGTCCTGTGGCTCGTCCATGATGGACCACAGAATGCTATGGTAGCGTACGCTTGCCACATGTTTTACACTCGCAACAGTGCACACACGCACACACACACGCACACACACACGCACACACACACGCACACACACACGTATACACACACGCACACACACCCGCACACACACAACAGGTGTCCTGCGTGCGCACTGAACGCTCGCCGTCGCGTTGCACGCATAGCGCCCTGCGATACGTGCGCGGGATCGCCGGCGCACCGGCGATCTTTTGTTGGACAGAACGTCCCCACGTACACCAGGCATCCCCGATGAGGCGCTTGAGATCAGCGCGCGTGCGCAAGCATCCATCATTACTCGTTTGACCTGCTCGTTCAACCACCGATATACTCCCTGTGAAATACTGGATATTTGCGACTTTGCATAGTCCACCGTGTCTGAATCTAGCATAAAAAATGTCGCCGATATTTCCAAAGTGAACACAGCAGGAAACCTGACCAAATTTCTCATACAATTGAGGGCATCGGCACGTCGATACCGAGATCGTCTGTTTTCATTCATCCTGCACTGACACTAGCGCATGGCACGGGGATGCAGCATGTCGCTGGCATCATTACCACCGTTATCATCGTCGTCGCGCCTCGAGCCGAAGCCCTCACTTGTATGAGAAATTTGGTCAGGTTTCCGTTCTGCGTTTGCATTGGCGCGATCGGCGACATATTGGATACTAGAGGCAGGATCGACGGACAATGGAACGTGGGAAATAACCGAGATCTCTGAAGGATCCTATGACTCATGCAAGTTTACGGATGACGGGGCGTGGAACGATGAACCCGTCCCTGACCGTTGATGTCAAGTGCGTTCCCGGGAGTCTCCGGTCCGTACAAACGACCTGCGCAACAACGGTATCCATATGGACACCGAAACGCTAGAGCGGGACCTGCTGCTGACCTGCATGTGCCACAGGCGGGGTTTCGGAGAGGCGCTGCGGCTCCACGGCGGGCGCCGCTAAGCACCCAGACGCCATCCAGCGCATGTCGATATCTTGTCAATTATGCAACGGTTATGGATCGTACTGGCTGTACAAACCACTCCTCGGCGAGACGACGACACATCGTGCATGCAAGTAATGGGCAGCATAACTTTGGGCGATCCGCTACCGCTTCTATGCTGCGGTGGTAACGAGCACGCTGAGAGTAGCCTTGTCCGTCCATCTAATCTCAGCGTAAAAGTTGCGGGACTTTTGGAGCACGACAACGCATGCTTTGCTCCCCGCAGCGAACGGTAACAGGAAACAGAGCTTCCGGTCTTCTGGTCCAGGAGCATCCCGAACGCCATCGTTGCGCAGCGTGCGGGCTCGCACACCCCCTGAAACATGTGCCGTATTTGGAGAGTATCTTGAGTGCACGATTGCTGTATGGAACCAGAGAGGAGTGCTCAGATCCCCTGCAGTTGCTTGTATGCTAGATTAATTTCGCAGCGCACCCTACCTCAGGAACAAAGGTTGGATACGAATATCACCAAAACAGCGCTAGCTGCATACCATTCAGCCATCGTTCGCATGATGGGTCTCGCGGTGCTCCCAGGATATGTAGAGGGAACGCGAGCCCACATCCGCAAAGACATTCAGAAGCTCTGCTTTCTCTGGTTGTCTCTTTGGCAGTGGCGGTGGCATCTTCGACGTCCCAGCAAGCACCAGAGGCAGCCTCGGTAGCCGCAGGTTCACTGGATTCATCCGACCTCGATTCTCAGCGCACGACTGCTCCGGAGTTTGTGTAACCTACTGGATACTGCGGGAGCGCAATTAGCTCCATCCTGGATACCACTTCATAGCCTGGGTGCATCCATGAGGTTGAATCTGTTTCGCTCCGTCGATCTCCCGACTAGTGAGCACCACGAGTGCGCCACGGCGCTCTGGCGCAGCCGCAACGCTTGTTCGACATCTCTACGTAGGCGGCTTCGAAGTCGTGTGTGGATGTTGGCTGTCTGGCAGTGTCGCGCACGGAACGGAACCTCAGTAGTCTTGCCGCTCATACGATATAAAAATTTCACAGGCACTCTCATCCGCTAGTTGGTAGCTGCATCCTTCAGTCTCTGTCAAGTTGGCGTCGACAAGTGGACGTTCGTGGAGCCGGCTGCTTTCCTCAGACCTGATCCAGGCGTTGCATGCGCTCCGTCTGAGCCGGCCGACCCAGGTACAGGCCACGGCTATACCTGCGGCGCTAGAAGGTAATCATGTAGTTCTAACTGCGCAGACAGGCTCTGGAAAGACCCTGGGATATGTTCTTCCGTTACTAGAGCTACTTCGGCGAGACCGTGCTCGTGAGGCACGAACGACCAGCCCAGCGTCGCCGTCGCCTCAGGCACTGATCGTCGTTCCGACTCGCGAGTTGGCTGCTCAAGTCTGCCGTGTCTGGAGCGACTTTACGGAATGCACGGGTCTGACGTGCTCGCTGCTGACGCGACAAGCGTTTCAAACTTCGAATGAAGTTGCCGCATGGGTGTCGCCCGCTAGGGATACTGCTGGAAAGGGAGAACCGGCGCTCTGGACTCGCTTGCGCCATCTGCGCTACCTTGTTCTAGACGAGGCAGACAGTCTGTTTGCTATGCAGCAGCGCAACCAGCTTGCACCGCTTCCGTTGCATCGACTCCAAGGCGGACAGCTGTGGTGCGTGGCCGCCACGATGACTCGCGGCTCACTCGCCCAGGTCGAAGCGCTGGCCCGAGCGCTGACGCCATCCCGAAAACTCTTCATTGCTCGAGATAATGGGCTCCACGAACCGCCACGAATTGTGCGTATTCGTTTCGAACTAGTTCAGCATCCGCCGCAGAAGGTGACGCGTTTGCTCGAATGGCTGCAAGCCGACGCTCGTGGTCTACTCCGAGACGGCAAAAGTACCCTCGTGTTCTGTAATTCCATCCAGACCTGTCGTTTCGTGCAGCACACGCTTCGTGAGCAGGGCGTCCTTGCCCTCGCGTGCCACGGCGGGATGCCTACACGTATGCGAGACGCGGCAGTAGAGCAATTCGCCAACGGCACCGCTGATGTGCTGATTTGTTCGGATTTGATGGCAAGGGGAATCGATTGGCCCTTTGTCGGGCGAGTGCTCAGCTTTGACGCACCAGCAACATACCATCATTTTCTGCACCGAGCAGGACGTCTACGTAGGGGCGGTGATTGCATCACGCTCATACGCAGAGCGCGCAGAGAGCAAGACCTCGCCATGATGATTGCGAAACGGTTTCCGGAGCGCACTCATTGGCAGGTAATGGAGCAGCAACCAAGCCTTGGGCGTGATCGGCTCCGGCCCTGAGCATCCGACGACTTGCTTCGACACATTCTCGCTTTTGGAAGAGGTGCCTGCTGTTGTGAAAGGGGTGTGTTTGGACGCTTTCTGGTCTTGCGGATACAGACGCGATTGTTCATGAGGGCTTCTGTGGTCGCAGGAACGTTTCAAGGAATTGTGTAGCTTCGATCCCGACGTATTGGTGCCTCGCTCGCCGAAAGCTAACTCGTCTTTTGCTGTGCATAAATCTGTTTCTCTGATGAAGCTTTGCGGTGTTGTACTGCGACCGCACTGAAGTGATGCGACTTGGAGGCACGCTGGCCGGTCCGTCGCAGAAAATTAGCGCAGCTTTTCCGGAAGTGTCATGAACACTCCGCATCTATGGCACGATGCAGCGAACCACCGGAATGTCACTGCTCTATCGATCGCTTCTGTTTCGATTGTTTCGCTCTGGAATTGGACATGAAAAGCGTGATGCGGCCAACCGAGGCGAATCGCATGCAGGACGCAGTCTCTCGACTTTGTCTGCAATCGTCGGCACCAGTATTTGTCAGGATGATGAACAGTGGAAGAACGATTCCGTTTTGTCGGGGTATGCAAGCCGTGTGCACGTTGAAAGATACTCGCAAGCCGGTGCGGTTGGAATCGCGGGGTGCACAATACCCATGTCAGCATAAAATGGAACAGGTCTACTTACCTAGCAGGAGCGTACACCCCAAAGTTTTCGTCTCATTCCATCGCCATGGACGTCGGCCTTTACGGGATGTTTCTGCGACTGTTTCCCTTCTCTCTCTCTATATATTCTCTGGCTCGCCATACGCCGGTTTCCCCTGTTCCTCCAGCTGCGTTGTCAGCAGTCTCAGAATGCTGTCGCCGGTGTTCAAGTCCCGAATTCATCGCTTCCGGCTGTTTCAGACAGAATTCGCGCAAAGACAGTAGTTGCGTTCTACGCCTCGGTTGCCGTTTGCACGACTTGCTTCGTGTAGATCCTCGTTGCGCCCTTCACAGTACTGACACGTGACCATGGTCGGGTATGCCCGTACGTCCTGGGCACCTGCTTCCCCGAGTGCTGCCTGCCACATGCACTGGACGCTCACCTCAGGGGGCGACCCCATTTCCGTGCCCAGTGCCGTACGCGATGAACACGGTCTTCCGCTAGGCGATACACTCGGCGAGCATGCTGACTGCTGTGCGCGCTCAAACATACACACACACACACAGAGAGAGAGAGAGAGACACACATACAGACACAGACACATACTGACACACAGATACACAGACTCACACACGTCCACGCTGCTTCATTCGAGAGCGGATTTTTCTGGGACCCGATGTTGCTCATCGTGAGACAGGGACCGGAAGGAGCACTCACGCTGGAGAACAAGTCGCGAAATCTCGACCCGTCATCGCTGCATTCGTGTCCAGCGTCCGTCACCGCGCTGCACACACGAAGCAAGCACTGCGATGACTCAAGCCCGAGCTCGGGAAGATTCTGTACTTGAAAGCAAGCTCTCGTAGCGTACTCCACAAAACGTATCACGCTGGTGCCGATTCCCGTTTCTTCGCTAGAGAGAGACAGCGCGGGATTCACCTCCTGAAGCACATCCATCCTCTTGTCGTGACTGGCTCAGTGAGCCTTCAGCATGAGCCCGTGAACGAAACCCAAGCGTCGGTGTCGACGGTGCCCGGTCGACAATCCAACAGTTCGAGTCGCTGCGCTCATGGCTGGCATAGGGAGAAAAAAAGATTCGAAAACTTGAAGAATCCGTAATGTAAGCATGTCGATCGTAAGGCAAGCGGGAGAACGGATGCTTGTTGATACGGGTCGGTCAAAGATACCGGTTACTTGTCGAACAACTGTTCAATAGCTTCGCGAATCGTCTTGATTCCATTTCCGTAAAAACCTTAAGCGGGACAGCGTGGAAGAGGCCACGCCCAACTGACGACCCAGCATCCTAAAACTACGCATGAATCCACACACCTTGATTGCAGCACGTTGAATATCCATGCGATGCACGAAAAAAAACACGAGTCCGGAAAGATATCGAAAGACCTGAACAGAGCGACAAGTTCTGTTCGCCGTCTTCATCGGGCTGGGTCATGGAAGGACACCGCGACCGCCGCTGCGACAACTTTCCTCCGCAGCGTTCGCCACTGGCAACACCTCTAACGTCGACTGTAACACTCGACGGGAAGGGACCGACGACCCGGTGCGACCAAAGTCCAGATCATTATGGCTACTACAAGGAGGGATACTTTATTGAAAATACAGACAGAGGTGCAAAACTGGTGGGAACAGGAGCACGTCTTCGACGTTGACGCTCCAGAAGACTTTGATGCCGAGGGCGGCTGGTCCAGTCTCGGAGTGGAGCCTCGGCAGAAACCGACGTTCTTCGTCACGTTTCCTTACATCTACGCGAATGGACCGATCCACCTGGGTCACGCGTTTTCGCTGAGTAAGGCGGAGTTTGCAGTGGCGTATCAACGTATGAAAAGACGCCCGTGCCTCTTTCCCTTTGGCTTTCACTGTACGGGGATGCCGATCCAAGCGTCGGCGACGAAACTGGCCAGAGAGCTGGAAACCTACGGGTGTCCGCCTCAGTTTCCCGACACGCCTCAGCGTACAGGTGCAGACGCAGGCCTGGATGCACCTGTCGACGGCTCGGTGGGGCTAAAGTCGAAAGTTTTGGCAAAAACTGGCGGCCTCCGCTTCCAATACCGTATTCTGCAGGCGGTCGGTGTTCCCGACACGGAAATTCCCTCTTTCACGGATCCGTTCAAGTGGCTCATGTACTGGCCACCGATCGGTATGCAGGATGCGAAACAGCTTGGACTGCACGTGGACTGGCGGCGTTCCTTCATCACCACAGAGGCGAACCCGTATTACGACGCGTTCGTGCGGTGGCATTTCGAAAAACTCCGAGCACAAGGTCGTATCAAGTTCGGAAAACGCTACACCATCTATTCCCCGCTAGACAGGCAGGCCTGTGCGGATCATGATCGAGCTAGTGGCGAGGGTGTCCAACCACAGGAATACGTGCTGATAAAAATGCAGGTACTGGAGCCGTTTCCGGCTGTGTTGGAACCGCTCGCTGGGCGACGAGTCTACCTGGCTGCCGCTACATTGCGTCCAGAGACTATGTACGGTCAGACGAATTGTTGGATAGCGCCCGACGGAAGCTACGGTGCCTACGAGGTCAACGCAGATGGCGATGTGTTTATTGTCACAGAGCGAGCAGCGCGGAACCTCGCCTTTCAGTATTGGTCACCAGTCTACGGGGAGACACGCTGCCTACTGGGGCCCTTCCCAGGCGCGGCGTTGCTGGGTGCCGCAGTGCGCGCCCCGCTTAGCAGCTACGAGCACGTCTATGTGCTACCGATGCTAACCATCACATCGGACAAGGGTACTGGAGTCGTTACCAGCGTACCGAGCGATTCACCCGACGATTACCGTGCGCTGCAGGACCTGAAAGAGAAGCCTGCTCTGCGTCGCAAGTACGGTCTCCGGGATGAGTGGGTGTTGCCCTTTGAACCGGTGCCCATCATTCAAGTGCCCGAGATGGGATCGCTCTCTGCTCAGGCAGCCTGTGAACGGTATCGAGTGCACTCCCAGAACGATCGCGATGCGCTCGCCAAAGCCAAGGATGAAGTCTATCTGCGGGGCTTTTATGACGGAGTGCTCTTGGTGGGCCCCCATGCCGGCCAGCGCGTTCACGTTGCCAAGCCACTGATTCGTCAGCTGCTGCTCGACCAAGGCGATGCGGTGGTCTACTCGGAGCCAGAGCGCCCTGTTGTATCACGCTCCGGCGATGAGTGTGTGGTCGCGCTCTGCGACCAGTGGTACATCGATTACGGTGAGGAGCAGTGGAAGCAGCTCGCCAGAACGTGTCTAGAGGCCATGGAGACGTACCATCCGGAAACGAAACGCAGTTTCGAAGCAGTCCTTGAGTGGCTTCGGGAATGGGCGTGCTCTCGTTCGTTCGGACTGGGAACGCGTCTGCCTTGGGACCCGCAGTATGTGATCGAATCACTCAGTGATAGCACGATCTATATGGCATACTACACCGTTGCACACATCCTGCATCGGGACTTGAACGGCCAGGTTCCGGGGGCGGCTGGTCCAGCCAGCCAACTCACTCCGGCTGTCTGGAACTATGTTTTTCTCGGTCAAGGCGATGCAGAATCTCTCCCGATACCCAGCTCTGTTGCACGAGCGATGCGGCGCGAGTTTCTCTACTGGTACCCGCTGAATCTGCGCGTGAGCGGCAAAGACCTGATCAATAACCATTTGACGTTCTTCATCTACAACCATGTGGCTATCTTTCCGCCCGACAAGTGGCCTTTGGGAGTGCGCGCAAACGGCCATATTATGATCAACAATGAGAAAATGTCCAAGTCAACGGGCAACTTTCTCACGCTAGCGGAGGCAGTACGGAATTTCTCCGCAGATGCGGTGCGATTTGCGCTCGCGGATGCCGGCGACGGCGTTGATGACGCCAACTTTCAAGTG
>Ga0209012_1003376_pt1 | contig 12170 bp, 10 predicted proteins | sample RS3BMetagenome_FD_184735 | JGI IMG/M metagenome (GOLD analysis project Ga0209012, IMG submission 184735) | Ferric oxide microbial mat and aquatic microbial communities from Rainbow Spring, Yellowstone National Park, USA - RS3B (SPAdes) (version 3) ...
TTGACCAAAAATCCGGCACTGCAAGTTTTGGACTTTAAGTCCTAGTGATAAGGCTCTAAGAAATCCAGCATTGTAGATATGGATGGTATATAAGCTTAAGTTAATGCTTTAGGGTAAAAATATAACGACAACATAGCCACCTATCAGTGCATCCAACAGATGGTCGTAGGATAAGTACGCTTTTTCATCATTTGCAAGTTAAAGCTGCATTATATGCAAGTTGTGTTCAAGGATTTAAACTATGCCGCAGTGGTGTTGCTATAAAAAGCGGCAAAAACTCCCAAGACTGAGAATACAAGTGCTTTGCCTTTTGTTTTTGCTGCCATCGTGGTGGTGTTGATCATATCACCATCCTGCCTAAGCATTTGAGCTTTGGCCCTGTAGTTGACGCTATGGGGTACTACTGGCATGCAGTAGTACCCCATGCAGTGAGTCATCGCACCTCATAATAAGGTAGAATCCATGCATTTTAAGACCGGACAGAAAGTCTAACGTTTGAGAGTATTTAAATAAGCCAAATAATTTATCAAACGCACAGGAGCGATTACTTTGTACCACGCTTTACATGAATATAGTAGGCATGTTACAATTGTCAATAAAACCAGAAGAAATTTGTGAAAATGTCAATAGGCGAAGAACAGGAGTAGTAGGCTAGATAGCGGCTCAGAGAGCCTGCGGGTGGTGTGAGCAGGTACCATTGCGCTAGCCGAACTCGCCTGGGAGCCTTGTGCTGAACCTGCCAGAGGCAGAAAGTAAGCACAAACGTGGCGGCACACGATAAAAAGCCGAAAGTGGGTAGCAGATTTGGAAGTGCTACCAAGTGGGGTGGTACCACGGGAAGTCTCTCGTCCCTACGGCGAGAGATTTTTTTATTTATGGTGGTGGTATCTTTTTTGAGGCAGGTGGAGTAGGCATGAAGGTAGGACAGGAGCTAACAGGTGCAGAGATACTTTTGGAAATGCTCCAAGCGGAAGGCGTAAGGTACATATTCGGTTATCCAGGCGGTGCCAACTTACCCATATATCAGCATATGGTCAATTACCCTAGCATAAAGCATGTCCTTGTAAGACACGAGCAGGGCGCTGCTCACATGGCAGACGGATATGCTAGAGCAACAGGTAAGCCAGGGATTTGCATGGCCACTTCCGGGCCTGGAGCGCTAAATCTTGTCACCGGAATCGCAACAGCTATGATGGATTCGGTGCCACTTATAGCGATAACAGGCCAAGTGCCATCATCGCAGATTGGTAGAGACGCCTTTCAAGAGTCAGACATAATAGGCGTTACAATGCCCATTACTAAACACTCCTTTTTGGTTACCAAAGTTGACGAAATAGCAAAAGTTATAAAAGAAGCCTTTTATATAGCCACGACTGGAAGGCCAGGACCAGTTTTAATAGATATCTGTCGTGATGCGCAACAGGCTAAGACCATTTTTAAGGTACCCGAGCGCATTGATATCAGAGGATACAAGCCAACCTATAAAGGCAACCCAAGGCAAATTAAAAAGGCTGCAGAAGCACTTAGAGCTGCGAATCGACCTTTGATCTTAGCAGGTCATGGGGTAATTTTAGCCAATGCGCAAGAAGAGTTGCTCAGATTTGCAGAAGCTTGCAATATTCCGGTTGGCACCACATTACTTGGAGTAGGCGCATTTCCTGTGAGGCATCCGCTAAGCCTTCATATGGCAGGATTTATGGGTACCGGATATTGTAATCATGCGATAAGCGAGACGGACACGTTGCTTATGATCGGAATGCGTGTTGATGACAGAGTCACAACAAGGATAGACTCGTTTGCACCTAAAGCCCAGACAATAATACATGTAGATATAGACCCGTCGGAAATTGGTAAGAACTTAAGACCAACCATACCAATTGTGGGCGACGCGAAAACCGTGCTAAAACAGCTAATGGACGAACTTCCTAGCATGCCACCAAGAACTGAGTGGCTTACCCTTATTGAAAGATGGAAAGAAGAGTTTCCGCTACGTTACCCAAAAAGTAGAAACGGATTTATCCAACCACAAGAGGTCCTTGAAGCCATATATGCAAGATGCGAAGACAAGGCAATTGTGGTTGCAGACGTGGGCCAGAATCAGATCTGGGCAGCCCTATGGTGGAACTATTCAAGGCCAGGGCTATTTATGAATTCAGGTGGTTCTGGTACGATGGGATTCGCATTTCCGGCGTCTATTGGGGCCAAATTTGGCAGACCTGATCTCCCAGTTTGGTGCATAACAGGAGAAGGCGGCTTCTTGATGGTTATGCAGGAACTCAGTGTAGCAGTCGAACACAACCTAGATCTTAAAGTGGCTATTTTGAACAATCGCAATCTAGGCATGGTAAGACAGTTTCAGGATAGCTTTTATGGTGGCGTTAGGCATGCAGTTGATCTTTCATACATGCCGGACATACCAAAGTTAGCTGATGCATATGGATGTCCTGGCTACAAAGTCGAAAAGCGTGAGGATATTAATAAAGTCTTAGACAAAGCTATAGCCTACAAGGGGCCTGTATTAATAGACTTTAACATTGACCCCGAAGCCAATGTATATCCAATAGTACCGCTTGGCAAAGGGCTTCTCGATTTTTGGGAGGCGCCAGAATGAGTAAAACCCGACTTATTGCAATGCTTGTTGAAAATAAGCCAGGTGTGCTCCAGCGTATAAGCGGCCTGGTTAGGCGTAAAGGATTTAACATTGAGTCTTTATCAGTTGGGCCAACACTGGATCCAACATTATCTCGAATGACAATCGCTATACATGCGGGCTCGCAGGAAATTGAACAGGTTGCAAAGCAGCTAAATAAGCTAATTGATGTAGTAAAGGTAAGTGACATAACAGATGAGGAAGTGATCTCAAGAGAAATGATGATTGTTAAATTATCGGTTTCGAGTGGCAAAAGGGACGAGCTTAAGGCAACTTTAGATCTAGTAGGAGGCAGGATATTATACGTTGGGCGCAATCACGTGGTAGCAGAGCTTACCGGTGACGGAGATCATCTTGATGATGTCATAGAAGTTATAAAGCCATACGGCATAAAAGAGCTGGCAAGATCAGGTGCAATAGCAATGGTTAGGGAGGCAAAGACGCTGTGAAAATATATCGTGATAGTGACGCAAATCCTGAGTTGATAAGACACAAGACTATAGCTGTGATCGGCTACGGAAGCCAAGGTCATGCGCATGCACTTAACTTGAAGGATAGCGGTTTTAACGTTGTAGTTGGACTGTACCAAGGAAGCAAATCCTGGCGACTTGCAGAAGAACAGGGCTTAACAGTACTTGAGGTACCAGATGCTGCAAGAACTGCAGACATTATCATGATGCTAATACCTGATGTTGATCAGGAGCGTGTATATAAAGAGCAGATAGCCCAGGAGCTTACACCTGGAAAAATGCTTATGTTTGCTCATGGCTTTAACATCCACTATGGCCTTATTAAGCCTCCGGAAACCGTGGACGTTACCATGATAGCACCCAAAAGTCCTGGTCACATGCTAAGGCGGCTTTACACACAAGGCCTAGGAGTACCAGCCCTAATAGCAGTACATCAGAATGCTACAGGCAAAGCAAAAGATCTTGCACTTGCGTACGCATTCGGTATTGGATGTACAAGAGCAGGGGTACTTGAGACAACGTTCGCCGAAGAAACTGAAACAGACCTTTTCGGCGAACAGGCAGTGTTGTGCGGAGGGCTTACTTCACTAATAAAAGCCGGATTTGAGACACTGGTGGAAGCGGGCTACCAACCTGAAGCCGCTTATTTTGAGTGTCTTCATGAAATGAAATTGATTGTTGATCTAATTTATCAGGGTGGCCTTGAATACATGAGGTATTCGGTTTCCGATACCGCAGAGTATGGTGACTATGTTAGCGGACCCAAAGTCATTGGAGAAGAATCACGCAAAGCGATGAAGAAAATACTAGAAGACATACAGAACGGAAGTTTTGCAGAAAGATGGCTCGACGAAAACAGACAAGGTAGGCCTAATTTCCTCAAAATGCGTGAGCAAGAAAAACAACACCCTATTGAAGTGGTCGGTAGGCAACTCCGCGAATTCATGCCTTGGCTAAAACAAAAAGATTAAAACAAAAAGGGGTGAAGGTAAATGAACGAATCTCAAGTAGAAATTGCGCGGAAAGACCCAAATAGAGTTTTCATTCTAGATACCACGTTAAGAGATGGCGAACAGTCGCCTGGCGCACATCTGAACGCCGAAGAAAAGTTGAGGATAGCACACCAGCTAGCTACACTTGGTGTGGATGTAATAGAGGCAGGGTTTCCAATTTCTTCACCTGGCGATTTTGAGGCATGCAAACGCATTGCGCGTGAAATTGAAGGTCCTGTTATTACTGCCCTGGCTAGGGCAGTGAAAGAAGACATCGATGCGGTTTGGAACGCTATAAAGGATGCGGCAAGGCCGCAAATTCATATAGTTCTTTCGGTTTCTGACATACACATTGAGAGGAAGCTCAAACTCACAAGAGACGAGGTCCTTAAGAGAGGAGTGGAAGCAGTTAAATATGCAAAAGAACTGTGTGAAGAAGTTGAGTACTCTCCTGAAGATGCTGGTAGAGCAGATAGGGATTATCTTGTAGAAACGGTAGAAAGAGTCATAGATGCAGGAGCTACAGTAATAAACATCCCGGATACAACGGGATACTGCATGCCAGAGGAATTTGGAGCACTCATAGAGTACGTAATCAAGAATGTACGTCACCCAGAAAGGGCAATCTTTTCAGTACATTGTCATAATGACCTCGGGCTAGCAACAGCCAACACACTTGCCGGCATACGAGCAGGTGCTAGGCGAGCTGAATGCACAATTAATGGCATTGGAGAAAGAGCTGGGAACACCTCCTTGGAAGAAGTTGTAATGGCAATTCGCACTAGAAAAGATTTCTTTGGCTTGTACACGGGCATAGACACAACACAGCTAATGAGGACCTCAAGACTTGTATCACAATTGACCGGCATAATGGTGCAACCGAACAAAGCCATAGTAGGGGCAAACGCATTTGCGCATGCCTCAGGTATTCACCAAGATGGAATACTTAAGGACAAGATAAATTACGAAATAATGAAACCTCAAGATGTCGGCTTTGAGGAGTCAAGAATTTACCTGTCAGCAAGGTCGGGACGCCATGCTTTTAGACACCGCCTAAAGCAACTTGGAATTCACCTAGAAGAACCAGAGTTTACGAAAGCGTGGAACGCATTTCTTGCATTGGCAGATAGAAAGAAGGAAGTAACTGATCTTGATCTGGAAACATTAATAGCCGATCATGTACCACAAGCAGTGGAGCACTGGATCCTAGATACTGTACAAGTCACAACAGGAAATAAAAGTTTGCCCATGGCAACAGTAATACTAAGAGACAAAAATAATAATCAAGTTGAAGGTGCTTCCAGCGGCGACGGACCAATTGACGCCATAATTAAGGCAATTTCAAAGGCCACTGGCGTTGAAGCCGAGTTGGTTGATTATAAAGTTGGTGCAATTGAGCCAGGTGAAGACGCGGTAGGAGGCGTCTCGCTAACACTTAAGTACAACGATCAAATCTATAATGGGCATGGCGCCGATACTGATATACTTGTAGCATCAACTAAGGCCTATATAGCAGCACTGAACAAGCTACTTACAGGAGAAAGAAGAACCGCTACAGCTTAGGCGACAATCTAAGAAGTAAAACGCCGCTAGCGCAAATATGTTTAGTAATGGACGAGGGTCTGTCATATGGTAAATAATGCAATCGAATTTGTGGTGGTTCCGGGAGACGGTGTAGGACCCGAAGTATGTAATGCTGCGATTGTGGTGCTTGAGCAAGCATGCAGTAAGTACAGAACCCCTATAAAGTGGGAAGAATATCCCATAGGTGGTTTTGCTATTGACAAGTTCGGAGACCCGTTTCCAGAGCAAACTCGTAAAGCATGTGAAAATGCAAATGCTGTGCTACTTGGCGCTACCGGCGGACCAAAATGGGATAACTTACCAGGGCGGCGACCCGAAGCTGGTTTGTTGGATTTACGTAAAGTTGTAGGAGGGTATGCAAATCTGCGTCCTATAGTGACAAGAGACTCGTTACTCAACATTTTGCCCTTTAAGCCAGATACGGTACGCGGCACAAACATACTTTTTGTTCGTGAATTAACTGGAGGAATATATTTCGGAGAGCCCAAATACCGAACTGATGAAAAAGCAGTTGATACCCTAGTCTACACGCGTAATGAAATAGAAAGAGTTGTAAGGAAGAGCTTTGAGCTAGCCAGAAGTCGAAAGAAAAAGCTCTGCTCAGTTGACAAGGCAAATATATTAGAAAGCTCACGGCTCTGGCGAGATACCGTTAATGACATAGCGAAAGAGTACCCAGACATTCAAGTCGAGCACCAGCTTGTTGATTCCTTTGCCTTAAAACTAATGCTTAACCCAAAAACATATGACGTAGTAGTTACTGAGAATACATTTGGTGACATTTTGACTGACTTGGCTGCAGCGCTTACAGGATCTCTAGGCCTTTTGCCATCGGCAAGCCTTGGTAACTCGACGAAAGGGCTATATGAACCTGTGCATGGCACAGCACCAGATATTGCTGGCAAAGATATAGCCAATCCAATAGGCGCAATTTTGAGTGCAGCAATGATGCTAAGGTACAGCTTTGGTAGAGATGATATAGCAAGCGACATAGAAAGCGCGGTTGAGCGTACGCTTGCAAAAGGTTATAGGACCAAGGACATTGCTAGCCCAGACTCTCAACTTGTCGGATGCCGAAAGATGGCTGAGCTTATTTCAGAAGAGTTAAGAGGTGAGAGCAATTGATATGGAATATCAGAAGAGAATTTATTCGTATGACACAACCCTTAGAGATGGAGCCCAAGGCCTAGGCGTCGCATTCTCGCTTCAAGACAAAATCAAAATAGCCCGTAAGCTGGACGACGTTGGGTTTGATTTTATAGAAGGCGGCTGGCCAGGTGCAAACCCCAAAGACACCGCATTCTTTGAACAAATGCAACATGAGCAGCTAAAACATGCAAAACTGGTAGCTTTTGGAAGCACACGCAGAGCTCATATAACATGTGAACAAGATCAAAATCTAAGAGACCTGTTAGCTGCAAATACAGAGTACATAGCCATAGTGGGTAAATCGAGCCACTGGCAAGTAAAGAACGTACTTCGAGTGGACCGAACCGAAAATCTAGCTATGATTAGAGATTCTGTAGCTTATCTCAAGCAGCATGGAAGGAAAGTTATATTCGATGCGGAGCACTTTTTTGACGGGTTTCAAGAAGACAGCAATTACGCATTAGAATGCATTGAGGTAGCTGCACAAGCGGGTGCCGACTGGATATGCTTATGCGATACAAACGGTGGCAGTCTCCCTGATCTAATAGAACAAGGCGTTAAAGCAGCCTACTCACGGGTTGGAGACAAACTGGGCATACACTGCCATGATGATGCAGGGTTGGCTGTAGCAAACTCTTTGGTTGCCGTAAATGCTGGAGCTAGGATGGTTCAAGGCACGGTAAATGGCTATGGTGAAAGATGCGGGAATGCTAACATATTGACAATAATCGCCAACCTCGAGCTCAAGATGGGCATAAAAGTACTTCCCGATAATTCACTCTCGAAAATAACAGCCTTATCGCACTTTGTAGATGACATAGCAAATGTACACCCTAATTTAGCACTTCCGTATGTCGGCAAAAGAGCTTTTACTCATAAAGGTGGACAGCATGTAAGCGCCATTATGAAGTCAACGCATGCGTACCAACACGTTGACCCGTCTTTAGTTGGCAATTCGCCAACGGTGCTCGTGTCTGAGCTTGGCGGCAGGTCCAACATAATATATAAAGCCAAAGAATTGGGCATAGATATTGATCCACAAACAGCAGCAGCAGTTTCTAAGCGTGTAAAAGAGTTGGAAATGGCTGGATATACATTTGAGGTGGCGGAAGCTTCTTTTGAGTTGATAATAAGACGATCAAGTCCTGGTTATGTCAGGCCGTTCGATATTCTAAGTTATGCAGTGTCTGTAATTAGTCAGCCACCTCTTGAAACAGTGGTTGATGCAAGTGTTAAGGTCAAGGTCGGCGATCAGATAATACACACTGCAGCCGACGGCAATGGGCCAGTAAATGCACTAGATGCAGCAATAAGAAAAGCAGTTGTTCCATTTTTCCCGCATCTTGAAAAGGTCAATCTTTTGGATTACCGAGTACGGGTGCTTGACGAAAGCATGGGGACTGGGGCTGCTGTTCGAGTTGTCATTGAGTCAGGCGATGAAAATAGAACTTGGACTACCATAGGTGTTTCAACCAACATAATTGAGGCCTCAAAAATAGCTGTTCATGACAGTCTGGAGTATCCCATTTTGAAAGCACAGCAATGAGCATACCATCACCGTCCTACAGTATAAAACTGCGAGTTGAAATAACTAATAGAGTAGGCATGCTTGGTCGCCTGACAACGGCAATTGGCGAGGCTGGTGGAGACATAGCGGGGGTCGACCAGATAAAACGCGAGCAAAGATATGTGTTGCGAGACATAACAGTAAATTGTGCCAGCGAATCGCACGCTAGAACAATAATAGAAAGAGTCTCACAGCTACCAGGAATAAATCTTCTAGACGTTAGAGATCTGACTTTTGAAATGCATTTAGGTGGCAAGATAGCTGTACATAGTAAAGTACCTTTGTTATCCCAAGATGACCTATCCAAGGCGTATACTCCAGGGGTGGCAAGGGTTTGTCGCGCAATAGCTGGCAATAAAGATTTAGTGTTCAAATACACGGCAAAGGCAAACAGCGTAGCTGTAGTAACGGACGGAACAGCAGTACTTGGCCTTGGGGATATAGGTCCGGAAGCCGCACTTCCTGTAATGGAAGGCAAATGCATGTTGTTTAAAGAATTTGCGGGAGTTGATGCATTTCCGATATGCCTTGCTACAAAAGACACGCAAGCTATTGTAGAAACAGTGAGGGCACTATCGCCTGGTTTTGGTGGAATAAATCTAGAGGATATTTCGGCACCTCGATGCTTTGAAATTGAACAAAAGTTGCAGGATGCTCTAGATATTCCAGTTTTTCATGATGATCAACATGGAACTGCAGTAGTTGTCCTTGCAGCACTCATGAATGCTCTTAAGATTGTTGGCAAAAAACTTGAAGCCCTAAAAGTAGTTATAGTTGGAACTGGTGCTGCGGGAGTAGCTATAACCAAGATTCTCCTCAGTGCTGGCTGCAAGAACATTATTGGATGCGATAGACAAGGAGCAATTTATTTTGGAAGAGCAGACATATCTGAGGGTATCAAGTTGTGGTACGCAGAAAATACTAACCCCGAGCGACTAAAAGGCGCACCTGATTTGGTGGTTGCAGGAGCTGATATCCTGATAGGCGTATCTGTCCCAGGATCTATATCACCCGAAGCCGTAAATCGCATGGCTAAAGATGCTATTGTCTTCGCATTAGCAAATCCAGAACCAGAAATAAGACCCGAGCAATTAAGTGAAAAGGTTGCCATTATTGCCACTGGCAGGTCTGACTATCCGAATCAGATCAATAATGTTTTGTGCTTTCCAGGTATTTTCCGTGGCGCATTGGATGCAGGCGCTACAAAAATAACAGAAGGCATGAAGTTGGCTGCCGCAAGAGCAATCTCTCAATGTGTTAGCGACAGCGAGCTTAGTGAAACTAATATTGTACCAAGCCCGTTGAATCGAAACGTTGCCAAAATGGTGGCAAGGGCCGTAGCAGATGCTGCAAGACTAGAAGGTGTGTGCAGATGTGCAGCAACTACCTCAAGTCAACTGATATATCAGGAGTCTGCGAACTAAGGTGACTACAGCCCAACTGCGCCTAATATCTGAGACAGGACAAAAATAATAAGCATCAATATCATAGGAGAAAAATCAACAGCACCAATAATGCCAAATCTATTCCTTATTGGTCTGAGCAACGGTTCTGTCAAATCGTAGACCGTCCTATAAATACTATTGCTAGGTGAAATACCGGTCCAACTAAACACGACCCTTACAAGAATAAGTATTCCAATTATGGTTAGTACAATATTTATCAAGCTAGCAATATATGTCATACTCACACCTCACCTCTTGACTAAACCCCTAAATGCGGATAATTGCCAAACTCTTAACCCGGCAGTAAAGCCGCACGACATAGCCATTTTCCCGCTCGCTCAATGTTACACACTTATTATGATATTTATTGTTACGCATACAGGTATTCATACAAAACATTTAAAGCAGCAAACTTATTAAGGAGGACTTAATGGAAAGTGAAATTTTTTCAACACCGAAAATAGTTCATGCCGGTAAACTATTTGCTTATGTTCTAGAGCATTTGGGCATTCAAACCATCTTTACCGTACCTGGTGGGCACACCTTAGGCGTACTAGACGGACTGCTTGACACAGATATTAAGGTTGTTGACTGCCATCACGAGACGTCTGCCGCCCAGATGGCACTAGGCTGGAGTTATGCTGCTGGCGATCCTGGAGTTGTGCTAATTACTGCGGGACCTGGGTTTACACATGCTACGACCGCAATCGTCGACGCTGCAACCGGGCATGTTCCTATGCTTGTAATTGCCGGAAGAACCAAGAGCAAATCTGAAGGCACTGGTGCGGTTGGCGACATTGATCAGCAAGCAATCGCTAAAAGCCTTGGTTGCCGTTGCGTCAAAATAAGTACAAAAGACCCTATAGCTGGTATATGTCAATTTATACAAGATTATACAACTCTAGGAAAAACTTATTCAGGGCCATTGTACGTCGAAGTCTCTGCTGACATAAATTCTGTGTCTGTTAATACAACTTCAATTAAAATGCCGGTGACAAAATCAAACCGCTTTGTTGACAATCAGCAAATAGAATACGCCGCCAATATTATACGCAGTGCTTCAAAGCCAGTGTTATTATGTGGTAGCGGCACTTTATGGAGTCATGCAGACATAGAAAGCTTTTGTAGTAAAACCCACATACCAGCTGTAACCGCAAGTGGCGCAAGAGGCATTATATCCGATAGCAACTATCTCTGCTTGGGATCTATTTTCCACGCGGCAGCAGTCCTAAATCAAGCTGACGTAGTAATTATTGCGGGCAGCCGATTGAATGCGAATCTGTTATTCGGAGGTCCTCCACTTTTTAGTGAAGAATCACATATTATCATGATCGATATAGATCAAGAAGCAGCGATATCAAAAAGAAAAATAGACGCATTTGTGCAGGGGGATGCACAGTACTGCCTTGAAGCACTTGCTGATTTAATAGGAAGACTTGATACTCAACAGTGGGTAGAACATGCCAAATCTACTGTACAGATAAGCGAATCATTTTGGCGTCAGGAGGTTGAAAATACAAAATCAAGCACTTCTAAACTTCATCCAGCTGACATTGTTATAACCCTGACGCAGATAGCGCCAAATGAAGATATGACATTAGTCATAGACGGCGGCGATATCCTAATGTGGAGCCTTCCATTCGCTCGCGCAGCATCTGAAGGATCCGTCTTAACAACGACCACCGCACTCGGTACTGTCGGGGTAGGAGTCCCGTTTGCCTTAGCGGCAAAAGCAGCTAAAACCACAAAACCAACGGTTTTAATTGTCGGCGACGGCTCATTTATGTATGCTTTAAGCGAACTCGATACAGCAATAAGACACAACCTTCCGTTCGTAGCTGTGGTTGCTAACAACAGCTGCTGGGCAGATGTAAAACACTTCCAACAGCATTTATTTGGCAAGGATAGGATAAGTGCAACGGTATTTAACAGGAATATAGACTATGCTGAAATCGCCAAAGCTTTTGGATGGGAAGCTACGACTGTAGAAAATGTTAAAGAACTTGCAAATGCTTTGACGGCAGCACTGCGTTCCAACAACCCTTATCTAGTAAATGCGGTTGTAGATCCAGATGCCGAAAGTCAACTACTTGCAAGCCTATCGCAGGTAGGTTTGATGTAGACCCTTATGGTGCTATCGTATATGCGAAAAACCGTGACCTAATTTGATGGCATATGCAAGCAGGTATGGCTAGCAGTAGTTTTTGACGTTCTCCCCAGCCCTAAAGGGCGGGGATTCTTTCTCGCTCTGCGCGAGCTACGCGGAGGTGCTGGTGGGGACGCCATCGCCCCAACTACTGGGTGGAGACCCAG
>Ga0209012_1003379_pt1 | contig 12162 bp, 7 predicted proteins | sample RS3BMetagenome_FD_184735 | JGI IMG/M metagenome (GOLD analysis project Ga0209012, IMG submission 184735) | Ferric oxide microbial mat and aquatic microbial communities from Rainbow Spring, Yellowstone National Park, USA - RS3B (SPAdes) (version 3) ...
AGCTCGCCTTATCCAGACCACGTATACGTTATATCGATCAATAGACTATGCGTCTTCCGTGCATATTGGTCATGCATCATGAAGTGTGCGACCATGCCTCTGGAGCTAAAGCGCACAGGTTTGGTGCTCCCGAAGCCTGCCCCAGCAGAGGGCGCCCCCGGCACAGGCGGAGCTTTCTTTGAGCGCTGGGAACACTTGCACGCAGTAACGCAGCAAGCCTAGTGTTAACCGTGGATTACATCGAATCTGATCACGCAGTCTATTTGCACTCTGTATCAGCTTTGTTTCTAAGGGAAGCGACGCGGGCGTCAGCGGCTCGCTACCGCTACGCAAGCGGGTGCCGCTCGTCCGCTTGCATTTCAATGATTCAGCAGCGCTGTGCTTGCGTTTCCGGTGTGGGAGAAGCTGGTGCAATCCTCTCTAGCAGACTGAGTTCGTCGCCGTTTGGTTGCTCATGATAGACGCTGGAAGTGTCGATGGAGCCTCTGCGAACGATTCCGCTGAAGTCTACCCGCAACCGCACGCTGGTCTCAGCGATGCAGGTGTTGGACACAGTCGAGTACCCGGCCTGGAGCGTTGCACGTCGCCACCAGGACAGACAGCAAAACCGATAAACTGCTTGGTTGTTGGTATGGCTGGGAGCGGTAAGTCGTCCCTGGTTTCGCGGTTGGTCTCGCACGCGAATGAAAAGCAGTGGGCCTGGAAAGCGATCAATCTCGACCCAGCTGTGCAGACGCTGTCGTTCCCAGCTGATCTGGATATCCGCGACACCGTGTCGTACTCGCGTGTCATGGAAGAGTACCGGCTCGGTCCGAATGGTGCAATTCTGACGGCGTTGAACCTTTTTGCAGCCCAGTTTGAGCGTGTACTCGATTTTATAGAGAGTGCTTGTGGTCCAAGTCGCGAAAATGCAACCGCGAATGAAAGCGACCAGGTGCTCGCGAGCTCGACGGCGCCACGTTTCATCTTCTTCGACACACCTGGGCAGATTGAAGCGTTTACCTGGTCTGCGTCAGGTATGATTGTGACGGAAACGCTGGCAGCGGTTGCCGAGTACCCCACTGTATTGCTGTATGTAGTGGACATTCCGCGCTGTGTTCGGAACGTGCTCACATTTACGAGTAATATGCTCTACGCCTGTTCGATGTTGTACAGATCACGAATTCCTCTCCTTGTTTTGTGGAACAAGTGTGACTGTGTCTCCAGGGAGGAGGCAGATCGTTTAGGAACATGGATGCACGATTTTGAGGCTTTCGATGCAGCCCTCGAAGCCGGTAACGAAGCGAGCCGCACCCCTGGCGGCGGTGACTATGCGGTGAGTTTCTCACGTAGTCTCGCGCTAGCCCTGAACGAGTTCTATCAACAGGTCCCGTGCGTGTTTGTCAGCGCAACCACCGGCGAGGGTATGGATCGGCTCTTCGAATCGCTAGAGCACGCGCGAATCGAGTACGAGCGCAGCGAATACCTCCAGCAAGTGCGTCAGCGGAAACGAGAACGTACAGCTGCTGAAGAACGCCGGCTGGAAAGGGAACGCCATCGTTTTCGGGCTGCGCATCGATCGACTGGAGATGGTGACAGCAACCAGGCGGGCGCCTCCGCCACGACAGAGGCCACGAGCCGTGATCGTTTGCGCATGCGTCTGCAACGTGCTCAGCGGAACGGGTATCACGAGCACCAGGATGCTTCCCCTAATGAGGACGAGTCTGAAATGCGCCGACTTGCTGAGCGCTTTTCGCGAACGGGCCCGCGCTCCACCTGATGGAAATGCGGTTGCGGAGCTGGCTCTGTCGATGCCCGCTGCTACGTGTGTGTGTGAACGCGCGCGCCCAGCCCCCGGACCAGGCAGGCCGTATACGCGTTCGGTGTCCATCGCAAAGTGCACCGGCACCGGCACCGGCGAGTCTCCCGCAGAGTCCCACAGCGAACGAGCACCAAGCAAGCGTCGCCCCGTACTCTGGTTTGGTCTCAAGTCCATGTGCGGGGCGCTGGTACAACGAGCGCTCTTCGTTCGAGGGCGCAAATATGCGCTTGCGCGCAGTCGCCTCGACCGTGGTTCGATACTGCCCACGGTGTCTGTTCGCGAGCGCTGCGAATACCCTGAAAGCGCCTGATACGCGATAGGTGGCGCCATGCGGGCTTCATCGGCGCCGCACAGGCGCTGCGTGCGCGTACCCGAATGCCGAGCGTGCAGGGCGGCAGCGGTACGCTGCTGGCGCACGATAATCGCTCAAGGCGCTCCGCTACAGCGCGCCTGCAGTGACGTGTCCTGTGCGTGTCTTTGGTATGCGACACGCATTGGCAGTGCGCGTGCATGCGCGATGCGTGTCGCTGTCCTCGTTGGTAGAGCTGGTGGAGTCTCCTTTTGGTGTCTGCTGGGGATTTCTCCATTCAAGGGGGTCTTGCATTCACTTGGGGCGAATGTCGAGTTCATAGCGTCTATGACCCGAACCGGCGCCGCCTAGTGAGCGATGTGATTGCGGAATCGCCATGTGCTGGACGTGCGTGGTTGCGGCTCGGCGAGCAGCTGGGGGCATCCCTAGAACTCTGCAGAGTCCAAGCAGTCGTCCGCGTCAGACGCCATGAAGTCTGTATCGCACGCTGGGTGTGCGTCCAGGTCATTGACGCGGTGCATCCAACGATCGAGCGCGGTTTGTGCTGGCGCGTGGGATTTCGGCGATGAGGTTGCTTTTCCTCTGGATTCGCGGCTTTCAGTATTCTTCGTCTTCGATGCGGCACGGCGGCGCTGTAATTGCTCTAGATAAGCATCGTGTGTGGATGGTTTCCCTTTTTTAGACCAGGCCGCCTTGGGGAGTCGGCCGGCTCGGGATGGACGAGGCGAATCATCTGAGGCGCTCTGGGGAGCCTCCAGTGCTCGCGGTCTATTTTCGTCCTGCACAAAAATGCTGTCTCCTGCATAGAGCATGGTTGCCGCATCGGAAACGAGCCGGAGGGCGGCTCGCTGACGTTTGGTGCTCATTTCTCCTCGGCCGCTGCTAGTTTGGCGCAAAGTTGCCAAAGCTTTCTCGAGCGCAGGTGCGACGGGTACCGCGTTGGCCGCATCCGATTTAGAAGCACGTTTGCGTGTTGGTTTGGTGGGCATGGGATGCATCTCAAAGCGGACTCGTTTCGAGTGCCGCTTGTGGGCGTCCAGTGCCGTCGATGCTGTAGCTGCATCCTTGGATTCAGATTTCAGCTCACCGACTGTGCTGACGCTCTCCGTGCATGTGGTGTTGATAGATTCTTCTCCAGAGGTGCCCGGCGACAAAGGTTCTGCGGACTTGCGTTGAATCTTTTGCCGTCCGCGTTGTTCTGTGCCTGTCGTTGTTTCGCTCGCGCTTGGGGCTTGCTCCGCTCCCCTTCTGGGACGACGCTTATTCTGAGAAGCGCCTGAAGTTCGGCTCGCTGATGGTGAACTGGATGCAGGTATCATCTTGATCTTTCCTGATGCTGGATCTAAACTGCTTTGGAAGTGCTCGCGTGTTGCCCGGGTCATGCGATCATGCAGTGGCATCATCACAGACGCAGCCGCAGCGTCACCAGAGAATGGATCCTCTGTAGCGCGTTGCCCGCACTGGGAAGCGCTTGCTCCATTCGTTTCCCGCGACGACGTTTTCCGCTTGTTGGCGGATGCAGCATGAGCCACTCGATGCGAGGAGGCAACCATGTTCTCGATTTCGCTGCGGGTGCCTTTTTCGCAGCTTTTGCTGTTGCTCGCTTCCACGCTGCTTGAACTATCAACGGGTTGTTTGCGCGGACGCCCCCTTTTCCGTCTTGTCGGCGAGCGGAGCGGTAGGGTCGCAACCTCAGACCCAACTATAGCTGAGGCAGTTTGCAGAGACCCTGTTCGGCTTCTCGTTCCGCTCGCACCCAGGATGAGGTCGGGGTGGTGGAAACGGACGCGAACAAGCTGCTCTAACAGTCGCCGCGCTTCGCGAGAGATCGATTGCGGTATCTTGCGCATCTGCTCTGCGGTATTGCTGGCCACGGGCCAGTCCGACGGTTTCTGCTTCGTGGCTGGGGTCTCGCCGGTGAGCTCCTCATCCACTACGAGCAGTGGGCCGCGCTGGTGCGAACGCGTTCGCGTCGCATGCGGCCTCGCTGCCCGCCGGCTTTCCAAGTCGACTTGATTCCGTGCCTCCCGCCAGGAACGATAGCCTTCGATCAAAATCTCACGCCAGTTTTTCGGAAACGCTGTCCCTTTCCCATCATTCACGCTTTGAAAGGCGCGGACGGTCGCAACAGGCCACCCGGCAGCGACCATGTGCGCCGCACGCATCCGGCCGCAGAGACGGTACCGAGAACCAGACTCGGTCTCGATGACTGTATATTCGCGCCCGTCTGTCTGCACGTCCACTACAGCCGAAGTTTGCCACAGCAACGATGCATCCAGAGGCGGTGCAGGAACACCAGCGGCGTTCGATTCCGCCGCCGCTTCCCGCGTGCCCCACACTGTAAAATATGTGTTTTGTTTCTTTGCTGTCGTCGAGACATTTTCTCGATCTTCATCTGAAATTCTATCGTCTTCAGCAAGGACAGGCTCAAGGAACCAGTCGTAGATCGGGGGAAACTCCATCACCACACGTCTACCAGGCAAAGAGAGGCAGTTGTTACCGCGTGCGCGCGCGCGCGGATGCTTCCACAGTGTCGAAGATGGAGGATTTTTAAATTGACATTGGCCAGCGTTTCCAGAGACTGTCCCCCATTTTTTTCTTTTCTTTCTCTGTCAGCGCGCAGTGAGGCATCCAACAAACCCCCTACTTCCATATTCCATAACATATACTTCTTCTCGAGTATACAGGTCGTTTCATACATACAATCGTGATGGTAGTGCCTGCAGAATGAACCCGCCATAGCGCCGATAGCGCCGGTGCAGATGCATCACCTACATACAGAACGGCTTTTCCATACCACTGAGGTCGACGGTAATAGCGGCACAACGCGCTTCGCAGCAGGCACTCATGGTGAGCGCGACATGCACCAGGTCGGTGAAAAAACTACCATCAACTCAGAGGAATCACGTACTGGGGATGCGTTGCCTAGACGCGAAACTACAGGGACCGTTGCCTCTTTCTGGGTCTCTGGTGGCAATGGCGCATCCGTGGGAGACCTGATCAGACTCATGGGACTCGCGCCATAAAAAATGCATAGATCGAGGCAGATTCCCGCCACGGGGCTTGTCTAATTACCGCACGTATCATCGAAGAAGCACGTTGCCGACAGACTTATGATAGCGCATCACAAGTCGCGCAAGATTGCTTTTCGGGGCCGTATCGCTACGCTGTCGGGCGTGTTCAGCAGATCCCACCAGTTCTGGAAGCACGGTCAGTCGTTTGCTGTACCGTACTGCGCCCGGCGAAAAGACGCGCGCGGGTGTACCCGCTTGCCATGCACAACGCGAGATCGAGATATCTTACCAGAACCAGACGGATGTGCAAAAACAGCGGTACATCGGGCAAAAGTCTTCCACTGTTCCGCGAGAGCTCCCGTCTTTGTCAGCTTTTGTTTGCAAGTCTCTGGGGGTTCAGCGACCCTGCGAGACCCGAACCTTCTGAAGCCTCCACGTGAAGCCTGGTCCGATACTTGTTGCAATCACGTGCATCATCTCGACACTCACGATCAATAAGCTCAATAGTCTGCGTCGGGGTCACAGAACTCGTCGACTCTACATAAGAAAACGGAAACGCTGGCATGCAGTCCGTTTCAACACTCCCGCGACCGATGCAGCCCCACAGGGCGGCTCGTCTGCAACGTCGCCCGCTCCACTGACGACGAGCTCGACGTCAGCCACTTGAGTTCAGGTGTTGGTACTTGGTGGCCTCTGCGGCCGTTTATGCCTCAACTGAAGCCAAAAGAAACTTGATGACACTGAGTACAGCTTCTTGAATAGGGGTTTTGCTGTTGACTGTTTGCCTCGCGTCCGAGCTCGATGCTGTGTTCTCGTGGCACTGCCGTTCAGCGTCTTCGTGGACTAGCGGGACTCTTTCACAGCGTTCGTCCGCTCTCCAGCACGGGCAGTGCAGTGCAAGACGAGGATGTTTACATTCTTTCTTTCGCAAGAACGCCCATCGGCTCTTTCGGTGGCAAGCTTGCTCACTTGACAGCCGTTGAACTGGGGGCTATTGCGGTGAACGCTGCAGTCGCGCGAGCTGCACGTCTGGAGCCGGACCTGGTCACGGACTGCTACCTGGGGCAGGTGCTTACAGCTGGCTGTGGCCAGTCGCCTGCACGTCAGGTTGCACTCCGAGCCAACTTGCCGGAAACGGTACGCTGCCTCACAGTCAATAAGGTGTGTGCGAGCGGCATGAAGGCAATCACTTTAGCGTATGATGCAATCCGGCTGGGACACGCTGAAATCGTTGTTGCCGGTGGCATGGAGAGCATGAGTAATGCACCCTTCTATCTAATGGAAAACGAGCAGTTGTTGAGTCGGCGCAAGTATCTCATTCGAGGCCGCCTCGCTCGGGAGCTCGGCAACCGCGTGCTCTACGACGGACTGCTCCTGGACGGGCTCCTGGACAGCTACAGCCGGCGGGGTTCGTTGAAAGGCGCATCAACGGCAGTTGGCGCTGAAGAAGACAACGCTGACGCAGGCTATCCCATGAGTTACTACGCGGATCGTTTGGCGTCGAACATGGGTATTCTGCGTGAAGAGCAGGACAACTTTGCCGTGCATAGCTACTCGCGCGCCGCCAAAGCGACTGCACAGCAGCTTTTTGCCAAAGAGATCGTGCCCGTAGAGCTGCCTACCGAGTTTGCGACGCACTCATCCCCGGAACGCTTCTCGGACTCTAGTAGAACTACGTCTGGGGGCCCGGACACCGAAACCCATGGCACCATTGTGAGTCCCGAGCACCTTGCCCTGCTCAAGAGCGATGAAGAGCTCGAACGACTCGAGCAGATTGATCGGATGCCGAGGCTGGCGCCGCTGTTTCCCGGCGCTCGCCCGTCGGGTGCCAAAGGTGGCCCAGAGGGACCCGCTGGCGGCACGATCACAGCAGGAAACGCTTCTAAGCTAAGCGACGGAGCAGCAGCGCTGGTCTTGGCCTCAGGACGAGCTGTTCGTCGATATAACTTGCTGCCGCTAGCGCGCATGCTTTCGCATGCTGATGCTGAGCAAGACCCGGAACGCTTTGCCACGACACCGGCGTTGGCGTTACCGCTCGCGCTCTCCAGGGCCGGCCTGAAGCTCTCGAACCTCGACTACCTGGAGATCAATGAGGCCTTCGCCTGCGTCCCCATTATGGTACTAAGGTTGCTTGCCGCAACACATGCAGCAGATGGAGCTTTTCTGGATCCAGTACGAGCGCGCGCCGCAGCTGCTGTGAGCGCAAGCGCTTCCAGTTCAGCAGCAGCAGCAGCAGCAGCAGCAGCAGCAGCAGCAGCAGCGCTTCCTCGTTCGTTGGGATCAGCAGGTACGGGAACCAGTGCTGGTGGCGTCTCTGCACCAACGGGTCTCAGCTCGAGTGCCGCTCTACCGGATATCATCAGCAGTGAGCACGTCAACGCCTGGGGTGGTGCGATTGCGCTCGGACACCCATTGGGCTGCTCTGGAGCGCGCATTGTGGTGACCCTCACGAACATCCTGCGCAGTCGGACGGCTCGGTACGGTGCTGCAACGATCTGCAACGGCGGCGGTGGCGCGACCGCCCTAGTTCTCGAGCGGGTAGATATGACGAGCGGCGGTTGAAACTGGGCCAAGCATCTGATCAAGATGGATCCCGCGTCGGCATATGCACATCGCCAGCTTCCCTACGGTGCGTAAATGCCGCCGCTACGCATACGGTGCGAAACCTTACTGGGCGGCTCCTCAACCAGTGGAATCTAGCAAATGGATGCAGTCTTTACTTTGGATATTCTGTGGGTGAATTCTCGTTGATTCGCGTCACGCTGACCGGTTCCCTAGGCTATATACCGATGTGGCGATCTGGAACACCGCGTCCTGGCAAGCGCATACCTGGGCCCATGAATCGATAGATGGAGAGCACGCTACGGGGATCTCTTCAGCGGTCGGTATGGAAAAACGCGCGTTCGTTTCCGGAGCGCCGCTGACGTCCAAGCTGCTGGTATGCAGTTTACTCGCCCAGCTGCCAGATGCCAGTTGCCACAGGCGCTGGCGCCACTGCTCGGCATGGCTGCCTCCGGAGTCGCCGCTTCACTCGTATTCGGAAGCAGCTTGTGGTGTTTCCGTAGACGCAACCTGTGATACCGTTTCAGGCCAGATCACTTCCAGTATAGGCGCGTAAGTGTGCGCCAAATGCATTCCCAAGTGTTGAATTTGGCTGTGGAAATGCCTGAGCTCCTCATGCCAAGTGCCAAAAACGCGATACGTCGCAGGGAGCTCCCTGACTTGCCGTGCACTCAACAACTCGGCAAGGCGCCTCTCCAGCAATGTATCTAGCGCATCTGCTTCTACCTGCGCCGCTCGCAGACGACGGATAATCTCTGTTCTCGCAGCGACGTCGAGGTCCAGCGATACCAGGGTGCATTCGATGGCATCAAGGATGCGTTCGGCAACGTTCGAAGTATTCAGGCCGTGCCCACTTGCCTTGATGGCAGCGTGCAGCGCGCTCCAAACCTCATCTGGCTGAGCGCCGAGATTTGCTCCTGTGTACACGCAGTGGCGCGTACGCAGGAGCATCGCCGCTTTCTCGACAAGACACCTGCCTGCGTTTCGCTATGAGAGGAGACGATCCCGATCCAGGAGGAGCATCTCGGGGATTTGCTCGGGGCTCAGCAGGCTCTCCGCCTCGGGGTGTGTAAACGTCCAGATCAGTACACGCTGCAGCGTGAATCCCAGCGTTGTCATCAGATCCCGCTGCGTTCGTCGATGCGGGTTCAGCAAAGGTCTAGTGCCCGCGGTAGCCGATTCTGCGTCGATCCTCGGAGCGGGCATCTTGGCGCCTTCTGAACCAGACTGGATGCCAGCGGACGCGCCGAAAGTCGCTAACCACTGACGACTTCGGGGCAGGCCCGGGAACTTGTTCATCATGACAGCGTACTCCCGCGCAGGCCCAAACTGCTGAACCAGCGGTATCATGCGCTCGATCCGAGCGATACGCAAATCTCGTTGACGATCCTCAATGAGATCGAACAGCTCCTCCCAGACATGCACGATGGCATCTTCGATCAACGAATGCTGATTGATGCGCTCCTGCAGGGCTTTTGCGACCGCGTGCCGCGTCGGCGGCCGTAGCACCGCCTTCTCCCCGGTGACTCCAGCGGCACGATCGGCTGCTGGTGCCCATGCTTGCACGAGTGACGCGTCCTTAGCCGGCATCTGGACCAGGAAAAGAACCTGCACGGCAATAAAGATGATATGCGCGAGCGACTCCAGTGCGACTTGGCGTAGCAGCGTCTGATTCGATGTCGATGTCGTCGAGTTCTCTGCCTCGATGAGCGCTTCCAGGCGTTGACGCCAATAAGACGGATCCAGTTCTCTGTCGATTACATCATGCATCCGCTCGACCTCGGCAGCGTAGAGCGTACGGCGTTGCCGTTGTGGATCCTCTGCAGGGAAATCGTCCTCTCGCCGAGCGGATAACGACGATGATTGGGGCGTTTTCGAGGGTGGCGGCGGCAGCAACTGCCGCAAGACCTCCCGCAGATCGCGCACTGCATCCACGAAGAGCGTTACGTAGGCCTCACAAACAAGCGCTTCGCGAAAACGATCAAAATAAGCTTTGCGTAGGCAGCAGTGGATACGCCTCGAGAGCGCGCTTGGAATCGGCCAGGCGGCAGCGCATGAACTTTGCACCCGTTCGCGGAAAGATGGCAAGTCCACCAGGATTTCGTGCGCGAGAACAGTGTTCACGTCGAGACCAGCGGCTGCTACTTGGTTGGTATCGCGCACCAGTCCGGAGACGGCGTCCAGTTCGGCTGTTAGGGCGCCGGGCTCTGTCTCCGGCGCCGCAGAGACCAACCGAGTTGCCAGCCGCTGGACATAGCGCTCGGCCTGGACACCGCCGACGAGTCTCGTCATTTCATGCAGCCGGTCTTGTAACTGGTTGACTTCGCGCTCCCAGTATCCGATCGTCTGGTTTGCCACTGTCGCCGATTGATGTGTTGTCGCGCTCCTGACAGTACCGCGTAGCTTGTCCAATGCGGCGAGTTCGTGGGCGAGTCCCTCGAGAAGCTGCGCCGCATCCCTGCGTTTCCACGCAATGAAGGCTCGTTTCCAGCATCGCCAGGACTGGACGAATCCAGCAATGTTCCGCTCAAACTGGTTGTCAGTACGGGGTTTGGTGGCAGCAGCAGCAGCAAGCTGTGCAAAGCGATCTACCAAATTGCGTGCGAAAGCACACAGATGCTCCGCTGTTTGGTCGCCCAGCGCATATTCTGGGAACCTGTGCACCAGGAACGAGGCCAGGAACACCCGTCCATCACCTCGGCTGTGAAGCCTGCATTCAGAGGGTGCTGCCGAGTTTGCCGCATCCATCGCAATCAGTGCACGCTCCTGGGCCTGAATCCAACCTGTGAGCGCTTTCAAAAGCTGATCAGCATGCTGAATACATGCCGGTACCTGTAGATGTTCTCTGGTGGCCTCCTCGAACGATATTCCAGCCCGTAAAGGAAAGCCCGCTCTATGTAGATAGCAACATGCTGCGGCGGCAATTTCGAGCTCCTGACAAGGCACCGCATGCGTTGCCTGACGAGCTGGAGGCTCTGGCCGTGAGCACGACTCTTCTGCGCTCTCATTCTGGTTTGCACTTTCCCTCGATTTTCTTGTTGCGTTCGCCTGCGATCCACGGAGTTCTGGCGAAATCCTCTGCTCCGATATAGGGTAAGCGGACGCGCTTTCCAAATACGTCGCGGAAGCTGAATCCGGGTGAGGAGACGCTCGCTCGGCAAGCTCTTCGGACGATGTATCAGTTTGCACGGCATCGTCCGTTTCTGGGTAACGACCCTGAACGCGACACTGAGACGGGCTACCATCGCCGGGTACTATCGCCAGGCGGCGGTGCAGCGCTCTCGACGCGTTACGCACCCTTCTGGCGTTACGGACTCGCTCTCGCTCCCGCTTCACGGCCGCTGCCTCCATGGCACGCTCTTTGGCTAACCATTGATGTCGATAACGTTCTGCGAGCGCTGTGCGAGCTTCAGCTGCCTTGAGCAGCACTCTTTTCCAATGTTGGCGAACTCGCTCTTGTCTATACCGTTGTTTCTCCTCTCGGCGGCGGGCTGCAGCCTCAAGCTCTGCCTGAAGTGCATCAAGAGAAACTCTGCCTTCGAAAGAGTGGCTTGCTGAGAGCCATAACTGACGCCGCCGTTGCGCACTGCCGCTCCGTGGCGACTCGGTCACGAAGCAACGACGTCGCTTGTCAGCTGAGGCCGGCCGCTTCTCGGCCTTTTCGGGAGATTCAACGAGACGAGGCAATAGAAGGCAACGACGCTGCGGATGAGCGTCGTTCCCGAGCCTGTCGTTGGTATTGCGCCCAACGCCATCGCCTGGGCTAGAAACGCCGCTGCTCCAGGGTTCACCAGCGCGCCCGGGAGTAGTGCATGGCGAGCACCAGGAAACCTGAGAGTCTGCTGCCTCTTTCGCAAGCGATGATTCACTTCCGTATTTCTCCTTTCGATCCAAACACCATTCGATAATCCATTCGTTGCTCTGTGTGTCCATGCTTCGAGAACTCCCGTTCCGTTCCAGGCGATAATGCTCACGAATGAACAACCGATGCGGTAGCGATTCGCTGTGTATCCCATTGGCCTGCGCAACGGCCGTGTGACAGCCGCCATTGCCAAGCGCCCGTGGCAGAATAGGCCGCAATCCCGCCACAGCAGGCGCCGGCCGTCAACGGCAATCTGCAGCGATGCATGTCGCTCTGTTTGTGACCGTGACATCATGGATGATGCCTGCCCGCCCCCGACCCGCTCCTCCGAGACCTCGATCCGATTGCCACGTCGCCTCGGCGATCGGAACATCCCAGCAACAACATCGAAAACTATCGCCGGTCAATATCGAGCACTTTATGAAGCGCACCTTTTGGACGTTGTACGCGCAGTAGCCTCACATTTACTAGCAAATGCGCTTGGAAACTGATTGAATCGATACCCAGGTTTTCGATGGATGCAAATGAGGAGCCGGTGGCGGTATCGCTCGAGTTGGTAGCGACTTCGGCAGAGATGTCGCTACGAGGGCGAGCGGCACTCCAGATGGTCCAA
>Ga0209012_1003380_pt1 | contig 12162 bp, 6 predicted proteins | sample RS3BMetagenome_FD_184735 | JGI IMG/M metagenome (GOLD analysis project Ga0209012, IMG submission 184735) | Ferric oxide microbial mat and aquatic microbial communities from Rainbow Spring, Yellowstone National Park, USA - RS3B (SPAdes) (version 3) ...
TCTATCGAATTTAGCAGCGAGCTATTGTGCGTGCAGCGAACAGCGTACTCGCCCAGAGCGCCAGTAAGGCGGAGCCTCTGATCGAACGGTACGGTAATTGGGGCGGGAGCCGATGAGGGCATCGAGTGGAGCCCTCTGTACCCGTTAAGAGCACTTGCCCGGTGAAGAAGCAGGCGTCCAGGCGCCACAGAGAAGTCCTCCGAGGTTGGGGAGGAAGCGGAGCACGCGTTCTGGTGCACACTTGTGGGAAGTTCTGACCACAGTGAAGAGTTACGCTCCGAAGGGCGCAAGGTGGCTTTCTATATAGAACACGAGCATTGCAAGCGAAGCATGGATCACGACTTTCGTCACTGTATCAAATGCATGAACGACATTTTGGAGCAGCGAACTAAGGATTTTAACGTTGCGATCCGCATCCTTCTTCAGCGGAAAACGATACTGCAGGAACAAGAGATACCTGCTCCATGAAAGCCCGAGATAAGCGACAGGAGCGGGAAGCCGCCGTAGACATTGGGCCCACAGAGGCTGGTGTTCGTGACCGTCAGAAAAGCCACCGAATTCTCGTGTTCTCACCTATAGTCGAAAAAGTGGAAGATCTGCTCACTTTGGGCTTTCGACAAGTTCATCGCAGGAAATTGGATCAGACTATAAATTTCGTGAATTAAAGGACACGCGTCCGTTGGGACTCCTGATTGAGCGCGGTCCAGTAGCCACGAGCAAGGCCATTGCCTCGCGTACGCTGCTTCCTGCCATCATTCCTTCGTGCGGAACGTCGAACTGGTAGTCGCGGTAGCAGTGGTGGCGGAGTTGTTGTGCGCAGAGGGGGGGGGGCCACCCAGCGAAGCACTGCTCACTCCGCTGCTGGGGTCCGTTCGTGAACGGTGACCGGAACTAGCGAGCCTGCGCTATCATAGATCTGCATCCGTACGTAACGGTGCTGGTGTCGTTGACCAACAGGCCAAAGCGCGGCTTATCCCTCCACTGACCAAATCGGTACGCTGATCTGGGTGTGCGCTCGCTTCTCTCTTCGCTACATAGGACACACGCTGACTCATATTCACGAAGTATACCAATAATCAAGAACATGTGCGATCTGGTGTTTAGGCCGTACCGGTCCACTTCCGCAGAGACAGCTGGATTCGATCGCGAACGGTACTATGGTGTTTCTGGTTCGATGGCGTTCGTGGTGAGCCCCGTGCCTGCTTTCCAAAGACGTTTTGTCCAAGCCGAGCCGCGATTCATCCAATACCACCGAAAACTTGCGCCTGCTCGGAACCTTTCATACATCAGACGCGGGCTTCTACCACCGCAGCGCTTGTACTTGCAACAGCGAGTAGAGCCGGCCTTGCATGAGTCGTTTCGGTTCCTGCGAGACGGCTCGGTAACGACACCGGAAGGGTTCCGGGCGGCAGCGATGGCAGCTGGTTTGAAACCAAGTGGCGCGCCCGATCTGGCGCTTCTCTACTCTCCGCTGCCGTGTATTGCAGCAGGGGTCTTCACGCAGTCAGTTCTTGCCGCTGCGCCTGTTCGCTTTTGTCGAGCGCAGTTGGCGCAAGCGGATCAGCGGGTGCAGGCAATTCTGATCAACTCTGGTCAGGCGAACGCTGCAACGGGCACTGCCGGTGACATCGATGCCCAGCAGACTGCCGAAGCGGTGGCGAGATCGTTGAAAATATCACCGGCCGCTGTGCTTCTTGCCTCTACGGGCGTCATCGGCAAGCGCATTCCTATGGATTTGCTGCTTGACGCAGTGCCACGAATTGTCGAACTAGTGAGCCGTGCGGATGCGTCCTCCATAGGCGGTACGCTTGCTGCTCGGGCGATCATGACGACGGATCTTGTTCCGAAGCACATCGCCGGCGAAGCGTTCATGCCGGACGGAAGGCGGATACGAGTCGGTGCCATGGCCAAAGGCAGCGGCATGATCCACCCAAATATGGCGACCATGTTTGCATTTGCCACAACAGATGCGGAAATGAAGAGCACTACGTGGCAGAAGCTACTCCGGAATGCTGCAGACCAGTCTTTTAACCAGATCACAGTTGACGGCGACACCAGCACGAATGATACGCTGCTTGGACTTGCGAATGGTGCAGCTGGTGTCTCGATTCCCGACGATGAACGGAGTATAGAGTACCGAGTGATACGGGATTTGTTAACTGCAGTGTTGCAGCACTGCGCCAAGGCGATTGCGCGTGACGGAGAAGGCGCCAATGTTCTGCTGGAGGTCCGCGTTAGTGGTGCCCGCTCCGACGCAGAGGCGAGGCAACTGGCTCGTTGCGTCGCGAGCTCAGCGCTGTGCAAAGCTGCTGTCTTCGGAAAAGACCCGAACTGGGGACGGGTTGCTGCGGCCCTAGGCCGGGCTGGCGTTCCATTCGACCCAATGCATCTGGAGATCGCGCTCGGACCGCATCAGCTAATGACTGCGGGTCAAGCGGTGCCCTACGACGCCGAGGCTGCGCGTAGATACCTTGCTGATGCCGCGGCCGCTGGCAAGAACGCCGAAACCTACAACACCGCTGCTGATACGGTGACGTTCGAAATCCGGGTCGGACAAGGACCCGGCATGGGACTAGCATGGGGATGCGACCTCAGCTACGATTACGTGCGAATCAATGCCGAATACACAACCTGAGAGGACACGGACCCTGCACAGGGACAGCAACGCGGCTGCGACCGCACCTACGATGATGTGCCAATCCATGCTGCGTATACAAGCTTGCGTAGAATCAGCGGACAATCGAACGTCTGGCTAGATTAGGTCGCGATCAAATCGCTAGGCTCCCTGGAAACGCACCTAGCATCATCATAGATCGACCCGATGCCCAATCGACCACACGGTGCGTGAATCCCGATAGCGACGCGCCTGTGTCGGTTTGGAAGCGAGCGCGGCATGCCCGACACACGGTACCGAAACGGCGCACGGAGCGACCAAGCGGGCAATTTCCGAAGGCACCAAGGCCCGTACGTCATGCCGACGCGCTACCAAGGCTCATTAGCGCTGCATCACACCTCACATAGACACCCGCTGGGTGTATTATACGCAACTCCTTGCCCCCTTGAGGCGCCTGCGGCACGTTCGACACACGAATACACAAGTCGCTGAATACAGCGAGCCTCTCCTTCTTAGGAGGAGCGTTCCAGACTGGCCGTACAGCCGAAACCTAAAATCTTCCAAAGTGTTACGTGGCGCATTCCACGGTTTTTCAGACAGCACGCGCGGCGCTCGCCCCAGCGATGCGCCCCAGACGCACGCACGACAGGAAGATCGACGGGCGCATCGAGCGTTACGATTAGTTCAAAGATTTCAATATATTTCTATAAGTGATCGGATGCTCCCATGTCGACCACGTCGATTTGAATTCCCGCTCGAGATCGACGGAAGCGCTACGCGGTGCCTGCCGCTGGATGACGCTGACGCGCGTTTGGGTGCAGCAGCACCGAGCCACCGTACACTTCGCATCGCGTGACCTAGAACAGCTACAGCGCTTCTCGGACTTGTCACTGTTCGAGAGCAGGGTACCGAGAGTCTCGGGGCGCGGCTTGCTGTCAAAGTTGCACACTAGTTCCGGACACCCAGAAGTGCCAGTGAGCGACACATTGCGTACCGATGGCTCGCCTAAGCTCGCGAGTTGCGGCAACCGCTGCGCGCTCGACATCGGCGCCTACGGAGCGTGCTGCAAATGAGGCCTTGAGGGAGCGCATCATCCAGGTTCTGGAGACGGTGACCCTCAGTGATAGCAGTACACGAGACAGCTCCCAGGCTTTGAAGGCGGTCTGGGACGTGGACGCAACAGGCAGTTTATGTGTATTGTTTGAGCTCTTGAAGCGGTGCCTGGTCGTCTACAACAAGGATACCAGGGTTGAGCGGATTTTCGACTTGATCGGAACGCTAGCTCTTCAAACCTCGAAGGAACGTCCAACGGATGAACCCCGAGACAAGGAGAATATCCCGGGCGGCGTGGACTTTGTTAAAGAAATGCTCACGTTCTTCACTCGTTTACTTGCAGCTCAAGATAAGGCAGTGCGATATAGAAGCTGCCAAGCCATTATCTCTATCGTACAGCACGTGGGCGAGTGGCTTTCCCACGACCGCGCCAGCATGACCAAGGTCTCGCGGGCGCTGCTCGAGCGTACACGTGACCGTGTCCCCGTCGTGCGAGCCCAGGCTTTGATTGCGTTGCACACCCTGCACCTCCGTCAGGTACAAACATTGGATGAAGAGATGCTTGGTGTGTTCGAACGGCTCGTCAGTCGTGACCCGAGCGCTTCGGTACGCAAAGCAGCGCTTCTCCAGCTCGCGACCGCATTGCATCCATCGCTGGTAGACGCAGTCGTATCGCGGGCCAGGGATGTAGACGCCAGTATCCGGCTCTTGGTATACCAGAAGATTTTCGCGCAGCGCGTCAACCCAAAGATGTTGAGCATTGCGCAGCGGGTGGAACTGCTCCGCTGTGGCCTCTCCGATCGCAGCATGGAAGTGAAGAAAGCGTGTCTCGAAGAGATGCTGCGGAAATCATGGCTGGAATGCGTCTGCAAAGGCCGCTTAACCGACCTGCTGCAGCTCCTCGATGTCGAGGTACACGAGACGCCGGTTTTACCAGCGCTTGTTCAGATGCTTGTCAGTTGTCCGGATGCCGACTGTTTCCGACTGGTTCGTCGTTTCGCAGCCGAAGTGCAGTCTAGTTGCCAAAGTACTGAAGAACAGATCGAGCAATCCGTGTCGCAGATAGATCTGAATGAGTTGAACGCAGAACGAGCAGCAGTCGCCTACGTCTGTGCACAGATCACTGCCTGGAAAGCACGCAACCTGGAGCGCTCCCTCTGGCCCCAGTTGGCAGCCAGCTTGTTGCCGTGCATCACCGATCTCTGCGCAGCACTGGACTACTACCACCAACATGCCCGTACGGAGGTTGTCGACACTAGTCCTTTGGGGATGCACGCTGCGCATTCGCCCTGCTCAACGAGTGTCTGCCGTGCTTCTGAAACAGCGCGCGATGCTGCGGAGCCTCGGTCGTACGCCTTCGTCGTGCGAATGCTGTTGAAGGTGCTTCGGACCCTGGACATGAGCGATGAAGCAGGGCGCCGCTTGCTCTTACGAACGATGGAAGCCCTGATTCGCTCGCCAAGACTCGGTCCAGAGGAGCTCCAGTTGGCGCTCGAAGTTCTGTTTCGTGCGCAAGCAAACGTTCAGGAAACGACTCGTCTGGTGACAGAACTTGTAGCGGGGCTGCATAGCACCGCCGAGGCCGACGAGGACCCCGATGTCACCGGAAAACACTCCTGCTTGGCGCTCTCGGAAGCGCTTCTACAGGCACTGCTCCGGTATCAGAGCGGCCTCGAGCAACGACACCTGCTTCGCCATTCCCAGGCCGCAAACGCCCGCAGCGTCTTGTCCAGGGACTTGAATGCCATTGTGCAGACGTTCATGCCCCTGCTGGTAACGCTTCTGTCGGTTTGCACCTTGCACCATGTCACGAGTGAGGACAGTTCCCAGCGCTTAACCGCTATGCGCGTCCTCGGTCTGGCGGGGCTCATAGACCGAAGCGGTCAGCTGTCGATGCAGCATTCGCTGCTCCTGCTCCACGTCGCTGAACATGACGTCGAGGCGGTGCGTCTGGCTGCCTTGCGAGCGCTCTTCGATTGGCTGTGCACCCACGCTTCCGAAGAGGGCACAGCACCAGACTGCTCCGAAATCTCAGGAGAATCCAGCACTGCCGTCCTCGAGACGACGACGACGACGAGTCCCCGCCAAGTGCTCCTGGATAGGCTGTGCAGCCTGCTCACTGCAGCGGATACAGACGCCCTCCAGGGAACGGTGGTCGAGGGCTTTGCAAAGCTTATCTTTTTGCGGCGTCTCGCGCCCGATGCGGAGCTCATCAAGCGGCTCCTCCTTTTGTTCTTCACACCATCCACAGCGGATAACGTCGCTCTAAGACAGTGTCTAGCAGTCTTCTTCCCAGCTATCTGCCTCACAGGTGACCCAGAGCATCGCTACGCCTTCGAGCACGCGTTCCTACCGACTTTGCGCGTGCTCGTGAAAAGTCCCAAAGACAATCCGCTGGCCACTGTTTCGCCAGTGCAGGCTGGCCAGTACCTGCTGTTTCTGCTCGATCCGTATCGGGCGCTGAGCACTGAATCCGAACAACGCATCCACGCTGGAGCGCAGGGTCAAACAGCCACCGTTGCTGGTGACGGAAACGTCCACCTCCGACTAGCAATCGCAATGCTGAACGAGATCCTCGTGGAGCCTCGTTCCGAGTTTGCCATCGCTTGTGCTCGGCTGCTGCAGCATCTGGTGCTACCACAGGTCCTATCCGACACTGATTCGTTACAGACCGTGGCGACCGTGGAACGTCTCGTGCAGAGTGCCATGACAGAGCCGGTGAGCGCTCTGCTCAGGCGACTCTTGGACCGCTTTGAGAACCGAATTCGGGAGCTCTTGGCAACCGCTGGATGCAGTGAATCGCTGGACGATACCTCTCACGACTGTTCCGCATCTAGTGTCTGTGCGGGGAATGTCGCCTCAAACGAAACTGCAGCCATACCGCGTGCTGGCTCTTGCTCGCCCTATTCTGGTCATTCGGTTACATCTGGAAACTGACGAGCAATCTCTTGCAGCTTCTCGATCATTCGCAATTCGGCGGTTGCGAGCAACGCCTCTGTTGCCGCGTTTTTCGCCACCGGTGCTTGCTCATGGAGCACGGCTTGCTGCTGGCAGACGTTTGCGCACGTTGTCTGTGCTTCGTCAGCGGCGGCTGCTATGGAGACTTGCTGGTCCCCGGCGCATGTGGATGCAGCTCTTTGCGCACGCTCGTATCGAATCTTTTCCACTTGGTGACGCATAGCCTCGACTTGATCCATGGACAGGTATACGAGCTGGAGCGCTGCCTGCCAGGCACGAAGCGCGTTCAAGCGCTGCACGAGAGCCCGAAGCATGCCGTCGCATAAAGTCCATGTCTGGTGCAGCGCCTGGCGAGCGTCCGGTGATGGAGTACGCGTCTCTTCTAAAAGCTCAAGGCCGTGTCGATACTCTTGGAACCACGCTCGCAACAGCGAACGTGCCTCTTGGACCAGTCGTTCCGGGCTGGTAGCGTCCACTGCTGCTGCTGCTGCTGCTGCTGCTGCCAATGCCGACGCCGATGCTCCAGCGGCAGGCGGCTTTTCCTCTGTCGAGGGCGGTTGCGCTGGCAGTGCTGCTGAAGTTCCCGGTGGAGCCGGTGTCGCTGCTGTGGGAGCTGCGGCCCAGGCACTCCACTCAGCAAGCCACGCGTCCCCGAAGGGCGCATCTCCCAGCACCGATCGCCAAGAGCCACGAAGCCAGTACGTCGCACGAGGAAGTGGCGGTGCCGGTAAATCGACGCCCCGTTCAAGGGTTGTTCCTTCGTCACCATCAAGGTCATCATCCTCATTCCTGGTGTCGTCTTCCGGCAAGTGCGTTGGTGATGCAAGCTCCATCAACGCTTCCCGTAGTTCTTGTGGCGCGCTCGCTGCTCCTGGCGCCTGCACTGCAGGTCGACGTCCTGGACGCCTGCACACAGCGACTGGAACCTCTGCTCCAAAACGGCGGGAACTTGCGACTAGGACGGGTCACGTACACGTCACCAGCTATCTAGTTGAAGCTCGCACAAACCTCCTGACCTGGGATATGCGCTCACTAGCCAAAGCCAGCGATGCAACAACAGGTGCGCTGCTTCTGGTCAGTCGTGTATCGGCTAGCGTTGGGCAGCAAGCCATAACGCCCGTCCAGGGTTGGAAGAAGGAGGTGCTGCGGGACGCTGTCCAAGGACACGCTGCTAGCGACCTGAACGGTGTTTGGGTCCCATGACAGAGACACTGGTTTAGATTGGGTGAAAGGTCTTGTGCACTTTGATGAGGTTAAGAATCTGGAGTACACTCGGCACTGCTGCTCGCAACAAGTGACGGAGGTGCGTTCAGTGAGTGTTGGCGTTCCCGTGCTGCACGATCGTATGCAACTCGTAGGTTTGTTGACATCTAGAGTGCTCATCCATCAAACGAGACTGGTTCAGAGGGTCAGTCTGTAACTTTGGCGGACACCGGCTGGTAACGCCGTCTGCACACCAGAAGTGACCGGTGCGCTCCAGTGCCAAGCGCAGTGCTTGGAGCTGCGTGCGAGCCCCACCGAGCCCTATGTGAGGCTGGTGCGTCGACTGAGGTCGCAGCTGGAAACTCAGAAGAGATCAGAGTCTCTGACGAGTTCGACTACTGCCATCTGAAACCGAGCAGAGGTCTACGTGTTCAACGCTCGAGTCAGAGAGCGCTGCCTTTCGGTTGGCTCGTTTACCAGTTTTCGTGCCGCTCTGCAACACCGTGCGTCGTACGGCTTTTCTCGGGTGTTCTCGTTGCTACGGGCGACATGCTGCGGACCTTGCTCGCGCTTTTGTCGAACGTGTCAATGGAACGAGCAAAAGCAGCAGCTATTTTTGATATTGATGTTGTTGGTGCTGTGACCAGCTTGTTGGCGCACAGCTTCCGGCACCCAGGGTCCTTTGGTGAACCTATATGTTTGTGTGTGGGCGTGTGTGTGCGCCCCAGTAAAATGTCCCCAGCAACAAGATAGCAAGCATAGCGGGTCCCTGGTCGAAGCACGACATCAGCCCCGGTGACGACTGCGATAGATATCGCGGGTCGGTGGTGGTGCTTGCATCGAAGCAGGCGCTGCGTCTGTCCCGGAGCCGTAAGCGTCCGGTCGAGGAGCACGACTTGTTTGTTGTCGAGCACGCTGCAACCGCTGAAACAGGCGACTTTCAGCGAATGGCACAGGACTCGCATCTGCAGTGCGACTCGGATAGGTGTCGCCACTGGAGCGACTTGCACGCTCCTTGTCCCGCCCTGGACGACGTCCAGCGGCATTCGAGTCGAGCTCGCGACCGCCGTTGAAGACTGCAAGATCTTGAAAGCTCGCTGGTAACCGCAATAAATGTCTGATTACAAAGTCGGGGTTCGGTGGGGCGCTCTGCAATAGCGCTGGTGGCAGTGCTCCCACGAGGCGTGCGAGACCCTCCTCGAGCGTCAGCTTCTCCGGGATGTTCTCCACAGCCGGCGATGGTGCTTTTCGCTCGGCACGAGCGGCTCCCTTGCGTACAGGTTGCCCTGCTTCGATAACTGCGTCATCTGGTCGACGCGCGGACGATGCCTGTGGCCTATTCGAACCGAGCGCGTAGAGCAGCGCACTGGATGGAATGATGCCGCCGGGGACGAAACCTGCGTCCCGTTGAGGCGCTTCCGCCAGCGAACCCGACTTGGAATCACTGGTGTTTTGCTCGATGAGGGCCCGTTCGTCGTCATTCAATGGAACATTTTGCAGGAACGAGGTATAGAACAGGAGGTCGTTGAGGCGCGACGGTTGCCGCTCGCTGAACAGGCGTTTTCGCTCGGCTTCAGCGAGGCGCAGACCTTGCAGTCCACCGCTCCCGTAGCGTGCCTCAAAGGACAACCAGCGATCACAGAGCAGCAGCTTGGCATCGTCTGGGAGCGTTGTCTGCAGGAGCCGCCCAATCAACATGCGCAGTTCATTGCCATCGTTTCGCTGCCACAGGTAATCGAAATAGCACAGCGCCATCTCCGTCGAATCCGGCAAGTGACGCAGTCCAAGCTCAAAAATACGTTTGGCAACACCCGACTCGTGATTGCAATACGTCTCTAGAGTCGCTGCTGCGAGGTAGAGGTTGGGCAGCGCGTCGATATCTGCACAGCGAGGGTCGTGGCGCGCCCGTCGGAAGATAGACCGAGCAGCCGACACCCCGAGAACACGTCGACTAAACCACATGTACTCTATGTAGGCATGAGTGCGTTGGACTGCATCCAGATTTTCACGTGCAAGCAATCGTTCGTAGACGGCGGTTGCTCGACTGCCGATGCCTTCACTGTGCGTATCCGCCCTGGTGCCGGTAGCGGCAGCTTCAGTGCTCGCTGGTGCACCGCTAGTCTTGGACGCTGCTGGTGCGTCTCTTTCCGACTGAGCCTCTGTCGCTGCTGTTTTTGTATCGGTGCTGGGCGCCAATGAGGCGCCGCTTCCATGCTTTGGCGACCCAGACTGCCGAGCGGAAGCTATGTGCGACTCGCGGCTGCCGCTGCCGGTGTCGTCACCGTTGCTCTGGTCGGGGTCAGCGTCACTGGGTCGCTCGTCGGGAGCGCCCACAGCTTCGTCATCATTCGAGAGACGAGATCCCCCGAGTCTCTCTATTTCCTCCTGCAAATACTCGCGCTTGCGTTTCTGCTGTCCGGCGATACGAGCAATTTCAACATCCAGCTCCTCGTAAAGGCGGGCAAGGGTGAAATAGACTAGGAGGCAATCGGGAAGCGCACGTTCTGCTCGCTCCAGCACCGCAATAGCCTCTGGGTAGCTGCGCACCAGGTTGCCGTCATCGCGATGTGCGAGATAGAGCGCATACTCCAACCAGGCGTCCGGCATGCGATACATGTAGACAAGCCGCTGCTCATGGGCGAATCGAAGTCGCGCTTCTAGTTCAGCAGCGGAGAGCTCGTGCGGATTCGCCTCTTCGCCCCGGATGTACTTTGCCCAGCGCTTTGCTTGTTCCATGATGCCGGCTCCGCGTCGCGGAGGAACCGCCAGCGCCTGGAGCTGGAGGTGCTCGCGGCGAGCTCGTCGGCCACGGGCCTCAGCTCGGGCCCGAAGAAAGGCCCCATGGAAAGGTTGTGTCGCCACGGATGCATGACTGGAGCCGCTTTTTCCCTGACTTGATTCAAACTGCTCGAATTGTCGCCAGAACGCATCCAGGTTGTGCAACGGAAGGGTCACAGCTCGCTGCAACACGCTTCGCAACAAGCGGTTTCTCTGTGCACCATCATGAGCGTTGCGTATGGGCACCGCCATTAGCAGCGCGATGTAGTCGTTCCAGAGACTTGCGCTTGCTGGTTCGTATGGCAAAAGCGCAGTCACATACTCGAACGCGTCGATGAGAACGCTGATAGGCGCCTTTTTTACGGTGCGCAGATAGTGCAGATAGAGCTGGCACAACTCAACACTGTAGCAGCGAGGAAGCGCGTAAGCGAATCGCTTCTCGGCTTCAGGAAAGGCTTGTTCCCGAATGAGGTGCTCAAGGTAGAGTTTCCAGAGGCGTGCACCTGTCGGGAACCGGTGAAGTGCGCGTTCGTAGACCGCCTTGGCCTCCGTCAGCGGGTGACGCTGGGCCTCCTCTACCAGCGCTATCCAGGCGTCTGCGTTCCAGGGCTCCGCCGCCAGTGTTCGTTCTAGCTCTTGAGCTCGTGTGCTGGAGAGCGTCTTCTCTGGCCAGCGCAGCGACGGGCTATCCAACGGCACCTCGTAGTCGAGCGTTTCTGCACCCGCGGTACCCGGAGCAGACTGCTTTTCTATATGCTGTTTCTCTCGCCGAGGAATCGAGTCCATGAGATTCTCTGAGAGATCTACGCTTTGAGCGCTGGGTGTAGTGTTTCCGGTGTTGTCCGTATCTGTGATTGCAACGCTCCCGCTGGGTTGGGCTCGGTCGTCAGCACTCGCTGCCGCAGTTCGCCGTGCCTTCCGCGGGACGTTGTCTTGGTCGTCCATGAGTCGGTACCGAGTGCAGATCTTGCGGCCCTGGTGCTCACAAAGTGCTTTGTAGAGACGCAGCTTCCAAAGCAAAAGAACAACGTCCAAGCGAGTACGCTTGTAGACAAAAACACTCGCTTTGAATGCGTATGGAAACGGAAGATGCCACCAGGCGTTGAGTTGAGGGTACACCTTCGCCGCCGAGCGCAGGCACCGCAGAAGGCGAGTCCGCGTTGTTGCTGACGCTCGTGTGAAGGGCGTTTCACTCTGGGACGCATCACTAGGACTTGTGTACGAGCGAGATCTATTGTATATGGTAAAGTTGAGCGTGCAAGTGCTCAGAGTACGTGTCGACTTTGTTGGGATGTGCCGAGTACGGTGCTGTTGCGGATAGCACAGGTGTCGCATCGGACCTGGACTTGCTGTTTGATAGACTGCTGCTTTCAGTGGCAGCATCGTGCTGAGACGTCGTACGGAGAGAACTTTGGCTGGGACGCAACTCAACCGCTCCAGGTCTCGAGTGCAACGGTAGGACGAGGCTTTCGCAATATCGCCAGGGTACGCTCGCCGTCGGGTTGAAGGCGCTGGACTGGGCGGTATACTTGACGTCAAAAAAAGACCCCTGGTAG
>Ga0209012_1003381_pt1 | contig 12160 bp, 10 predicted proteins | sample RS3BMetagenome_FD_184735 | JGI IMG/M metagenome (GOLD analysis project Ga0209012, IMG submission 184735) | Ferric oxide microbial mat and aquatic microbial communities from Rainbow Spring, Yellowstone National Park, USA - RS3B (SPAdes) (version 3) ...
AATTACGCCGGGCGGTGGCGGAAATGTAACCGTGGTGCCGGGCTGATGCCGATGCCGGGACGCCGGGGATATCCGGGGGGGCATAGCAAATGCCGTGCCGATTAAATCGACAGGCCCCGCGCCGGGATGGCTATTTATGATGGTATTTGGGTGTTACCGCCGACGAGTCGGCGGCTATTTGGGGCGTGGTGGGGTTATCCAATTAAATGGGTCTGGGGGCATGCCGCGGCGGATGTTGTGGTTGGTGATGTAATTTCGTGCGGCATGCACGGCGTCGGAATCAAATAAAAATACGCGCCAAAAACCGGCCGTCCAGACGCGCTGGCCGGGATTACCATCGGCTTTACCGATTCGGCTGCTGGATTCGCCTTTTATGCGGCCAACGACGCGGCTGACAGATTCGGCATTCGCTGCGAGCAGCAGGTGGACATGTTGTTTTTCCAGGGCGGCGGCGTACACGGTCCACGCTGCGGCGGGAACGCCATTCGCGACGCCCACTTCGGAGCCTCCGCGAATAACTTCCGCAATGGTTTGCGCGGCCAGATCAATCTCCGAATCACGCAGATATTTCGGCTTGCCGGTGGCGAGATTGGCCGCCGTTTTGCGGGTTCCCTCATCGCCCATATTTAACTGGTGTCCGTTGCGAAGCAGGCCGCCGTAAAGATCAAACAGCGGCGACCAGTGGCCGCGTTTGTCGCCCGGCAACCACGTCAAATAGGTGGTCCAAACGGTGTGAATAGCCAATGTTTTGGTGCGTGTTTCACTTGATTTTATCATGCCGTGAATTGTAGCCGCGCGATGTGGTCGCCGCCATACCCGCACGACATAGCTCCGGGCTTGCCCGGAGGAACGCCAAAATGCACGCCGATGCGTTAAAATATGATTGGCGTGCCAGTCCATCGGCCACGCGGGTTGGATGGACTGCGCCGCCATTGCAAGGAAATTACGCATGAGTGATTCGCAGCAGATTGTTAATAAGGCCTGGAATTTTGCGCATGTGTTGCGGGATGACGGGCTATCTTACATGGCGTATACGGAGCAGATCACGTTTCTGCTTTTTCTGAAAATGGCGGATGAATTAACGCGGCCACCGTATAACCGTCCGGCGCTGGTGCCGCGTGGATTGGATTGGCCGAGCCTGCTTAAACTGGATGGCGATGCGCTGGAGGTGCATTATCGGCATGTTTTGGAGGAACTGGGGCGCAAGTCGGGGATGCTGGGGGAGATATTCAAAAAAGCGCGACAGGAGATACAGAACCCGGCCACGCTCAAGCGATTGATTACCGAGTTGATCGGTGCGGAGCAATGGTCGAGCATGGAGGCGGATGTTAAGGGGGATATTTATGAGGGGCTGCTGGCCAAGAGCGCGGCGGAATCTCCGAAGGGGGCGGGGCAATATTTTACGCCGCGGGAGTTGATCAAGGCGATTGTGGATGTCATGGAGCCGCAACCGGAGGATACGGTTTGTGATCCGGCGTGCGGCACGGGGGGATTTTTGCTGGCGGGGCATGAGTATGTGGTGAAACATTTTGGCCGGAAGCTGGATCCGGATCAGAAAAAGCATTTGCGGCGCAATTTTGTAAAAGGATGGGAACTGGTGGCGGCCACAGCCCGGCTGTGCATTATGAATTTGCTGCTGCACGGCATTGAGGCGGATCCGTGCCCGATACGCAGCGGCGTGGACAGTTTGGCCAGTGATCCGGGGGAGCGGTTCAGCATGGTGCTGACGAATCCGCCCTTTGGGAAGAAAAGCAGCATTGCCATTGTGGGTGGAGATGGGGAACTGGAGAAGGAGGATGTGGCGTATGAGCGGCAGGACTTCTGGACAACGACCAAGAATAAGCAGTTGAATTTTTTGCAGCACGTCAAGACGCTGTTGAAGGTTAATGGCCGGTGCGCGATTGTGGTGCCGGACAATGTGCTATTTGAGGGTGGGGCCGGGGAAACGGTGCGACGGAATTTATTACAGAAATGTGATGTTAATACCTTGCTGCGGTTGCCGACGGGGATATTTTATGCCCAGGGCGTGAAGGCGAACGTGCTATTTTTTGATAACAAGCCGGGACAGGATGCGGTTTGGACGAAGAAATTATGGATTTATGACCTGCGCACGAATATGCACTTTACGTTGAAGGAAAATCCGCTCAAGCGGGCTGATCTGGATGATTTTGTGGCGTGTTACAACCCGGAGAATCGGCATAAGCGGACGGCGACATGGAGCGAAGCGAAGCCGGAGGGGCGATGGCGCTGTTTTGAGTATGATGAATTGGCGAAGCGGGACAAGTTGAGTCTGGATATATTCTGGTTGAAGGATAAGAGCCTGGAGGATTCGGATAATTTGCCGGAGCCGGATGTGTTGGCGCAGGAAATAACCGATGATTTGCAGACGGCGATAGATCAGTTTGCGACGGTGGCGGGGGCGCTGCGCTCAATGAACAATGAGGAATGAGACGCTGCGCTTAATGAGACGCGGTGCCTGCGCACCGCTTAAAATTTGTGGAGCGCTGCGGCGGCGGCTGCCGAGGTTACAGGTTACGGGTGACAGGTTACAGGGGCTTTTGTCAATGTGGCAACGAACAACGATCAACAGGGGGCATCGTGATAACGATTGGTAACGGCGGATACCTGCCACGCTGCTACTGGCGTATGGAACTTCCGTTATGTTCGTGCCGCGCGGGGGGGGCGGCGGCCACGCGCGATGTCGGCCAGATGGAAACGGTACCTTGTGAATCTAAAATGGAGCCTAAATCAACGGTTGGACTGCTGGCGGTCAGACAGGTTAAAAATTCCTTGGCCCCCAGACGGGTGATCAGCAAAGTCCAGGCTTCCGTGTTGTGTTCGTGACCGCAGTGGCCATAGATATTTAAGGCTTTGGCGACGCCATGGTGTTGAAAGGGCGTCAGAAGTAGTTCGCAGTCTTCATGACCCAATGCCCGGTCACGCAATACCGGTTTGAAGACTTGGGCAATATATTTTTCCATATCACGCAGGTGATGGGCATGATGAATGTTATCATCAAAATGTTTCGGATTCAGTACGGCGAAACACTCCTCGCGCGTCATGGTCGGCAAATAGCTTAATGACGCCTCAACCTGGTGCCGCAACTGCTCCTGCCAGTGCTGATACGATTCGGCCATGATGTGCGTTTCATTGTGTTCACTGTGGCGGCCACAGTGCGGGCAGCGGATTTTGGGGGGCTTAAAAAGAAATGGCAAAAACGGCTTTTTGATGTGCGTATGATCCAGTGCTCCCGCGCAAGACGGGCACATGAGCACAATTTGCGATTTTTTCTCCGGAGGTTTCATGTCCGGCTCCTTGTTTAGATCAGGCCGGAAGGGCAGCAGGGCAAATCAAATTATTGCCCGTCTCCCTGTTTCCTGATTTTCTGACCTATCTGGAAACTCTGTTTCTTCACAACTCCATAAAACAACTGCTTCGGAACTGCATCAACGCGTTGTCAATCAATAAGCCGCCCGGAAATATGTAAACCTGAAACTGGTCCATGCCGGACAGGCTTTAAGATACTTGTACTACGATCTGGCGTGAAAAGCAATGAAAATCTTGCCAAATTGTAAAAAAAACCATCGTCGGGGCTTTGTCACTGGCCAGCGCGGCGCGATTTCTCTACAATATCGGGCTTGGAGTGTGTTTTTGGTTTTTAATGTCAAGAAATACTGGAGTAATAAACTATGCCATTGATGTCAACAAAACCCATGTTTGACCTGGCCTATGAAGGCGGATTTGCCATTGGGGCATTTAATGTCAACAACATGGAACTGGCCCAATCCATCATTGAGGCGTGCGCCAAAGAAAAAAGCCCGTGCATCTTGCAGATTTCCAAGGGTGCCCGCAAATACGCCAACATCCGCTATCTTAAGCATATCATTGATGCCGCCGTGGAAGATCATCCGGAAGTTCCCGTATGTATCCATTGCGATCATGGTGACACCATTGACCTGATTAAAACATGCATTAACGATGGCTACACCAGCGTGATGATTGACGGCAGCCACCACGCCTACGAAGAGAACGTTAAGCTCACGGCGGAAGCAGTTAAAGTATCACACGCGGCCGGCGTTGTGGTGGAAGCGGAACTTGGCATGCTCGGCGGCATTGAAGAAGATGTTGTCGGAATGGACGCCCACGAATATGAAAAGAACGTGGAAAAATTCCTCACCGACCCGCAGCAGGCCGCCGATTTCTGCAAGAGAACCGGGTTGGATTCGCTGGCGGTCGCCATTGGCACGAGTCACGGAGCTTTCAAATTCAAGCATGAAGCCAAACTGGCATTTAATCGTATCGAAGAAATCATGAAAACCTGCCCCGGCGTTCCGCTGGTCATGCACGGCAGCAGCAGTGTTCCGCAGGAATTCATTGATCTGGTCAACAAATACGGTGGTGCCATGCCCAACGCCAAAGGCGTTCCGGAAGATCAAATCTCCATGGCGGTGCGGAAATATGGCGTATGTAAGGTCAACATTGACACCGATTTGCGCCTGGCCATGACCGCAAAAATTCGCGAAGTGTTTGCCACCAAGCCGGCGGAATTTGACCCGCGTAATTATCTTGGGCCTGCCAGAGAAGCCATTATCTCCATGGTGCAGCGCAAACTCCATGTACTTAACAGCGCCGGCAAGGCCGAAGCGGTCATCGCGCAGTGGAAAAAACTTGGCAGCCCGATGCCAACGTATTACACCCACAAAAAAGCTGGCTGATCGGCCACGCCAGGGTGTGCGATCAGGTGTGAAAAAACATTATCAAGGGCGGCTGCATGGCCGCCCTTTTTTTATTGTGCGCGTTGATCACGCCGTGAGGCCGGCGGCCCGACATATTCAGATTGTTCCGGTAATCCCGGCGGGTTGATTCCCGGGGGCAATGCGACGGTCAGAGGAATGGGCTTTTTCGGGTTGATCATGATCACCGGCAGACCAATATGCACCATGGTGAGCAGATGTACTGCATCCCAATTGCACATACGGAAGCAACCGTGCGAGCCGGTCAGGCCAATGTGCTGCGGCACGGGGTTGCCGTGCATGCCCACGCCGGGCAGATCCAGGCCCATCCAGACAATTCCCACAGGATTGCGGGGTCCAGGCGGAATAATTAAACGGTGATCAATATTTGCCTGCGGATACATGGATGGAATAAACGTGTAATTTGGATCCAGCGCAATATCTTTAATAACCGCATCTTCGGTAGGCAAATCGGCTTTATGTGCCGCAATGGAACACCAGAACAGTGCCACCTGCTGATTATGCCGGTTGTACGCCCGAATAGCCTTCTGCGCCAGATTGACCGTCAGATAAGCCACATGCGCTTCGGGAAACATTTGTTTATCCTGCTGAATAACCGCGCGCAGGCCGCCGGGATTTCCAAAATCATTAGGCCCCGGAAAGGGTCGGATATTTGGCACATTGATCGTTTGGCCGACGGATAAATTCTGCAAGTTCACATGCGGATTTAATGCCCGCATAAGGCCTTCCGTGCAGTGGAATTTTTCGCACAGACAATCCTCCAATGAGGCATACGGCATGCGCGATCCGGCCGCCATTTTCAGCCAGGTCCAATGCAGATGGCCAACGGCATCCGCATCATCCTGCGTAATGGTATATTGCGTGATAGCGTTTTTGACATCTACGCCTAAAGCATTAAATACCGCCGGATTATGCGGATCCAGTGGATTGACGCCGGGGAAAAACCGCGCCGCATATTCCTTAAGCGCCGCGCGCGAGTGAGGGCCAAAGTTGCCATCCAAGATCCCCGGTGAAAAATTATTCGCCGCTAACGCAATCTGCCACGCCAGCGCCACGCGCTGGGTGTAGTTTAACTGCGGTTTCCCCGGTGCAGGAAATTGGGCCGTGTCATTAGCGCTGCCGGCTTGACTTGTGGCACGTGCCGAACGCAAGGAACCAGATGGAGAATTCCAACGAGAATCACTTTGCCCGGTTGCGGTGGTGGCGAAAATAAAGCTTATAGCTGTGGAGACAATAATTCCGTGATATACGATGGATCGTAATGTCATGATCTAACCCCGTCGCGCATCCTTACCGCATCTGGGTGGTGTTCCATACCGCCCGAACCTTATTGGCGATCCAATAAGGTATTATCAGACATCCATACGTAAAAGGCTTAGAAAAAATCGCCATTATGTTATTTTTTTCATTTTGCGAAGTTATGGGGCCGCCCGCCGCCTGCCGCAACGCATTGCGGCGGGCGGCGAATCCGACAAAGTTCCGCGTTGCGGGTAAAATTCAGTTATGGCTAATTACGAAAAAGATGAAGCGATCTGTCTGCGTGTCATCGACTTTTCGGAAACCAGTCAAGTGGTGACTTTACTGACCCGGCAGGCGGGAATTGTGGCTTTACTGGCAAAAGGAAGCCGCAAGATGGCCAAAGCCGGCACATTTTCATTTGGTGCTCCGATTGATCAACTGGCACGGGGCGAAGTAGTCTTTATTCCCCCGCGCGGAGCCGCCGAACTCGGAACGCTGACGGCTTGGAATTTATTGGATCATCAGTCGGCGGTGCGCCAATCATTACCGGCATTTTATGCCGGGCAGATTCTCTGCGAGGTTGTCATGGCTCTGCTTTCACCCAATGAACCGCAATCGGAGCTCTATGATGAACTTGCCGCAGGCTTTGCGGTGCTGGCGGGGACACAGACCAAACGCGTTTTTTTGAGTATGGCCAAAAGCGTTCTCACTTCCACCGGGTATCAGCCGTATCTGGAAAATTGTCTGGTGTGCAAAACGCCGGTGCGCCCCGGAGTCCGCGTGCAATTCTGCCCGCAGTCCGGTGGGGCGTGTTGCATCGGATGCCCGGCGCAATCAAAAACCCTGCATGTGGATGGTGGGGTTCTGTTGGCGCTGGCCCGACTACCCTCGCCGATGGCATTGTTAGCCGCCGGCGCATCCAAGCCGGCGGATGCCGCCGCTTTGCGGGCCGCCGGGGCGGTGCTGGTGGCGGCTATTGAGGCTGCGGCCGAACGCGCGCTTAAAACGCGCTGGGCATTGGCCGCACTTTTTGGTAAAAACAAGACAATATGATGACTGAACATTCGACAATTCAACCCGCACCAACGGCTTCACAGCCCCAGATGGTAAAGCGCCATCTGGCGAATTGGGTGCTTTTTCTGGCCGGGGTGGTGTTGATTATCGCCGGTATGCTCAAGGGTTACGATCTGCTGCGCGGAGCAGTAACCAAGAATTATTTCTTTCATTCCGCGGAGGTGCTGCTGGAATTGGTCGCGGGGATTTGGTTTACCAGTTCAATCGCGGCTTACTATGCGCTGCGGGTTGGGGCACTGCTATTTACCATTTTTTTAGCGGTTTCTCTGCATCGTGCATGGCAGGGACAAATCAATTGTGGCTGCTTTGGACCTGTGCCGATGAACCCCTGGATTACCGCCGCCATGGATGGCATATTCCTGCTGCTGCTTCTCGCGGTGATTCCAAAACAGGTGAAAGCAGGGCTGGCCGAGGGATGGAGAAAAACCTTGGCGGTGTTGCTGGCGCTGGGAATTTTGTGCAGCATCATTGCCGGAGGCTTTTATTTACAGCCTGGAATGCTGCACGCCAACGGCACGTTATCCGGTGGTCATGGCGTGGTGTTTATGCAACCTCCGGCCTGGGACACAAGTCGTTTTCCGATGGCCAGTTACGTCCATGGCAGCAAGGCTATTATGCATGGGAAGTGGCTGGCGGTTATTTATTTTCACACCTGCCCGGTGTGCCAACATGCCATTGCCGGCATTTCCCGCCGACTGAAAAACAATCCGAACCATCATGTCGCGTTGATCCAATTACCACCCTATGGGCCGCTGCCCCGGGGCGTTGTAAATGCTCAGATGTTGCAACTCAGAGCAAGTAATGCGCATATTTGGCGTCCGCCATTTCTACCGGTGCTGGTAGATTTGCATAACGGTATTGTCACGCGCGTGCGATCCTATATTCCTGGTGCTTGGTATGGTTTTTAAGCTGATGTTGTACCTGTGGAGCCGCTTGTGCGGGCAATGGCCGGGATGGCGATGACTTGGTCATGCTCGCAAGGCTTGATAAGGAACAAGCCGGATGTAACTTCCCGATTCGCGCTGCAATCGAATATACGACCACCGGCAGAGCCGGCGGCTATGTGAGGAACGGTGCTGCGGGATATATGCGCCAAGGCTACCGCCCGCACGGTTTAGGGAAGTTATTTCGGTCACGTTCCTAATGGCCCTTCATTTCCAGCAGCACAATAATCACAATGGCAAATACCAGGCATCCCAGCAGCATGAGAACCAGAGGGTCCTTAAACTTTTGAATCATTGTGCGGGACCCCAGATCAATGGTTTGTTCTTCTTCGGCTTGCACAAGATCGACCTGATCCGTCGGATTGGAGTCAGCCGCGGCCTTTTCAATTTTGGCCAACGTGGTCAGATCATACGCGCGTCGGGCCAGTTTTGGTGGATCACCATGCGCTACGGATTCCAAATCCGAAAGCATATCCGAGGTTGATGAATATCGTTTGGCAGGGTCTTTGGCCATGGCCACTTCAATAATTTCTGAAATACCCGCGCTTAAGTTGGTGTTCACATGATCCGGCGGTACGAGTTCCTCTTTCAAATGCTTGTGCATCACCGCGGCCGGTGATGGCGCTTCAAACGGCACACGACCGGTCACCATGTGATACATGGTGGCGCCGAGAGAATAAATGTCAGCCCGAAAATCGATGTTCAACTGGCCGCGAATCTGTTCGGGGGAAATGTAATAGGGGGTACCATACGCTTTGCCCGCTTCAGCGGCGGCGGCGACTTTGTCATCGGCTTCCCGCGCTAAGCCCATATCGGCCAGCTTGGCGATTCCTTCCGGAGTCATCATGATATTTTTGGGTTTAACATCCCGGTGAATCAGGCCGTTAAGATGGGCATGAACCAGTGCTCGACACACCTGAATGATGATGTCCAGGGCCTGCTTTTCCGGATAAGGTTTGCCGCTGTCGATCAAATGATCGTACACCGTTTTGCCCGCCACATATTCCATGACAAAATAGTGATACCCCCCCGCTTCGCCTACGTCATACGCGGCGACGATATTCGGATGGTTTAATTTGGCTGCGGCCTTCCCTTCCATGTAGAAGCGATCCACGAATTCCTTGTTTTCGCTCATGCGTTTGGGCAGGACTTTAATGGCGACAATTCGGTCCAATGAAAGTTGCCGAGCTTTAAACACCGTGGCCATCGCGCCGGCACCGAGCTTGGACATAATCTGATAACCGGGAATCTGCTGGAAAGTTTTTTGCTCTTCCACCGCAGCTTTTACGCGGGCCAATTGCGTTTGGGTGACGTAGCCGTTGGCTACAAGAATGTCGGTTAATGAACGGTGGCTCTCCTGGCGTTCCAATTCCGCCTGTAATGACAGGCAATCCCCCAGCTCTTCCTGGGTGCAAAACCCCTGTTCAACAATGAATCTGCCCAGCATTGTCTCGCTTTTACTGGCAACATTCGCGGGATTACTCATAAGTTCAGCACTCAATATTTAGCTTCGGCGGCGGTCAAATATGGGCATGACGGCCACCGGCGGGAATTCTTCACATACTATCGGCACAGAAGCCGGGAAACTGTTCAGAGGCAATATTGTCCGGCCATGGCCACAAAATGGCAAGCGGCCCATAATTATCGCCCCTCTAATTCTACGCCCACGCACATACGTTGGTGCGATATTTCAGCCATCCGCCCAACGGCGCAGGCCACTTGATTGCTGACCATATTATCGGCATAGCCTGATAAAAGCATGAGTGTTAGCTTAACCAGTTAAATTAAACCCCTCTTTTCCATCCAACTGATAAACCGCTCCAGGCCCTCACGGACCTGCACTTTTGGCCTATAGCCAAGCTCCTGGCCGGCCTTGGTGATATCCGCATAAGTAATGGCGGGCTCAGAAACCGGAGCGGGAACATTTTTACATTTTGCTTTTTTCCCCAGAATCTCTTCCAAAGTCTTTACAAAATCCAGATTTTCAACCGGATGGCCGCACCCAAGGTTATAAACCCGATATCCCTGCGGGGTATCCAACGCCGCGATAAATCCATCAAGAATATCATCAATATATGTCCAATCCCGTTTAAGATGCCCGGCTGCGAAAAGCGTGAGTTCTTCGCCAGCCATAATTTGCTTGGCCCAATGCCATGGCATCATGTCGGGCCGACCGTGCGGACCATACACATTAAAAAACCGAAGAATCGTGACCGGCAGGTTCCATACATGATGGTGGCTGTGTGCAAATAGCTCCATTGCGCGTTTGCTGGCCGGATACGGTGCCAGTGGACGATCCGCCGCCGCGGTTTCCGGAAATGGTACAGGGGTGGATTGGCCATAAACCGATCCCGTGGACGCCAGCAGGCAGTGCGGCTTGCCAATCTGCCGGGCCGCATCGAGGAGATTCAGTGTACCCTGCACGTTTACTGCCGCATAAATCAGGGGATTGGCCACACTGTAACGCACAGAGGCCATGGCTCCGATGTGCGCAATAGCCTCCGGCTGGTGTTGCTGACAGACTTTCAACAGCAAATCGGCGTCCCGCAAATCGCCTTCAATAAACGTAAAGCTTGCTTGCGTAGTTAAATCCGCCAAATTACGGCGCTTATGTTCCACCGGATAATAATCACTTAAATTATCCAGCCCTACGACAGAATCACCGCGCTTCAGCAGCCGCGCCGAAAGTCGCGATGCAATAAACCCTGCCGCTCCAGTTACCAGAATTTTCATCCATTTACTCCTTTATACCGGCAGCGGCAGTTCATTGATAATCGCCACGCTGGCGGAACAACCAAGCCGATCCGCCCCGGCATTGAGCATGGCCTGAGCCGTTGCCAAATCACGGATTCCACCAGAGGCTTTAACGCGCAAGCCACAGGAATATTTTTTTAACCACCGCACGGCCTGCACACTGCTACCGCCCGCCGGATGAAACCCAGTGCTGGTTTTCACAAAATCCGCCCCACCTTCACTGGCCGCCTGACATCCCAGGGCGATTTGCGATTCGTTAAGAACCGCCGTCTCCAGAATAACCTTGACGATGGTTTTTTCGGAAACTGCCTTCGCGCTGGCAACCACCGCACGTACATCCCGCCGCACGACATTAAGATTTCCGGATAAAAGCGCGGGAATGCAAATCACCATATCAATTTCATCCGCTCCGTCTTTTACACAACTTTGCGCTTCAAACGCTTTGACCGAACTACTTTGCGCCCCAAATGGGAACCCCACCACCGAACACGCCGCCACCGGCGCGGGATGGCCCGTTTTTTCCCCGGCGGCGTCCAGCAAGTTTCGCACCAGCTCCACCCAGCAGGAATTAACACATACCGCGGCAAAACCGTACTGCAAAGCCGCAGAAGTCACAGCGCTAATTTCCCGTTCACCGACCTCGGGTTTCAAGACGGTATGATCGATTTGACGGGCCAGTTGGGCGCGATTCAGCATTCAGTGTTACCTTATCACATAAAACGGCCATAATGTAGCATGGAATTGAAATTTATACCCGCGGCGGGTTTCAATGATACGACTGCGATTACGGTCGGTGGAATAAACGGGCTTTCTGTTGACAAAATCGATCGGCAGTTACGCCAAGAGTCGCAATGAGTACCGGCGGGCGGTAGACCATTTTTCACAAGGAGGCAGCGGAGGTAACAGAGGAACTGCAAAGCCGCCGATTTATTCAGTACTCCGCCGGATGGTGGGTGGCGGGGAAGCAGGCGGGTCAATCGGGCTGGAAGCTCGACCGCCCCCAAACATGGCGGCTGCTCCAATGGTCACGAAAAAAGGGGCCCTTAACAAGGTCGGTCTGATATAACTCACCTTTCACGTGCAAGGAAGAGCATCGACATGACAATTTGGCAAGACAAGCGCCATTTGGGCAGTGCGAGAAAATGTTAAAAGAGAGGAAAAGTTTTTCTTTAAACCGGAGTTTCGCCCCCAAAACGTGATTTTCGGAAGAGAATCCCCTTGATAGTATTGCGTTTGATGCGTTTTCGGGCTGTTTTTTGTCGGCAATGTGTACCCATGTAAATGACAATATTATGCTTGACATTAGATATTATTGTGTATATGATGTGGGCATGTATATCGAAGATGTTCCAAATCGCAACTCCCGCCCCGCCACGCTCGTGCGGGAATCGTCAC
>Ga0209012_1003387_pt1 | contig 12138 bp, 18 predicted proteins | sample RS3BMetagenome_FD_184735 | JGI IMG/M metagenome (GOLD analysis project Ga0209012, IMG submission 184735) | Ferric oxide microbial mat and aquatic microbial communities from Rainbow Spring, Yellowstone National Park, USA - RS3B (SPAdes) (version 3) ...
CCGATAATACCACAGAAGTATACTTAAGTCTATCCAGGTTGTTCAACGAAATAATGAAAGTTAGAGAGGGTTTCTCAGTTTACAAGATCGTTGTCGATGAAACTAAGGTTTATGTCTACATAAGCGTACCAACAAGCCTGTTCGGTGATCTACAAAGTCTAATACAAGATGCACAGACGAGGATGACCATCCTCAAGAAGTCAATATTGACAATGATGGGTGACCTAAGGCAGATAGGATATGTAAAGGACATTATTCAGCAGAATGATGACGGCATAATAGTAATTGCAATTAACAGTACAGTCACACCTACTGCTCCAGGTGTACCTAATGCACCTACCTGGTAGACTCGCAATTGGTATTAATGGCTATGTAAGGGTAATGCTTAATGGCAAAGTTATATATGATGATACAAACGCTATAACGACACAGTTTCTACAGTACCTGCAGAATATGCTACAGGGTACTGTACCTACAGTTAGTAGTATATATGTACTTGCAAAGCCTAATGGTACACAGATAAACCTAAACAACCTCGCTTTTCAGAACAGCTACCAACAAGTGAACATGATATTTCTGAATCAATATGTACCACAACCCGTAGAGGCACTTGAACTGTGGATATCGACAAGTGTCGGTAACTACCCAGTAGCCGTATTACAGTTTCAATCTCCTATTACGCAGTCTGGTGAACTTGCAATTCAATGGTCAGTGTCAATACAAGTGCCATTGATAGTACAAGGTGCACAGGCATTTGGGATTTCAGATAGTATACCGCAGATCCTTATGCAATTGTTTATACCACAACAATACTTCTCAACCCCTATACAACTTACAAGTACACAGCCGACACTTCAGATAATTAGTACACCACAGGTAACACCTACTTTTGTAGCACAGTCAGAGGCAGGTGTAGGTGCTGTGGCATATATCACTACGTCTAGCACAATATCTACACTTTCAGCACTTCTCTACCTTCTAGGTCAATACATAATGACTGTGTCTCAGAATAGCCTAAATGAACAGGCAGTTAATTCGCTCATAATTGCAAGTGCATTTATAACCTTAACGTCGAGTAATATAACAAGTGTGGTGCCATGATTCGGCTTAAGATTGAGCCTAGACTTGAGGGTCATGTAGTCATCAAGGTTAATAATAAGGTTCTTTATGACTCTCATAACGACATTACAGAAGAGTTTGCAGTGTCATTGCTAGGCACAGTAGCCCTAGGACAGTTACAGACAACTGGATATGCACAATCGCAATATGTTGCACAATTCGGTATACCAGATAGCATTGCCATACTTTTCCTAAGTAATGGTGCAGTAGTAAATAGCATTACTACTACACTTAACGGATTTAACGATCAACTTACTGCTAATAATGAAGTTACAAATGCAATATTCATTGGAAGTGACTCTACACCTGCAACATACACATTTGACACTATTCAGCTATGGTCTGTAGTGTCAAATAGGTTATTCATACCCATATCAACGTTCACTTTACCTAGTCCATTCACTAAGGGTGAACATGACATAATACAAATAACATGGTCTGAGACAATAACTAGCTATATACCATTTGTACATACTAGGAGTTCATTCATATACTCTTGCTTACCCTCTTGTACTTCCTGTAATCAGGGTAATTTCAATCCTGGATTCTACTGTGCCACATCAGTCTTTAATTTTGTATGGGCATTAATGCTTGTGCCAAATATACAGAACTTACAGAACTTGAATAGCTACCCGATATCATGCTACTTGAATAAGTACTTTCAGCTATATCAGCAGACAGGTACACCACCGCAATTCGTAGGTATATTTGAAGTTGAATTCTTCGACAGTTGTCTAAACTCAGCTGGTGTGTACGCATTTCCACAAGGGTTTGTGTCAGGACAATTGGCAGTAGGTTCACAGCATGTATATGCAACTTACAACTTTAATGCTAATATAACGGCACAACCACAAATAGCACTTGTACTTGTATCTATACAAGGTATAGGACTTGTACCATTGGCAGTAATCAACGTTCAAAATGTAACTGTACTGTTGAACAGTAGTAATCCGTTTAATATAACGTTGAAACTACCATATGGTTCAATTACATTACAACAGAGTAGTGTACCTTAGGTGATTACAATTGCTAAAGCATAATGTGGAAATTGAGACTAAAGATACAATAGTAGTCACACATAATGCAATGTCAAATGACTTTCTGTATCTTGTTGCACAGTTACTGGAGAATGGTGCAGGTGCAGTAGGTAGTTACACTTACACTGGCTTTACACAATTTCCAAATGTAGTGTACTTAGTACTCCTAAATAATGGTAGTATCGTGAATACTATGCCTATGTCAGTTGAGTCATTCCAGTTCTTACAAAGTAGCAGTACTCTTGTGCTACATGCAATAGACGAATCTTCGTCTGCATATACATTTAATGAGTTGTACTTATTTGCTACATATAGCGGTACACTTGCATATCCAATAGCACATGTAACTATAAATCCTATATCTAAGTCTAGTACATCGTTTGTGTCAGTGTCATGGACTATCACAATTACAGTTGGGAATGAACTTGTTATACCATATATGCAACAACAATTCATAAGTACATGTACTAATCTATCTAGTAAGATAACGCAGATACAAAGTAACGTTCAGAATGTGACATGTCAATCATTAGCAAGTCAGTACTTTGGCAGTTACCAAGGCAGTATTGCACTATTCCTAATAACATCACTTATACTTTACTCACCTGACTTGCTCAACTTCAATAATCAGTTATACATAAGTCTATACCAAAGTACAATAGGCTTGAATCCAGCAAATATACAAGGAATAGGCAGGGTCATACTAGTTCCACAAGGCAATCAGTATACTATACAACAAAATGCAGTTACACTTACACCCCCATTCTTAATATTTCCTGTGTCTACATATGCAATTGCTATTGCATATATACTATGGGGTACTGTATATCTTCCACTTGCAACTACTAGTATATCAGTACAGGTGAATCAGCCACAGTTCATAAAGCTTAATATAGTTACGTTACTTACTTCTTAATATGATATTACGACAGCAGATTGAGTGGTGTATAAAGAAGAAGATGCAGGAAGGATGGAGTAGGTCTTATGCCGAATTCTTATGTAAGACTGAAGCTTTACCGCTTCCTTGACCGTAAAGCTTTTTAGAGGGAAAACCGTTTTTCAGCTCATGATCCTAAGATATAAGGTGAAGGAGAAGGAGGTGAGGGTGTGGTTACCTGAAGACCTACCCTTCACCGAAGACGTGAAAATAACATACGGTCTTACATTTTTAGATGGAAACTATGACTTTAAGGCTGACATAAAACCAATGCGTCTTGTTGATATAGGTGCCTATGTAGGTGATACAATAGTATACTTCGCCACTAAGTACGATTTGACTGATGTAGTCGCAATTGAGCCTAATGTAACGCTTTACACTATACTAATGTGCAACATGTACCTAAATCAGATAAGGAATGTGATTGTAGAGCCTAAGGTTGTCGGTAGACATAAGTATGTTAAATTACCATTTATAACTACACCTGCAATTAAACACCATGAAGGTGAATTACTTAGGGAATATGAAATACCTACTGTTGTACTAGAGCCATTTAATACGATAAATGTGGGACATGATGACTTGATAAAGATAGACTGTGAAGGATGTGAAAGGGAATTACAAGTTACATGCAATGGAAATGGATGGGTTACAGTTGAAGTTAATGACGAAAAATATGACTTCACTAGGAATATACAATGTAACTCCGAGTTACTAGAGAAGAAGAACTTTTACAATTCATATGTGTACTTATATGAAGTGTCACCGAGGTAATTTTTATGTATATCGGCGTAGACGTTGATAATAGGGACTGGGACGCCATATATACTGTCTGTAAGTCAAAGTACTTGGCGAAGTGGGTAGGTGGTACTTATAGAATAACTAGAACTAGGAAGGGTTTTCATGTGAGGTTATACTTACCATTTGAGGTCACACCTGAGAGTGCAATCGCAATCAGACAGTACTTAGGCGATGACCCATGGAGGATAGATTATGACATAGCAAGGCTGAAAGTTGCTAGGGACTTACTGGATGTATTGTATGAGGAAAAAGTTACTGGTACATATTATGAGTCAAGTGGAAAAGCAATTATAGATACATACTACAGAGAAGTCGATGTAGACATTTGTTAGGTGATTGAATGCCATATGTTAATATTAATGAATGTGCCAATGTAAGTGAAGATGCAGTATACACCTACTTGTATATGCTAGGTGGAGTTCCATTTACAAGGATACACCCAGGTGGAAGTGCATTCACTAGAATTAGAAATGAACTTGTAAATGCAGGGATGCTTTCTAGGTACAGAAGAAGGCTAATACCATTAGGTACAATCGTGGACTTCGATGTATATACTAAGAAACCTTACAAGTCAAAGAAACGTGGTATAGAGTACACATTTCAAGTTAGGTTTCATGTATGGTTTCCAGCATGTTTTAATACATCTGCAAAGTCACTCTCGCCGTTATTTGTGCCTATTGCGAGCTATATTATAGATCGAATAAACTACGGTGTGCATATAGAAAGAGGTGATGTTGATTTCACACTGGGGATACACAGGAGTTATAAAGGACAGATCCTAGAGAACAGAGCCAAGTGGACTTTGCTCATAAGTAAGATATCGACACATGTCGAAACGTACAGATACGACTTTGACGTAGCATATAGGTGGGGTGACCTAGGTAAATCGGAATATCCTTTAGTCTTCTATGATATGTGCTTCCTGTCAATACTTACTGCGAAATCGTGTAGGACATCAATAAAACTTGAGGACTTCTATAAGTCTGTGTATGAGGAAAAACGAGGTGTTGAACCCGATATGTCAAATTGGCATAATATAAGGACTAGGTGCAATTTCGGTTGGAAGTTCTTTATACCAGAAGCCATCTCTCTATGTCCTTAAGGAATATATTTGTTTTTACTTCTTCCAATAGCTTATTGTAATAGCTACCAATTCTCCAGTCAATCCAATGTGACCTTATTGATAGTGTGTACAAGTATAATGCGAATTTGTAATCCCTCTTTCTGAAGTGTTCTGGATCGAGTCCATATTTGCATAGCCTAGTGTAATCCCTATTGAACTTAGTATCATTGCAGAGTACATCTGCTATTTCTTCTACACTGTCAAAACCAGTAAACTTTATCCTCTTTACTACGTCAATACGCTTAGGGTCTTTTATTTTCTCCAGTACATCTGCGTTAAACCGTATGTCTATTCTTTGCTCGTTCAAGTGGTAACGTAACATGATGCTGTCTTGTAATATCTTATCCGTAAGTATGGTTATAGTCTTATACTTGATGATGGGTATCAGTTGCTTAGGGTGGTACAAGAACATGGATCTGTACACATGCATAACCTAAATCTATATCACTAGCTAATATAATTTACGCAAAAACCGAAAAACTTTTAAGCCTGAACAACAGGCTTTTGCATATGGCTCTGCCCGTAAAGCCCAAAAAGAGCCTTCCTACACAGGAAGGCGAAGACCAAGATATACAGTGGGAGGATTTTTCTACTAACTCCCCTGCATATCTACCAAGACCAGGGGATGAAGTAATGTTCAGACCCCTGGAAAACCCAAGGAGGATAAAGGAAGGTAATGCGACAGTAGTTAATGCATATGTCTACTACTTTAGACAAGGTGGTACTAACATACTACAGAATCAGAATGCAGTGATAATGTTGCAAAAGATACCAAGTGACGCAGTAGAAAGAGCAATAGCGACATACGGACTTGATTTTGTGATGAAGATAAAGAATTTGGGGAGACAGCAAGGTAAGAGGTTTTACAACTACGACATTAAAGTAGCTAGGGTGAGTAAATGAACCACCAGAAGTTTGCCAACTTTATACTAAGGCAAGTGAAAGAAGGTAATGAGGTTAAATTGCCGAATATATCTAAGACTGACTATGAAAAGATTAAGGAACTATTGCAAAAGGAAGAAGTCGAATTTGATGATGTAACTCAAACGTTTAAGCCTAAGAAAAGTGCAATTACAAATACAACTAGTACAGTGAATGAGAATGCAGAAGAACAAGTTACAGAGAATAAGCCACAGGAAGTTACAAAGAAAGAGGATAATGAACAAAAAGTTACAGTGAATGATAATGCTACAGTAACTACAAGTGTACAGCCACAGCAAGTGAATTTGATTAGTGTAGAGTTGGAAAAGAAAAATGAAACTGTAAGTACACAAGAAAGTACAGAACATAGTACTGCAGATACAAAAGAACAGGAAAAGACTACATTTGTAAGGGTACACTTAATAATGAGCCAAGAGGTTGAGGAAAAGATAAAGGAAGTAACAGGAATAGATAGAACTACGAAGGCAATATACCACATAATAAACCAGTACTTTAAGGGCAAAGGATTAGAAGAACCATTTAAAGTGAAGAAGGAGAAGAAGGGAATTAACATATTCGAGGAGGTGTAATTATGAAGTATCTGGTAAATGGGTTATCACCAAATATGTTCGATTTCAAAAATAGTGGTAAAGTTGTGGTTAAGATAGACCATTTGGATGCGGAAGAGTTCTGCGATTCTATAAAAGATGCGACAAATATGATAGGTCATCAATCAACTGCTGATCTTATAAATGCGTTGTGTGACACTAGTTTCAAGATGAACAGAGGTAGTTTCACTTCCAATAAAGGAGATGAAATCTACATTATCACATTGTCAGTGAGACTGGAAGAGGGTAAAGTACTTACACTGGATGAAATAAGTCAGTTACTGCAACAGGATAAGATAAAATTCATGAGGGCGGTACAGATTGAGTAATTTAACTGACTATGATATAGTAAAGATGATATCTGAACAATTCAAGTACCTAAAGCCAGCTAGTGTTGATGTGATAATTTATCACATAGAGAGACTAATATCAATAATAACAGTAGAATTCATTGCAGTGCTAAGAGTACAAACAAATGAAGGAGAATGGATAGCTACTAATTTAGGTAAGTTCACTGCATATATTGATGGTGATACAATACATATAAGAAAAGAGTAATATGAAGAGTAACAGAAATATGCGAAAGTAAGCCATAAGCATCACCTGACCTTTTCCTAACCTTCTCCTAACGTTTTTCCACACCCCGAAATTACACTTACATTTTTATTATACACCTTCTTATTCTAGTGCGAAATTGCGGAAAAACCGAAAAGCTTAAAAACCCGAAAGTGCTAAGACGAACTCAGAGAACATGCAAATCCTAAAGGTAATAAATCATGAGTGGGTAAACGTGATGTCAAGTGGTGAGATAAAGTTAGTCAAGTGTCGTTGTTGTAATCCACCTAGATACATGGTTCTTAGATCTAATGCACCAATATTTAGTACTTATCACAAAGATAACGCATTAGCCGTATATTTCTATCAGAAGAATAAAGGGGATGAGGAAGATGTGCTTTAACGTAGTAATTTTGAACTTAAAGGGACGGAATGACTATCGAGAACTAATAAAGACTCTATATGATGAGTTCAATAGCAACAAAGATGGAATTTTCTTGTACAACTCACTAACAGGCGATATAATAAGAGAAGTTGGAACGGATAAAGAGTACAGATGGATTATAGACAACTTCAACTTCAGTACAGATGTAAATTCATTAATTCACATGCATCTACGATTGGCAACTCGTGGGAAAGTTAATAAATACAATGTACATGGATGGAGTTATACATGGAATAATGAAACATTCTTATGTTCACACAATGGGAGTTATCATAACTATTTAGGGGATAACAGTGACAGTAAAGAGTTCTTCGACAGACTATTTGTAATGCTGAACGAAGGAATGAATATAGAAGACTTAATCAAGGACTTCTATGGAGTGGCATTCTGTACATCAACTGACAAGATATTAGCTATAAGTTATGACAAAAGTATAAAGTTAGCGTATCTCGGTGATAGTATCGTACTAAGTAATGAAAGTCTATATGAAGATCTAAGTTATAATGCAGGTGGCTATGAGCTCAAGGTAGATTCACCAGAGATATACAATAAAATGATATTAATTGACATAAGAAAGAAACAGGTCAAGGAACTATACGAATTCACTTACACTGGGAGCTGGTTAAAATGAAGTTGTATATATTCGATAGAATTGGATTTGAGGTAGAGGGATTATCAAATACAGATGACGATAAGATATTACGCCTATGTACTAAGTACGCATTAGACTGTGACATAGCTGGTGACGCATCAATAAAAGGGGACGATGAACCAACTGAAATAAGGTTCAATGTCCCTATAGCCAAGTTCGATATAATAGAGCCATTCTTTAACGATCTTACTAATTTGGGATTCTATGAGAACGGTACTTGTGGGTCACACTTACACTTATCATTCCGTAAGCCGATATACATGACTATGCTATCAATACCAGACAGTGTATTTCTATTCCAGAATTTGTACAGACAGAAGTTTGCAGAAAAGAGAAAGTACATTAGCCGACTCTATAACAGATACAGTGAAGAATATATGGACATAAGTGGAATCATAGACAATCAGACTGGTGGAAATAGGTATAGGGCGATAAACTTTGAGTCATTATATAAGCACAGTTTCGGCACGATAGAGATAAGAGTTTTGCCATATATGGAGACTGGCAGTGAGTATAAAGAAGCTGTATCCACAATACTAGATATTGTATCTAATACAATAGAGAGAAAGCTTGACTCAATGAAGACAGTAATTGGGTATAACAAAATTCATGCAAAGAAATCCGAGATAAGACTCCACAGTGAATATTCGTTTAGTGTCAATTCAGATAGAATAGACCTTCCACCGATATACGGGTCATTCTATAAAGTAATGCCATTAATCATGAGGGAAATAGAACATTTCAATAGGATTAGTGTAGAGGTTATTGAAAGTAAGTATGATGAAGAAAGGATGTATAGAGTAAACATACCAAATATATGTAAAGTCTATGAGACACTATTTGGCGAAAATAAGGATATATTAGCATGCATGCAGAAAGATGGAGCCGAATTTGTGAGATTCAAAACCCAATTTATGAACAGAGGAATAGAGATAATGTCAAGAATATTCAGTTACAAATTCAACAGTGACCTCGACAGGTTCAAAATAGAAATCCTAAGAAACGAGACAAGTATAGTGCCATATTTACAATACACTAAAACTCTAAAGCTATTGGGGCGACTGGACAAAATTATAGCGGAGATGGGACTATGAAATACAAATTAACTATTACACTATATACAATGGAAGAGATAGTGCCATACGAATATCACAGGGAAACTCCAACTGGACACTCGATTCTATATAGAAGTGAAATACCACTAGTACTATGCAAATATGAAAGTGATTCATTATATGAAATAAAAGAAAAAGCAGAACTAATAGAAAAGTATGGAGAAGTTAGTTATATAAATGTGGAGATACATACAACAAAACTAGATACGTTCATACTAGAAATACCCGATGTGAACACTAGAGTTATAAATGAACTAAAGAAGTTTGATTGCGAAATTAAGATATCCACAGTAAGTGATAATATATCGTTCTTACTTAAAAGCTCACATACAATAGATACTGTAATTCCAAAGGCATTATTCATTGTGAATACAGAGATAATGAGAAAGGAGCAACTAATAACTAGAAGAGGAATGATAATGGTGTTTGATGAACTGATAGAGCCAGAGTGGTATGCACTTAGCATAAGTAAGATAAGATCAATAGTAATAACAGAGAGGCTCAAGAAACCTAATAACTTCAAAGTAGAAAGGGCAGTCTTAGGTGAAATAATAATAAGTCATCAGGACAGTAATAGGATTGCCAAATATATATCAAAGGTAACGGGTAAGCCGATAGTACAGGTAGGTTCAACATTATTAGTTAGAGCTGATTACGACGATGTACAAAATAGTATCAAAGTAAGTAGAGGAGAATGTGCAAATGAAATTACATATGTACTGACACAAAGAAAATATCATATTGACCCGCTATTATACCTGAAATGCTATAGGGACATAATGGATGTGGATAGGCAAATAGAGAGTCTTGTTTGATTCTATTCTATTTTTATTTTCACTTTTCTGCGTCGTCTGTACAGTCTTCTACTAATTAAAAATTGCGGAAAAACCGAAAAGCTTTTATACCCTTCACGATAAGCATGATCATGATGGGTATGAAAAACCCAAATCCAAAAAGGAATTCGATCATACATATCCAAAATGTAATTCTGAGCGAACTAAATAACATAGTACCGAATAGAGAGACACAGAGGTATGTAATCGCATATGAACAAAAAAGCTATAGAGTCCACTATCTACTATACAAAGTAGACAAGGAGTTAGTAAAGGACAAAATAAGTGAGAGGCGAGTTGATATAAATATTAGGGAGGACTACAGGTTTAAGATCAAATCCACCGACACAGAAAGAGTACTAATGAAGAATGTTGTAGTGAGGATTGTGCCAACTCGGTATCCCTCACTTGATCCTATATACGCTAAATTTATAACATTCAAGTGGAGGCACACAGGGAAAGGGGCAGTAGACACAATTGAGTTCACTGTACCAGAATGCCCAATGATAACTAATTCTAGTAATTTAAAGGGAATCTGTTATAAGAAGATAGCAAACCAACTATCGTGGGGCGGTACACATGGTACACATACCTATTTAATTGCATCTACAATCGCAGGGGAACATAAGATAGGCAATCAAGTTATTATATCTAATACGGGAAAGACCTATATGGAGATTCCAGTAACGATAATGCTTTAGATGATCAAAAATGATGACAGTATACAGTAGAATTTATAATAATAAGTTTACTAGCGAAGTCAATTACTATTTTCATTTGCAAAGTCAGGGGAAACCACAGTTCCAGGTGTTTTACGAAAGTCTGAGTGATTACGACTACTACTATTCTAAATATATTATTTTTTTAAACTTCTACCCATCTAACAAAAGCAAAATAGAGTTAGAAGTTCTTACAAATGCACCAACATTATTAAGTAAAATTAAAACTAAAAGGAAACTTGCCGTCCTAACTAAATTTATATTCTATGCACTCATTCGGCACAATAGCTTTCCTGTAACAAAAGCAATAAGTAAGGTAGTATACAATAACAACGGTAATGAGTTTCAGCTTTCGGTAAACGCCTTTATAAAAAGCTATTATAATCTACTCCCTTCTTTCAAACAGATTGTAAGTACACCTTCCCCTCAAGTATAAACTGTTTTCTGTATTTCTCTTTACATTCTTTCGCCTAATGTATCCCTGTTATTGTTCTAATGTACTTCTTATATCCACCTAATATACTCCTTACATTCTACTACACTAATTCATGTAATACAATGCATTGCATGATATAGAGGAATGCGGAAAAACCGAAAAGCTTTTATACCCTTCATGATGAACAGTATCATGGAGAACATGAAAAATCAAGTCAAACCGAAAAACCTTATGGGGGAAGATGAAGAGAAAGCCTCTCCTTCCCCCAAAAAAACCGTTCAGTCTATGGAAGAGTTCCTAAATGAAATGGGAATTTCTTCCGAAAGAAAAGGAAGGGCAATGTACATATATCCCGATTCTATTGACCAAATTAAACTATTAATTGAAAAAATGCCCCTTCCTCAAGAGGGGGAATATGTTATACTCCCCTTAGGGCAATTAAATGGATATTCCGTTTTCATCATGATAACTACGAGAAACACGTCAATCCGTATTGGATACGGTAAGAACAGTATACCATACACCACTTCACTCGTCTCGATCGTGTCGAAACTTGAAAAAGTGGCGAAAGAAATAGGAATCCAGTCGGTTAAAAATACAAAAAATTTGATAGAGGACTGAAAAAAATGGAAATCCCAGAAACATGCCAAAAGGATCACTATCCATATCTCTGCACATATCTATATTTCATGCATTTAGGCTATACGCCACAGAAAGCTGATACAATTACATTATTTCTTTTTGGTCATATCCAAGAAATTTATACATGACCCTTTTTTTATTCTCCATTTTTCTCTCTCTTCTCATCATATTCCTATCCCTCTCCATTTCCAATTA
>Ga0209012_1003389_pt1 | contig 12136 bp, 9 predicted proteins | sample RS3BMetagenome_FD_184735 | JGI IMG/M metagenome (GOLD analysis project Ga0209012, IMG submission 184735) | Ferric oxide microbial mat and aquatic microbial communities from Rainbow Spring, Yellowstone National Park, USA - RS3B (SPAdes) (version 3) ...
GGGTGCCATCCGCTGTGCCTGTGGAGCTCCGCCCAATACCTCCCCTACCCTCCCTAGGGTTAAAAAAGAGGAGGCAAGGCGGGGCTTTGAAGCAGGAAGCTCCGCCCTTTAGGGCGGGGTAGCTCACGCTATTCATATAAATTCGGCTGAAGAGTTAGTACTACCCACTCTATTAACGCAATCATGCGATTTATTCAACAAAGCATCTCGTTTGGAGTGGTTTCGGGACAATTTGTTAATGAATGTGCAACTTGACCGTAAAAGTCTTTTATCTGAATGTCATCTGTCTCAATATTGAGTGATATCCCTATGGAACGCGCGGATTAGCATGGGAGCCGCGATGAACAGGGAGCCATCGGATCCTCAGGGTGGTTAGGTGGTTATGAGTAATATTTTAGAAGTAATTGTGGTGTATGTTTATAAGGGTGGTTGGCGGGTTTGCAGACCTTTAGGCCCTACTATGACCATCGTAAGACAGCTAGGGTTCTCGATGAGCGTAGGCTTGGTAAGCAAAGAATAGAGGCAAAGCAAATAGGCTACGCTGTTCTTCGTAGAATGGGTGTTATAAGGGATGGTAGGAAGGGTTGGCTCAATCATCCAATTGTGCTAAAATGGTTCAATAATGGTTCTCCTTACTTGCTCGACCTTAAAGAGTATTTTGCAGCGATTGTGTGTGAATGGGTGGATAGGGGTCACAAGAACACTGTGAACTGGGGCGACCTTGAATGTTTTTCTGGCTTGGGGAGTAACCAGAGATGCCCCCTCACACATCTCGAAGAGGTCGAGTATAGGAGGGTGCTCATATTTAAGAACCCCGAGTGGTACACGAAGCGGTTTAACCGAGACGATGTTGAGGAGGTGCTTTGCACAGAGCCAGTGTACATTAACGGTGTAAACGGCTCACTCTTCAGAGACTTGCAAAGTTATAGAGAGCTTGAAAGACGGGTTAGGAGAATTTTGGATAGCCAAAAATAGCGGTCCTCGATGTATACCTTTCTTTCGCTCAAATGTTTGGAGGTAATATGCTTTTAAGCCCTTTCCAGCTTCAAACTCTTGAGCTCCATTAATACGAGGTCCACGTACTTGTCGATCTCGTCACTCGTTATCCCAGCCTCCGAGGCCTTTCGCTTAGCTATTTGCTCTACCGCTGCATAGTTTTTGTACTGATCGTTGAGCTTCTTCCAGGGTATGCCTCTAAGCGCCTCACCGATTCTCGGGTTATATTGAAGCCTTCCCTCCACCATAAGAACCGCGATGATGGGGTAGCCAACATACCCCCTATACACTGTGCCATTATCGTCGCTTTTAACCTTCGAATCGGTGATGCTTACAGTGTAAACCCTGACTTCTCCGGAAGAAGAGACCACTCTGTAGGAATCACCCTGCTTCTTAACCCTTCCATCCGCAACTGATGATGCAGCCTCAAGAACCTTGATGCGCGGAGGCATCCTTAAAAGCATACTCTGTAATAGTCGGAGGCCAACTATATGTATTTTGGCTAACGAGAGGCGGTGTCCAGATAATGGGTCGATGAGTGAGTCATCCGAGTGTTTCAGCGATCTACCTACACGCCAACAATAGCTGTCTTGTATTAGTAGACAAATAACATTAACCCCACGAGGGCTTTGAAAAACAATTATTCTACTTTTCGTGCTTCCAAGGAATTTAGCCATCCCTCGTCAACTCCTTAAACGCCACAAAACCAGTATATTTTGTTGAGAGCAAAAGTTCCGTTTACCCCTCACTATGGTTTCTCATTCTCTTTACTAAATCAGCAAATGAGAGGTTGGCTACACTACGAGTGTCTACTCTGAATCGTTTGCAGACCTCGAAGATGAAAGCCTTCTCTAAAACTCCCGCACCCGACCCGAACACAGACCTTAATCCATCCATAAATCTATCTGGCTGGTTGACGATATCTGAAGGCGTGATCCCCTTTTCGTTCATGGTTATCATTATGGCGCGCTTAGCGAATTCACCCAAGACCTCGTTTAGAACCTTATCCACGCAATCAGCTATCTCGGCTTCCCTTTCAGACAAGGGCAACACCAATAAACAACTCAGATATCGTTGTGCTACGTGATAGGCTTATTCTTAATAGCTTTATTTGTGATGTTTTGTGTTGCCAAGCTTCTCCATGTGCTTTAAACCTTCGTTTGTAAATAGATGTATATCTAGATGTTGGCTTAGAACATGTGGGATTCGATATTTTTCCTTTTACTTTATTAGTAGAGTGTTTATATGAATGTGATATAGGAGCTAGAACAATGAGAGTGAGTCCATTCATCAACTTTACAATAAATAATCATAATTTGTATATAAACGTTCTTATAATATCTGCTGTGTTGAATATATCACACGATTGTGTTAATAGTGTGCGCTAAGCTAGTTGTTCAGCCGAAACGGTTTACACGAACAGCGTAATCAAAAATATTTATTCAACACAGCATATAATATCTACACTGAAGCTAATCTTATTTATAGTTTAAAGTGATCTCGGTGTAATGAGATTTGCAGTCTACTCCGCGTGTTACTATCTCTCTGTTGGTTGTAGGGTCACAATGCCTCTAGGCGTTGTGTGGAGGCTGTCTTAGTCAACTAATCTTCTTCGATACATCCATATAGCTAAAGTATGCATACGCTATGAATACTCCTGAAAAAACGTAGGCCGCAATGAGACCCACGCTTGCTAGAATGGATGTTTCAACCGATTGTGATGGCCCCACTATGGTGAGCAGGGTGCCTACTCCCGCTGGAAGCCTTGGTACCCCAAGCTGTATAGGCAGACTATCCACTGGGGACGTGGGCAGCACTCTCTCAAGGTGGAGGTATAACTTGCTACCCGTTATCGAGCTTATTAGCCCGAAGTATACTCCGAGTATTTCGCTTGTGAAGAATATTGCAGAGCTGATTATGTATGATAGACTGGACCTTCTAACCAGTTCCCCCACCATGAATGCGAGTGAGAAGAATACGCTCGAGGATACGCATTCACCTAAGAGAACGTAGGGCAGCGCACCCAAACCAAGCTGTACGCCGAAGCTCGTATACGCCGAAAGAATCGTAAGGCCAGAGTTCAGAAGTATTAGTGTGAGTAGTAGGGTGTATCCTCCGAGGTATTTTCCAATGAAGTACTCGGCCTTACTCACGGGTTTTGAAAGCAGTAGCTCGGCTGTTCCCTGCTCGTACTCCTCAGACATGGCGCCCGCGGCGATGAGTATGGCTATGAACTGCAGGAATATTGAGAGAGGTGCGTACACGCCTATAACCCAAACGTAGGGGTGGTATTGTGGGGGGATAAGGTTGGGCGCGTTTGTTACCAGTGCGTAATAGGGCACCGTGTCCAGTAGAACCGTGAATACCACTAGGGCGACGACTTTGCGTCTGGCTATGGCCCTCCTATACTCGTAGGCGAGGAACACGCCTATACGGTTAGCCCTCACCTGAGGCATCACCTCCCACCACGCGTCTGTAGAGTTCTTCGAGTGTGTTGTTGAGATACCCAATCTCCCTGAGCTCACACCCCTCTTCAATTAGTGTGCGCGCTATGATCGGCCTTAGCTCTCTATCCGCCTTAACACGCACCCTTAACCCCCTAGGATTCTCCTCAACCTCGAGCACCCCGTCTAGTGTCCTAATCCTATCAATCACATTCCGCTCCAAACCAATGGCTTCAACCCTAACTGTCAACTCGCCCAGAACTCTTCCCACAAGCTCGCTCACTCTGCCACTGAACATTACGCCGCCGCGTCTGAAAGCCGTGACTGAGGTGCACAAACCCTCAACCTCAGATAACTGGTGTGATGAGAGTATCACACTCCCACCCTTCGAAGCGAAGTCGGCGAGCATCTTCCTGAGGTGGTCTGCGCCTATGGGATCCACGCCTATTAGCGGCTCATCAAGCACAAGTGTTTGGGGGTTTCCCATGAGTGCTTGGGCGATGCTCAGCCTCTGAACCATGCCCTTGCTGAGTTTCCCGATCTTCGTGTCTGAATAGGCGAGTAGACCAACTCTTTCAAGAACTTCGTCGACTCCATCCTTAGATGGGTCTACACCCAGCTCACCGCCCACTAGCCTTAGCAGTTCGCGTGGTGTGAAGAAGGTTGGGAGATTCGGTAGCTCGGGCGAATAGCCCACACCACTCAAAGCCTCCACCCTCTTCGAGTGTGGGGGGTAGCCATTCACGAGAACCAAGCCAGATGAGGGCCTAATCAAACCGAGCATGAGTCTAATAGTGGTGGTCTTACCCGACCCGTTCGGCCCGACGAGCCCCATAACCTCGCCGCGCCCCACCCTGAGTGTGACTGGGCCGATCCTCTTCGAGCCGTAGTCCTTGACAGCCGACTCGAAAACCACGACCTCAGCCAACTGGCCAACCCGCCCATACGTATGGCTAGCTCAGTCAACCCAGTAGTCCTTAGCCTTAGGCGTAGTGTCTACTCCCCCACTTCTTTTTCTTCTTCCAATGAATGGTATCCCAAGACCCACTATCGCCACAGATACGGCGCCCACACCTGCAGCTAAGCCTATCATGGTGTATGACGCGTGTGGATCTGACTGTGTTAATGGGAGGTTAGTGTATAGTAATTCTGCCTGTACTGTGGCTGTGTCGTTGAGGCTTGCTTGAAATGAGTAGAGTAGGGATGAGGGGAACACTGTAAGGTTACCCGTAACACTGTAAGCACCCGTCCTCGTAACAGCATGGCCGCTGAAAGCGTAGAGTGTACCCTTATAGGTGTTGCCGTCAAACGTGATGCTCGCCGAACCCTCTTCTATAAGTGTGAAGCTGAACGAGTAGTTCTCGCTGGAGTAAGACAGGCTCTTATTCTGGATACTTGGAATATATGGGAAGAAGCTCATCGATGAGTTAACGCTCTCGGAGTATGTCAGATTCCACCCAGACCCCATTAATGCGAGTGTTAGAATTGAGAGATTCGGGTTGGATGTCGGCATGATGCTTTCGTTGAACACGAAGGACTTAGCGAATGTTGGTGAAACAATACTAAGGGTGTAGGCGGCGTACTTAGTGTTACCCAAGCTTGACGCACCCACACTTAGTGAGAAACCCACGCTAAGCAGGAGGACCAGTAAGATTATGCCCAGGCTTGTAACGTACCTCATGGACAAGCTCATATCGTCTTACCACCATAAAAGGCTTACTGATACGGCTTTATTTATACTGTTTTTAAAATCTTGAACCCTCTCAATTGGAGAGAGATCAATAAGGATATAAATAGCGGTGGAGGAAGTGATTGGGGTTTCGCTCTACGTAGGCGCACGTAGGTATGCGTCCGCACACCTATCGTACGCGTAGTGGAGCTTGGGCTTCACAGCATCATGTAGGAACCTCACGGGTTCATCGGGGTCACTCCGCTTCGCCCCCTCGTGTCAGGACGCACCCACCCACCACTCCCGGTGGGGAGCGCCCTCCATCCTCAGTCAGCCTCACCCTCCTCATCCCCCCCATGTGTGCGCATGTACCCCTCCCTCAGCCAGGGGAGGTCTTGGGTCTCTATCTACTACCACTCACCCTACTGCCCATGCACAACCGGATCATTCAAATCCGGAAATCCATATAAACCTATCTATTTTGAAACTGCTGACTACGGCGTGTCCGTTAGGGCCTACCGCTTCTGGGTGTACGTTTTGAACACTGCGGCGGGTGGGGACCTTGAAGTCCCAGCTTGAAATAGTGTGTTAGTTTTTAAACGTGTTCTTGCAGGCTGGGCAGTAAGAGTATTTTAAGAATAAGCGCACAATGAGTGAAAACGAGCTAAGACAACTTCGCTGGGTTTAACGAAGTAGAGCGAAGGGTTTTGGGCGTTGCTCTCAGGTTGCATAGTGGGTGGCTGAGAGGCTTTTCCAAGGATGGAAGAAGCTTCTTTCGGGAAACTGGTTTAAGGCAAAGACTCGCAAGGTAGCACGGGCACGTCAAGGGGTTCAGGCGCGACCTGCTCTTCAAGCTCGGCTCCCTGCTTTCGTAAGGAGTACGACGTCTTGGTTTCGAAGGATTTGGGTTGCTCGGGGTCTGATAGGGAAGAGAGGTGGATAGATGGGGGCGGGGAGGCTGCGGCTGTATTATGTTTTTCCCCGAGTTAAAAGGTGTTTGAAGTGAGGGTTTCCACAAGCGTGGTAAATGGGTCTTGGCGCTACCAGCCTCCAACTCATCGAGCAAGTGTTTCTCGCCGGGAAGAATCAACAAGAACTTGGCATTAGAAGATCGCGTGTTGCGCTACCCCATCTGCGGCTTCGCTTTGGATCGTGACCTAAAAGCTTCCCTAGCCCTTCTTAGAAGGGTAGAGTGGGTCCCACCCTTCGGGTGTGCTTGGGGGGCTTCGCCCGATACCTCCCCCACAACCCCTCGGCTGACAAGAGAGAGGGAGGAGGCGAGGTGGGGTGTGACCCGGGAGGCTCCCTTCCTTTGGGAGGAGGTAATCCCACTTGGCAGCAAGAACAATTTCTAGACGTTTGGCTTGATGGTTGGCTTGGTGTGGAGTCATCTAATCACCGTTTCTTCTCTCTGAGCCGATGAGCATATTCTCATGGTAGAAGGCGTGATTGAACGGTGTACTCCTTTGAGTGGTTTCTCAGCGTCACCTTGATTGTTTTGGATTTGTTAGACTTCCTTGGTTTCTGGATAGGGCTTCTAGTAGCAGCTTCGCTCGAATGCTTATATAGATGGCTCCGACGCCTAGCAGGCACGCGGCCACCAGAAAGGGTTTGTTGTAGCCATACGTTTGGGCTATGAGCCCCGAGAGTATCGGCGCCACGGCGGCCCCAGCCCATCTTAGAAGGTTGTAGCTTGCAGAGGACACGGATCTCGTGAATGGTGATACACTTATGGCAAGAGTTGTGAATAGCGCGTTGGCTACACCGCATGGGAATCCGGTTATCACTACGAGGGCTAGGAGGGCGTCGCCCCGAGTTAGGCTCAAAGCCAAGAATACTATGAGGAGCGCTATTAGGGTGCCTCTGAGTGCGCTTATAGGTGTAAACCTCCGCGCGACGCGTGGGGCGAAGAGTGTTGATGAGACTGCGACGAGCACCCCCCATAGGAAGTATGTGACCCCGAGCTGGATTGTTGTGAGCCCCTTAAGTGTTAGCGGCGAATAGGCGAGAACCGTGAAGAATGCGTAGCTGTATGTGAGGGCCACAAGCGCGTTGGTCGCCACCCTGCTATCCTTCAGTGCTCCTACAACCTGTCTTAGCGTTCTCCTACCCTCCCTATTCGGCGGTTCCTGAACGGATAGGAGGGTTGCGATGAGCCCCACCGCCATAAGGGTGGCCGTCCCGAAGAAGGGGTAACGCCAAGAATAGGCGCCCAGCGCTCCCCCAAGCAGAGGCCCAGAAGCTATACCCAAGCCAAGCGCAGCCTCATAGAGTGTTATAGCTTGAATCAAGCCGCCCGAGGATACCCCCACTATTATTGAGAGGGCGGTGCTAGTAAAGAGCGCATTACCGAGGCCCCAGCCACCCCTTATCGCCGCGAAAACGGGTATGCTCGGTGCGAGTCCCGAGGCTGTTGCGAACACGACCACTAGTCCGAGCCCCAGTGAGAGCGTTCTCTTACTTCCCAGGCGGGTTGCTAGGTAGCCCGAGATGAGCATCGTGATGGCCATCACGCTTATGTAGCTTGTGAATAGCCATTCAACCTGAAACGGTGTGGCGCCCATCTCCCTACCAATCAAGGGGAGGAGTGGGTCCACCACCCCTATTCCCATAAATGCCACAAACGTGGCGAATGCTGTGGCGAGAACTGCGCGCGGCACCGAATGCGGTGTGCTCATGACCTTCTGCCACAAGGATGCTCATCCCCCACCAAAGTGGACCCTTCGATGTGTGCATTTAAGCTCTACCACAAAGAAGAGAAGGTTCACGAATAACGTTTTTCCTCGCCTAAATACTGAGCTCCTTAAAATTATAATTCGACATCACAGAAGGTCCGCACACCACTTCATACATGAATGTAATAATAGGTGGTTGAAGATTAGGTTTTTATTGTGTGCTTCAGTATGGGTATGGGTATGTCGAAAAACTCATCTAAGCGTGTGGTTTTCAAAGCTAAGACTGGTGGCCACTGGTTTGTGCAGCTTTTAAGAGATAGGGATGTGCAGTTTGTGTTTGGCACCACTGGTGCGGGTATGCCTGATATTCAGGACGCGATGGTTATGGTGAAGCCGCCGAAGTGGATTCAGGGTCTCCATGAGTTTGTGTCCGTGAGCGCCGCGATCGGTTACGCGCTCGCCTCGGGTAGGCCGGGGGTGGCGCTCATCGACAGGGTGGTGGGCACACAGAACGCTGTCGGAGCCCTATACGCATCCAGCCTGAATTTTGCACCCGTGATCGTGTTCGCATCCGAGAATGTTCCAGGTGTGCCAATACCTACGGGTGAGCCGGAGTATCACTATCACAGTGGAATGCTTGGCTTGGCTACCACTTGGGTCAAGTGGGCTAGTAGGGTTGAGTCGCTCGAGTCTATGCCGTACGATTTTCTGAGGGCCTTTCAACTTGCGTTGAGTGAGCCGAAGGGGCCCACCTTCCTAACTCTTAGACAGGATCTTATGGCTCAGCCCGTCGAGAGGGCATTCAGAGTTAGGGAGCCAAGCCGCGAAGAGGCGCCGAGGGTGCCCGACGACCGAGTTGCCCGCCGGGTTATCGACGCGATACTGAGCCATGAGAAGCCGTGTGTTCTCGTCTCCCACGCTGGGAGGGATCCAGCCTCGGTGGGCGAGCTGGTGAAGTTCGCGCACACATTCGGCGTCGGAGTGGTTGAACGCAGAGTGTTTATGAACTACCCGATGGGCGACTCACACCATTTGGGCTTCGCGAGGGGTATTGGTTTCGATGGGGTGCCTGAAGGTGTAGATATGCTCATAATGGTTGAGGCGGGCGTGCTTCCGCACCAGGAGCCCCCCGTGGATGATTTTGTGGACATATCAGCGGACCCCTACCATAGACAGGATGTCTATGAAGGAGGAGATTATGGTGGAGGTGTTGACTGGTCCACCATAAGGATTGTGTGCGACACAGCACCCACGATGGCGAAGCTCACCAAGCTCGCCGAAGACGTCCTCAGCACAAGCGAAAGGGAACAGATATCGGATAGGTCGTCGAAGATAGCAAGCGAACACGCCCAACGCTATGGGAAGTGGTGGGAGGAATCCCGTGAAAGGTTCGAAAGGGGTGTTCTAGACGGCTACTCAATCGGCTACGCTATGAACAAGCACTGGAGGGGAAGCATTGCTTGGGTCAACGGAGCCATAACGCCGCGTGACGGTCTGCTCAAAAACATCGTGCTGAACGAGCCTCAAACATATTTTGGGAATCCGAGTGGCCACCTCGGCGTGAGTGTGGGTATGGCCTACGGTGTCGCCCTCGCCGATAAGGCGTATGTCGGCGTGGAGGAGTATGGCGGGTACGCTTTGGGGAGGATCACTGGTGGGGGCAGGGTTGCGGTGTGCACCCTCGGCGACGGTGAGGCGATGTTTGGGAACATCGGCTCCGCGCTCTGGACTGTGAGTCACTACTCTATACCAGTGGTCTACGTGGTGCTCAATAACGCCTGCTGGGCGGTTGAGTGGCCCCCCATAGAGCGCTCCTCACAGCACTGGGCCAAGCAGGCCGGCGACTACGAGTTCCTAGACCTAGACGCGCCGAGGATAGGGTTTGCGAAGCTCGCCGAGGCGTTCAACGTGCACTCCGCCACGGCCACAACCACCGAAGATTTCGAGAAGGTGTTTCAGGAAGCACTCAGGGTGGCTCAGAACGGGAGGCCGGCTCTGGTTGACGTCCACCTACCCAAGGCAACGGGACCCACACCCTCAGTTGTCGCTTAAGCGGAGCTCGATGCAGTCGACTGACCCCTGCCCCTATCGGTCTTTACCCATGAACTCGTCGAGCGTCCTGGTAACGAGTAGCTGCCTGAGTAGGGTGCCTCCTCTCAGCCAGCTCAGCCTCGAAGTCTTCATTAACCCCAGTATGTGTTCAAGCGCCGTCCCAGCGTTCTCAAAGCCGCGTAGCTTGGTGAGTGCGAGTTTAACACCCTCCCTGACACGCCACACCCCCAGTGGGGCGAGCCACCCTCTGTCCACCTCCATGAACACGAAGACCCCCGCCTGCCTGTTCACACTGTAAAGATGGTTTGCAACAGCGAGCCTAGCAGCATAGTAGGCACCGCCCAGGTTTGACGCGTATGTACTCCTCCCAAGGTGGTCCTCCCAATCCGAGGGCACCACGTATGACTCATCCGAGGCAGCACCCAGGTATGGAGCCCAGCTCTCAAGCATCTCATACCACCACCCCCTACCCCCCACTAGGATGACCCCAAAGGAGTTCCCAAGAGCCCTGTGGAAGCCAGCCATGGTTACGTCGATCGTGGGCATACTCCTTATCTTCTCTATAAGCCTATTAGAGAGGATGTCATCAACGGCGGTTATACTCCACCTAGTAGGCACAAGCCTTCTCCTCCTACCTAGCAGGCCTGCAGAGAGAAGCCTCTGAGCATGGTCCACCTTCACACCCGAGCGCCAAAGCTCAACAACACCCTCCCCCGCGGGGAGGTCACGGTCACCCACCACGCGTTCAACCGCCTTGGGCACCGAGGGGTTGGATACGTACACGATAGCCTCAAGCCTCGCTGAGGAGCCCATTGGGGGAGTGTAAAAGCTGAAGCTCGGCCTGCCACTCAGAGGGGAACCGAGTCGGGCCTCCACATCCACAGGCCTACAGCCAAGAGCCACCTCCTGGACGCGTCCAAGCAAGCCAGTGTTTGTTTGGGTGTGAACATCCAGTTTAGCCATGAGCCTTACAAGTGAGAGTCGCATCTCAATGAGTCTAGGGAAGCCAAGATCAATCCACCTCGACGAATCCTCGTAGATCCCCGTGTCACCACTATCCAGTGGTACAAGGGGGCCACCCATGATCTTAGGGTAGCCCGCCTCACCCATGAATGCTGAGGGAGGCGAGGAGCCATAGATGCTCTCACCGGCTTGGATGCGCACATTATACAGGCTCGCAGCCTCGGCTATAAGCGGACACGGTGAAACACCGCAGAGATGTTTGACCCCCTTACAAGATGCACACATCCACGGATTCTCCCGAACAACCCTCGGAATCTTCAAATCATACAAATAGGCACGTCGAAAAATATAACACTTACTACAATATCTAACGTTGTGCGTTCAACGATTTAATAAAGTTCCCAAAGCCACCCTATTGAGGTGTGGATCACCAAGATCGAGGGCATTAAATGGGCTTCCACGGTATACTGGAAGGTACCCGTGGTGCTTAAAGCGGGGAGCCCACGTCTGCGGACACTTCTAGAAGGAGCTTCCGTAACCTCCCTGGTGAGAGGTGATTGAGTCTAGCTGGTGGAAGAGTCAGTAAGCTCAACCATTCGTGACGGGGTAGCTCATAAATGGGATGGCAAGCTAGGTGTTAATTTTCGGCGTTTTAAGCCGTTAAATATGGGTTGATGCTATTTAGTGAGCGGTAGCATAAAATGCGTTGTTTTCAATTTCCACTTCATGCTTGTTGGTGTGTGATGTATGGTTCACGTAGCACCGTTTGAAGCCTTGAGTAAGCGTTATGATGCGTGGTTTGAAAGCCATTTTTACGCATACCTTTCAGAGCTTGAAGCCGTCAGGAGGTGTGTGGGTAGCCCACAGCTGGCCCTCGAAGTAGGCGTGGGCACAGGCAGGTTCGCTGGGCCTCTGGGCATCGGCTTTGGTATTGATCCCTCGTTGAAGATGCTTGAAGTGGCACATTCACGTGGGATAAACGTAGTTCGTGGGGTGGCTGAGAGGCTGCCCTTTAGGGACTCCGCGTTTGATTTGGTGCTCATGGTAACCACTATTTGCTTCATAGACGACGTAGAGGCTTCTTTCCGGGAGGCGAGAAGGGTTCTCAGAAGTGGGGGAAGATTTTTGGTGGGATTCATAGACAGCGAAAGCCTTCTTGGTAAAAGGTTGAAAGCGATGAAGGACAATCCCTTTTATGCTGAAGCAACCCTCTACTCTGTAAAGGAAGTGGTGGATTACCTTGAAAGAGCTGGCTTCAGTGTGCACGAATTCCTGCAGACCATATTCGGGAGCCCTGAAGACCTGTCGGCTCCGGAGCCCATAAAGCAAGGGTTCGG
>Ga0209012_1003393_pt1 | contig 12121 bp, 19 predicted proteins | sample RS3BMetagenome_FD_184735 | JGI IMG/M metagenome (GOLD analysis project Ga0209012, IMG submission 184735) | Ferric oxide microbial mat and aquatic microbial communities from Rainbow Spring, Yellowstone National Park, USA - RS3B (SPAdes) (version 3) ...
TGTGCTCCACTGCGCGACGATGGACTCGGGGAGGTGATGACAGTCGAGCCCGTCGGCTGACTCGATGAGAAGCTCACCGTCCACCCGGCGAACCTCTGGAAGACGAGCGGGCCTCCCGACGAGGTCTCGCTCACCAAATAGGGGGCCCCAGGCCCGTCCCTGTACCAACCCGACCCGGTGGTCCTGCCGATGTGTGAAGACTGTCACGTCGGGACAAAGTTGGTCGACCTCCGAATCAGCACTTGTGACCGATACGGTGCGAAGGCCACGCTGGAGTGCCCTTCCTGCCCAAGTCGGGTGTTCTCGCGCACGGCCAGGCCGAGGTCGTCGCGATTAACATAGCCGCCAACATCAAGGGCAGGGGAAAAATGAAGGAGTGGGACGGGCAGGGTTCCTGCTTCCTCGAAGTGGGTGGAGGACAGAGCGCCTTCGTGAAGGGCAACTTTTTTGCCGAACCCAAGCCCGAGATAGAATTTCACATGCCTGGCAGGGTATGGCATGCTTAGAAAGTCATATTCGAGAAGTACTGGATGAGACACTGGTTCTGAGCTGGAGCGAAAGAAAAAAGATGAACGACACCCAAAGGGGGAAGCATCTCGCCGTACTTCTCTTCACGACGCCCTACAGCTCAGAGAGCACCTCGACCACAATCAAACTAGTTAGGTCTACGGTGAGGAGGGTTGCAAGGTGACGTTCTTTGCCTACGGCGACAGCGTGCACAACTTCACGAAGGGCCAGAGGGCCACGGGAATCACGAATGCAGAATCAGGGTTTCAAGCCTTGATTAGGGAGGGCTTGAAGGTCCAGTTCTGCGGCACCTGCCTCGCGTTCAGAGGCATCAGGAATGAACTCATCATGCTGCGAGTCTATCGTCTCCTCAACGGGTATTTTCTCTCAAGCATCCTGTAGAATTCATCCCCGCAGAACCATGGGAAGTTTGGAACCCCTACTACCTTTATCTTTGCATCGATGACGATGCTAGGCACGGCGCTGATAGCGTACTGCCGCAACAGTTTTCTGTTCTTTGGATCCTTGACATCCAGCGTCTCCATAACACAATCTTTGCACTTACCGATCTCTATTATCTCCGCCGCCTGCTCGCAGAGGCTGCAACCACCTGAAAATATCTGGATTCTGTGCGGCATTCTAGAATTCCCCAATTGCCAACTTCTTCTTAAGTTTTCTTATACAACAGCATTCTTCCCTTCCCGAAGAGTACTGCTGACTCAAAAGAGGAGAAGTGTAGGACTTGCCAGTCCTCCGTCGGGCTATGCAATTTTATATCGAGTGGGTATTTGCCTTGTAATCCATCAGTTCGTGTTGTGTGGCGAAAGTCATCGTACATGTAGGTCACTTAAACTATATGTAGGTATGGTTCACATATGCTTCTTACTGTGCTCCATTAGTTCTGCTTCGGAACTGAAGGTCTTTCCGCAGGTAGGACACTTGTAAGAACCGACCTTGGGGGTGGCTACCGACATCACGCCGCCCAAGACTAGGCCGAAGATCAAGTGCGCGACTAAACTGCCGCCGACCAGCGCGCCCATCGACATCATGGCAGGCATCAGCATTGCCATCACTGGAATGAAGAAGACCACCCATACAACGAACCCAGCCAATATGCCGAGCACCAATGCACGCCCAGTCGTCTTGAGTTGCAGTTTTGAGAACTTGACCACAACGACTCCGAAGATACCGCCGACGATGAGTCCAGTGACGAGATGCAGTATCCAACCTGCTACCCACGCCATGCTTCCCGTTCCCATGAGCATGGCCGCTGCCACGAAGAAGGGCGCTCCTCCAGTGTTTGGTATCGGCATCATGTACGCGATAGCGCCCATGACCAGCGCACCGATTAGCCCTCCTAGGAGCCCATACGACACAACCTTCCGCGTCGAATAACTAGACATGCTTATACCTCGCAGCAAGGTAGGACTGCGTCAAAGATAACTTTATGTTTCAAGGATTAAACTTGAGTTTTAACGTTGGTTTGATATTCTAAAATGATGATAACATTATTAATCTGGAGTTATGAGTATGAGTGACTTTGAAGTACAACATCGTGGCCCCTTTGGGCGACAAACCCGAGTCTATCTTCGTAGCGATTCGCGAATTTCCGACTGAGAAGATCTTTCTTATTTCCAACGGTAAGCATAGAGACAGGGTAGACGAGCTCAAAGGCATTGCAGATAAGCTCAGGATAGGAATCCAGGTGATTGATATCAAAGGGAGTCTTCTCGAAGGGATGTTCAAGACGTTCGCGCAGATAAAAACGGCCGTGAACGAAGACAGTCTGCTGGTGAACGTCTCTTCTGGGGACAATCTTGACAACTGCGCCGCACTCTCTGCAGCATACGTCAATGGTCTCAAGGCCTTCGCCGTGATCGATGACAAGCTGATGATGCTCCCAGTGCTGAAGTTCTCTTACTACAGGCTAATCCCAGAGAGGAAGCTCGCAATTCTGATGTTCCTGAAGGACCAGCCTGATTGCTGCAGCTCCCTAGAAGAACTGGCAAAGAGAACGGGGATGAGTCTCGCCTTGGCGTCTTATCATGTCAATGGAAACTCCAAAGCAGAAGGCCTATTGACGCAGGGCTTGGTCGAGATTCGTCTGGGACCTAGGGGAAGGACTCAGATAATGCTGACAGAACTCGGCAGACTGATAGCCGAGGGCGAAGTTAAACCATTGCAGGCGACAGCTTCGAAGTAGCGGTTCCAACCAGACCCTTTGTGTGACTGGGACTGCTTTTGGATTAATACGCTCCTACACCAAAAGAGAGTTCGGGCTTAAGGCGACAGCTTAATAGTTAAACGCAATCCTTTAATACGATAGTTTGTTTTTGGTTGACGAGAATCATGCCAGAATTCAAGTGTGGGACCTGCGGAGTGCTGTTCCCGACGCAAGAAGCTCTCATGCAGCACGCAGGCTCTGCGCACGCTCAGCCCCAGTCTGATCAGCATTTCGCATGTCAAGCATGCGGTGCTGAGTTTCATTCGCAAGCTGAGCTTGAGACGCACGCCAAAGCTGAGCACCCCATGTAGGTGAAGTAGCTGCAACCAACAAGCGGAGAAGCTGGTCATGCGAACAGTCGCATGCTACCGGTCACCCTTTTCTTTTTAAGGTTCTTTCAATGACTCTTTCGGCTCGACGATCTTGTTCTGTTGTAAAAGCGTGAGTAAAATCCTCAAGTGAACAGAGGAAACTCTAGCATTACCGAATTCCGATATTGTGGTCGTCGATGGCTTAGCAGCCGGGCTAACAGCCACGTTGTATTCTGGGAGGGGGTTTCAAGACACTCGTCATAACCAAGGATACTGGCGGACAGATGCTTATGACCAACGAAGTTCAGAACTATCTCGGCTATAAAACTCAGCGGATTCGGACTTTCAAATTCGAGCAGCAGGTTGAGCTGTACGGCACAAACTTTGCTTTAGAGGAGGTCACGCGAATAGAGTAGAGTTCGGAGTGCCCCGGTTTCTGCTTTGGGGTTACTACGGGTGATAGCGAGTAACATGCAATAGCTGTCGTTCTCACATTCGGAAAGACACCAAAAAATCTCAATGTTCTGGGCGAAAAGCAAATGAACGGCAGGGGGTGTTTCATACTGCTCAGTCTGTGATGATCCACTCTTCAGAGAGAAGACGGTGACGGTTGTGGGACGGGAGACTAGGCACTGGAAGCTATTAACTACCTTACGAACACGGTCAAGTTGGCCTACTTCGTCCACCGGTACGACAAGTCGATTGAGAGTGAATAGTGCATATCGCAAGCGATGTCCCTTCCAAATGTGAAGACAGTACCAAACTCACGCGTATAGGAGCTCAAGGGTAAAGACATGCTGGAGGTAGTGGTTCACGATAATGCGAACTCAGGAAAGACGTTCGAACTGGCAAGCAATGGCATTTTCGTTTGGATTGGGTGAATGGCTAATACAGACTTTGTGAAGCAGCTTGTGCGATTGAACAGCAAGCGCAAGGTGAAGGTAGAAAAGGAAGGAAAATATCAAAGTCCAGAGAGCTTCGAAGCGGGAGACGTCGCCGACGGCCCGTTCAAGCAAGCAATGATATCGGATGCCTAGGGACATAGACGCGTTATCTGTTTACAAGTACATCAAGAGAACTAGGGAGAGGACATTGGCGAGGACAGGTTGGCTTTAACCGATGCCGTTGGCCAGAAAGGGAACATGAAGACATTAGCTCAATTCCAAATGAGACTGAGTGTCAGATCAGAGTGCTGTCTCGTGACGAAGCCGCAAAACTCCTTGGTGGAGAGGTAATCGAGGGTCTTCCTGAGTCTGGACTAGCGGGGAGCACAGCGTCCAATTGTCCGGTGGCTTTATCGAGCTTTCATTGGTTGGTTAAATCACTTCCAATTACTTTCCGCTTCTCGCCACGGTGCAAAATGCGTGGCCTCAGGCGCTAACGCGCAACTGCGCCAGCGTCAAACGCAATATCGTGATTTTTCTTGGAGGCTTCAATCCTGACCAGAGAGCCTAGCACTTGCTGGCCAGAACCATCATTAACTGGGCGAAACGAAATAAATACGGGTTTATCTCGACCTCATTCAGCACCCCGATGGAGAGGGGGACAGATCGGCTCCAGGTTTCGGGGAGTAGTAGCCTCCAATGGAGAAGTTTATCCCAACGCTATTCTTTGTAGTTGGTATTGCGTTTGTAGCTATTGCGATCCTCTGCATGCTGGCATGATTTTTGCACTATCCTGACTGCAGTATTAAACGTCTACTCTAACGGTCATGCGAAGTATCGATAGCCTAGACACCTGGATATCTGATCATGCCGAAGTTTCCATACACTGTCCGGGGCTAGCTTTTCGATGGAGGAAAGTCTACTCGCACATGCGTACAGTGCTCACCATGAAGAAACCAAAAGAGAAAGTCCTAATGGCTGACCACAAGCAGAGATGTCTCCCCATCTCAAAAGATTCAATCTTCGGTTTAACCATTCAAGAGTATCTCTAAATACGAGGACCATTCTCTTAGTCTGCCGGAGGTAGATGGATTGGCTAAACGGATAGAGAAACAGTGTTGCGGCCTAGCCTTTGCAAGCGATTCCGAATCCAAGGAGCATTCGGAAGAGCACAATTTGGAGGTAACTTGCAGTTGCAAATAGACACCATCATTCGCAAACTTTTGATTCTTCAATCGCAGTCCGCTTTTCCCTCCATCTCATGGTGCTAGACTATCTATGATCGAATTCCCAGAGCAGGTAAAGCAATGGGCTGCGAAGATATACTCAGCGTGGACTGAGGCCAAAAGCCTCAGCGAGGAGGAAAAGAAGAGAAAATTCCAACACGCCATAAGGGTGACGGCGAGATACCTGCCGCAGCTCAGAAAGGAGTTGCGTTCGGGAGACATTGTTTGGTACTCCGACGCTGGGAAGTCGGTCGGGGGGAGGGGCGAATATCCCGGTGCGCTGCAGCATTTCATTGCTGGTCTCCCCCTCTGCCAGATGACTCACTATGCGGAGCGAGCTTCGTTCTGGGGAGTCAAGCTCGAGAACCTTGAGGTGAGCGTGGTAGGGCATTACGTCGGGATTGCCGGTCAGGGATTCGACCAAATCGAGTACGAGGTCAAGGTTACCAGCCCTGATCCTCCTGATAGAATCAAAGAACTCGCCTTGGCGGCAGCAGGCGATTGCTACGTGACAAACACCCTAAAGCGTTCATGCAAGGTTTCAGGCCGAGTTCTTCTGAACGGTAACTACCTTATGGACCTCTAATCATATTCTGGGTAGCTGTGGTGTAGGAGTAATGGAAGTCCTGTCCGACTATTCAACAAGGGTGGTCTCTGACAACTCAAGGTATTCCAGAGAATTGTAGAAATATATTTCGATGGGATTTCCGATTCACATGTAAACCGGTCGTCCCGGCGAAGGCAGATTTTGTCTTCTCTCAGGGAACAGAACCGACTATTTCGTGAATTTCGACCTTCGGAGAGACACCTATTTCCTCAAATAGGGCGATAGCTCGCGGTTTCGTGCTAGCTCTCATGGCGTCGAGTGCATCTTGACTACTCCAGACAGTTTCGATGACGTAGGTTCCAGAGTCGTCTGTTCCTCTGGTCAAGAACGACATCTTAAGCTCTGGCGGCAAACTATTTTCCCTAATAGACCGATATGCAACCTCGAATGATGCACGTCTTTCCACTGGCACCTGACCCTTGACGATGGTCATAATCTTCATCTGGTAAACCTCCCATTCTATGGGGATTTCTATATATGTTTTTGGAAGCCGTCGGCAAGCTCGGCTTACTTTCATAGAATTCTCTTTCTGATTCATCTGGGAGATGAAACTATAATGGCCAAGCGTGAGAAGGAAAACTCCACCCTCACAAGCTTGGATAGAAAGGGCAGAATCTTAAGGGCCATAATCTCTATCATTGCTTGATTCCTCTTTTGTACCTTGGTGTATATCTCAATGGAATCATGGGTGTTTTTGGACTTCCACTGGTGACTAACCTTTTCTCAGGAGGGTCGGTATATATTTTCTTGCAAGGTACACTCAATTAGTTCCCTTTGGCGCTTTTGGGATAACAGATATGATAATCTATACAATCTTGACCAGATTAGGCTCGGTCAGGATGTCCGCTTCAGCCCGAGATAGAAGGTGTGAGGCGAAGCTTCTCATTCATTGTTTATGCAAGAGCAAACAGCCACCATTCTAGCAAATCTTACGCCCGATATTACAAGGTCTCAATTCATCATTTTAAGGCAATTCAGCAAGGAGGCAAAGAACTCAAAGGAAATAGGTAAGAGCCCCTCGATGGACAAGAATAAAGTAGAGGCGTAGTCGTCGGTGCTTAGGACTAACGATTATCTCCCAAAGGACAATAAGATAACAGCGAAAGTTACCGGTGTATGGGGAATCGGTTCTAGCGTTGCTGGCAGATGTAAGAAAGATAGGAATATCGAAATATGGATTCCCGTAGATACCTTGACAAAACTGGGAGAAAAATTTGCCCTGATCAAGCGATTGTTGAAATGCTAGAAACAGAGGGAATACGTTGTTGGACGGGAGGTAGGTTCAAGAAGATAGATCTCTTGATCTTGGACAGGCCACCTGAAACTAGCTGGTCTATTCTACATATGAATAACGCCTTGAAAGGTATGATATGTTATTAGCCATAAAAATTGGAAGTGCTGATTCTTAATTCTTTTTTAAAAAAGAATTAAGCCTTGGCTGTGGTGCTTTCGAACATGATGAACTCTGGTCTCTCAACCTCAACCAATACAGTTGTCATTCTACAGGAGAATCATACCTTCGACAACTATTTTGGAACCTTTCCAGGAGCAGACGTGACTGCAGGAGAGAGTATCTGCCTTCCTGAGGCCCTGAGTCGGAATGTCAAATCGGTCTGCAATGCATTGGTTACACCCGCTACTACAAGGATATGTCCCCACGGTATGGGCGTGCTTCCCTGTAAAGTTGTGAAAATATAGAAGGTTGCGCAGCTGCTATCCCTCTGCAAGGTAACAGTCACGCCTGGACCAAGAAATATGTTGTACGCGCCCTTCATTCTGAGGTCGGGTAACATACCCCGCAGCAATCCAAGCTTCCAGTTGCTGCTGAATCTGTAAGTCGTCCACTACGGAAGGTGGATCAGTTATAATGATTGTATGACCCTTTAGCGAGCCGGTGCTCATGTCCCCGTCGGCAGCAGCGTACTGCTCCAAACCTCCAGAATAGCTAGAGTCTCTCTCTATGTATGTTACAGCCTTGTCTATTTGTTCAACAATGATTGGTATATTCTGTTCCTTCCAGTATTTGCCCTAGTAGACGTTGAAGCAGTAGTACCCCGTAATCCTGAGTTTTCCGCCGTTGTATACAACCTGGGCAGCTCCTGTTTCAACTAGTTACTTGCCTGTGACCACATGGTATTGCATAATACCAGACTCCGGACCTGTTGGTTCTTGCACCTCTAACTCCGACATGGATAAATCAGATATTGATTGACCACACCCCTTGCATGTCCTGATGTTTAAGCAGTATTTTCAACCTATCATATCTCCGGTTTATTAAATGGCTAATGTATAATTGTGTGGGTTATTGTATGTTTAAAGAATAGACTGGTTCAGACTGACGTTTGCCTTTTTGAACGTACGATAGAAAGCTGATGGGTGAGGTTTTCTTTGGCTATCTTAACAGCCTTAGCTACATTTCCCAAGCAGCATGAGCCCTGAGGATTTGTCACTTCACATCTGCAATTCCCTGCCCGTACCTCCGCTCCTATTCTTGATATTACATCGGTGTTGCCTGTTTGGATGATTTCATTTTGAATCGTTGCAACAGAATTACCAAAGCAGTAGCAAGCTGGTACCATTGGGTCATCCTCCTTTTGCCAGACCTTTACACGGATATCTGTTTTATTGAATTGTACCCCACTATCAGTGAAGTAAACAGTAGGGCAGGACCTTGTTTCACATATATAGTAACGGCCGGGTGGAAGGCTTTTTTCACGAAGGTAAAGTGTGGGATCTTTCAAGAAAAGAGAAACAGTAAAAGACGACACACCCTTTCCCATGGCGCCACAGGCCGGGCATTTACCCTTCGTCGTTGGGAAATTGACTTTACAGCAGTCGTGTTGATCGTCAGACATGAAGTTTTCCTTTTCCTTTAGATCATACCTTCTGTAGCGTCCCTTTCCTTATTTTGTCCACAAGGTCATTCCACTGTTCTCTGGATAGAATACATGTGTTGTCATCCTCCCCAATGAGGATCTGGTCATTTAACACCTCTACCGACGGACAGCACCCGTTTTTATCACACAAGTATACTTTCATGGCGTGCAGCTAAGTTTGTGCCAAATATCAAAATAGTCATTTAATAAATGAAGGTAAGGCCCCTTATCCCATCTTTGAAGTTAATTATTATTATACATATTTGCTGTCTGTTATAAAATTGAATTCATTTTCATCATTAGTTAGAACCTATCCAATGATGGTTGAAATCTGCATACTAAAATCTTCAAAGCATGTTTCATTAACTAAAATAAATATGATGAATTTCCTTATTTATGAAGAGATAAAGCGTAAATACGCTCACATTATAAAGGCTAACATGGATAGGTTTAATCATGATAAGGTTCTATGTAGCTGGCTGAACCTTCTTAACCATCAAAACTGGCCTACATCCCCACAAACCTTTCTTTTTGGGAAGGGTGTTGCACGAATCTCTAAAACGGCGAATGCATTCTATGCGCGTTTCCAAGCATACCCTTCCAAAACAAGACAGAAATTTGGATGAGGATAGGTTATGTCTCTACAACTTGATAATATAGATGCAAGAATACTTGAATTGTTACAGAAGGACGGAAGAATGATGTATAAGGATATCGCCAGAGAAGTGGGAGTAAGTCTGCCTACTGTAAGAGATAGGATAAACAAACTAATGGAACTCGGTGTAATAAGGAAATTCACTGTGATAGTGGACTCGGAAAAGTTATGGGGTAGGACTAGGGCGTTCGTGCTAGCACAGCCCTTTGGTGGGGTCGTGGACGAAACCCTGGAAAAGATCAAAAACATCAATGAAGTTAGGGCGGCGTATCTTGTTGCAGGTGAAAAGCAGGTGTTACTCGAGATTGAGGTAGACGATCTGCATCAGCTAGGTGAATTCGTCGCTAAATATGCGCACGATGAGCTTGGTCTATCTAATGCTTCTTCATTCGTTATTACAAAGATTCTTAAAGAAGAGTATGGTGCTATGGTAAAGCCTAATGCTTCGCTACAATTCAAATGCGATTTCTGTGATTGTCTGATTTACGGCAAACCAATCGTTGAATACATCAATGGAGGCAGATACTATTTCTCAGGGAAGGATTGTGCTCAGGCTTTCAAAGAAAGGAGATTGCACTCTGCCGACGCATCGCCAAACTTACCAAAATGATTGTTGTAGAAACCAATCGTCAGTCGTATACTTTATGAATCAAAGGGATAGTTGCCAGCAAGATTACCGTTTTCAGACAAGCCTTCTCTTAGACAGGCTATACATATGTTTTATCTTTCCAATCGGAGATTTTATCATTATCTCCTTAATTGCAGCTGAGGTTTGCATAAATTTGTTGCCTTCGTTAAAGCAGAACGCTTATCTCTCCTTCGCCTTTCCCGGAGCCAAGGTTGCCAGGTAAGCTTCTACTTTTGAATGATATGATAAATCAGCAACAAAATCATCCCCCCACTCTGCGAGGGTCTCTGGCTCTTCTATTCACCCTGCTTGTATGCTGTGGTTTATTACCCATTGCAATAACAAGTGGAGGTGTTGTGGCGTTACGGTATATAGTAGGCCAAAGGCTTCTTCTGTTCATATTGGCTTCTCTACTGATTGTTGCAATCGTTTCTGTGATAACCATGAGTAGGAGGCGCCACAAACACTCATACACAGTTGACCCGCAAGTTGATGGTTGTTGCAACCAATGATATCGGGAGTCCGAGGTGAATGAAAGTAAAACAAAGTTTGATACATCATGAATTTAATGCACTGAGTATTCTGGTCTCAGAAAAGAAATACCTCGTCATGTTAGCGCTGTTTTCCATTTCGATCTGCACCCTTTACCTTTTTCTGCTCCCTTCATTACCTGATGGAGGTTTAGCGTTTTACGCTATATATTTCATAACACCGCTTCAAGTTGTGTTTGCGACCTGCTTTGGCATTCTCATAAGCCTTGTAATTACCCTCAATGTATATGCATATAGAATCAAAACGTCTTCACGAAGAGGCCTCACAATTGGATCTATTCTGGCTAGCCTTGTGAACGGGTTGTGCTGTACTCCGTTAATACCTTCACTGATGGCATTAACAGGTGTTTCAACCCCTGTACTTTATTCTATTTCACCTCGAATCCAAGCTTTCTTCGAGTTCAATTACGGATACTTTTACGCCCTTTCCCTGATACTTCTTCTGGTTTCGATTCATTATCTGAGCCGTAACATTTCGTGTTGTGTTAACAAAGTGACCTGAAGATGCCAAGGTGTGAAAAATGTGACAAAAGCTTCGGTTCAGAAGGTGCCCTGCATCAACATAATGTATCCAAGCATCCTCAATTGTTGGAGTCAGTTAAGAACAAGAACTCCTCTAAAAGGAATACCTCTGGAGCCAGGAGCAAACGATTGGGGAAAAAGGTCAAACAGAAAATTATTCTCATTGGTGTGCTCGCCATCATTGCGGTGGCAGTATCCTGGGTAGCCTTGGCGCTTTCGAACGACCAATATCAGGACAGTGTCGGGGGTGTTGGAATAAACGTTGGGGACGTTGCTCCAAACATACTTCTTTATTTGACAAATGGAAGCACAGTAACTCTTGACCAGTTCGCCGGCCATAAAGTGCTTCTTTGGTTTATTACTACATGGTGTTCTGGATGCCAGCAGGGTGCAGACTTACTCGCAACGCGGTTCTATTCACAGTTGCGCGCGGAAGGGGTTATTGTGCTTACGGTTGAATCGTATAATGATCTAGGGTATTCTGGACCTACCATTAATCAGTTTGCTGAACAGTATGCTGCTGGCTCCTCCACTCAAGGCTGGTTGTTTGCAACAACCACACAATCTGCAACCTACATCTATAACCCACAAGCTGAACTTGATATTTATTATCTTATCAGCCAAAACGGAATGATTATCGCCAACGGAGCTGACATGATTTCAAATATACAAAGCATTCTGTCTTCGGCAAGCTAACTCCAAGCAACAATTTTGATGATTTTGCACCATGTCTTGGAACAATAGGGAGACATCCCCTGCTACCGTTGCATTGCATTAATTGTTATTGAAATTCCTGCGTTTGCCTTTACTGATAAGAACGAGTCCATCTGAACTTGATTGTTCCACAACATCGTCGCTAACCGTTTTTCTTTGACGATCTGGGTTGTAAAAAATTAGACAAGCATACCATACAAGGAAGTTTGCCATCGTATATGGATGTTGGCTTGAGTTTAATGTAGTATTTGCTGTTTAATAGAAGTCGCAAACGACTTTTACCACCAAGAAATAAAGCAACCCATCACTGAAGGATAATAAATAAAGAAGTAGACTAATAAGAATCCTCAGATGCAGACCAACGAATGGATGCGTGTTTTGGGAGGAGGGGTGTCCCTTTTGAGTGCGATGTCTTA
>Ga0209012_1003396_pt1 | contig 12108 bp, 14 predicted proteins | sample RS3BMetagenome_FD_184735 | JGI IMG/M metagenome (GOLD analysis project Ga0209012, IMG submission 184735) | Ferric oxide microbial mat and aquatic microbial communities from Rainbow Spring, Yellowstone National Park, USA - RS3B (SPAdes) (version 3) ...
CCCGACCTCGACCTCGACCTCGACCTCGACCTCGACCTCGACCTCGACCCCGACCCCGACCCCGACCTCGACCTCGACCTCTACCCTGCTCTCGACCGCGACCACGACCGCCGGGCCCGCGCGGTCGCCCCTTCCGGCGGCTCGCCCCTCCTTGTCCGACCCCGCCGCCCACGCCGAGGAGGCGCTCTACGCCGTCGCGCACCGCGCTCACTTCTTCGCACGCGACGCGCCGGAAGCGCTCCGCGCCTGGGATGCGTACCTCGCCGCCTACCCTCACGGCCGCTTCGCTCCGGAGGCCCGCTACAACCGCGCCATCACGCTGATCCGCCTCGGACGGCTCGCCGAGGCCCGGACCGCTCTCACCCCGTTCGCCGACGGCCGCTACGGCAGCTACCGCCAGTCCGAAGCGCGCGAGTTGCTCGAGGCGCTCGACGCGGAGGATGGCCTCGGCGGTCAGTGAACGAGGTCTACTCTCCCCCCCTCACCATCTCCTCGATCCGCTCGCGCACCTCCCGCGTCAAGTCGAGCGGCCTCCCCTCGAGCACGAAGTCCCCTTGCCCCTGCCGCCTCGACGCGTGCACCTTCACCCGCAGCGCCGCCGGCGGCTCCCCCCGCAACGTCCCGTCGATGCGCGACCCCGGCGGCGACGGCACCGTCGAGCGCAGCACGATGGCGCCCGCGTCGATCGACACGACGCGCGCCTCGCCCCCCTTCGCCCAGACCACGTGCGCCGCGCCCGGCGCTTGCCCGCCGCGCCCCGCCTCGCTCACGTTCCCCTCCCCTGCCGCGACGCGGCCGCCGCCGCGCGCGCCTCGCGCTCGGCGTCCTTCTTCGCGATGTCCGCGCGCTTGTCGTACTTCTTCTTGCCCTTGCCGACCCCGAGCTCCACCTTCACGCGGCCGTTCTTGAAATAGAGCCGCATCGGCACCGCCGTGGCCCCGCCGCGCGCGAGCGCCTCGTGGATCTCCTCGATCTCGCGGGCGTGCAAGAGCAGCCGGCGCGAGCGGCGCGGCTCGTGCGGGAACGCGCTCGCCTGCTCGAAGGGAGCGACGAACATTTGCTTGAGCCACGCCTCGCCGTGCTCGACCACGCAGTACGCGTCGCTCACGTCGACCTTTCCGGCGCGCATCGACTTGACCTCGCTGCCCACGAGGGAGATTCCCGCCTCGTAGCGCTCCTCGATTTCGTAATCGAAGGACGCCCTGCGGTTCTTGACGATGAGCTGGTCGCTCTCGGCCTTCGCCATGCGAGGCCGCTTGCTTTAGCGCATCCTCGGGTACGATGCCCCCCTCGCATGCGCAGTGAGGTCAAGGGCGCCTGGTTCGTGACGGCCCGCCGCTACGTCCTCGAGGAGTACGGCCAGGAGGCGTTCGAGCAGTACGTGACCGCCGCCCGCGAGGAGTCGCGCGAGTCCCTCCGCGACCCGCTGGCCTCACGCTGGTACCCCGAGACGGTCATGCGCGACGCGCTCGAGGCCTTCCACTCCTCCGTCAGCAACCGCAACGACCACCGCTTCCAGGCCGCCATCGAGTCGTGCGCCGTCCTGGGGACGCACTGGTTCTTCCAGATGCCCCTCTCGGTCACGACACCCCGCTACTTCTTGCGCCTGCTGCCGACGGCGCTGCGCCAGGTGCGGCGCGGTTCGGTCCGGATGAGCGTCGACGTCCGCGAGCGCGACGCGACGCTGCGCTTCGAGAACCATCCCTTCTCCGATCACCCGCAGTATCGGCTGGCCACGCCCGCCATCCTGCGCGCGGTCCTGCGCCTGTGCGTGGGCCAGTCGGCGCGGGCCGCGCTGGTCGGCTTCGACGCCACGACGCAGATCGTGGAGGTCGGCTGGAGCGATCAGCCACCGACGCGCGGCAGCTCTCACCCCCCGTCGGCGCGCGGCAGCTCCTCCCCGTCGTAAGGCAGGTGGAACGACGGCTCCTCGTGCGCGAGGCCGAGCTTCTTCTCGAGCGCGGCGACGCGCTCGCGCAGCCGCTCGTTCTGCTCGGCGAGCGCGCGGATCATGTCGGTCACCGGGTCGGGCAGGTTCGCGTGGTCGAGCGCCGCGTCGAAGCGTGCGTGCTTGGGGACGATGACGCGCGCCGGGACGCCGACGACCGTGGCCTCCGGCGGCACCTCGCGCACGACGACGCTGCCCGACCCGATGCGCGCGTGATCGCCGACGTGGATGTTGCCGAGGATGCACGCGTTCGAGCCGATGACGACGTCGTTGCCGATCTGCGGGTGGCGCACCTTGCGCTCGAGCGACGTGCCGCCGAGCACCACGCCCTTGTAGAGCAAGCAGCCGTCGCCCACCGTGGCCGTCTCGCCGATGACGATCCCCATGCCGTGATCGATGACGACGCGGCGGCCGACGCGCGCGCCGGGGTGGATCTCGATGCCCGTGACGAAGCGGTTGGCGTGCGCCAGAACGCGCGCCCCCAGCTTGAGGTCGCGCGTCCACATCGCGTGCGCCGCGCGGTGCAGCCAGAGCGCGTGCAGCCCGGGGTAGACGAGCGCCACCTCGAGCCGCGAGCGCGCCGCCGGATCGTTCGCGCACACGGCGCGGACGTCCTCGGCGACGAGCTCGGCCGCGTGCAAGAGCTTCTTCGCCCAGCGGATCGGCCCAACCATCGCCTTCGCGCGCCAGCTTAGCATCCCGGAGCCGGGCGCTGCGCTAGGCTGCGCGGCGAATGCTCCGCCTGCCCGAGCCCGAGCTGCGCCCGTGGCGGCCCATCCACCGCGAGACGGTCGGCTCCTACCGCGTCTTCGACGTGCAGCGGGTCGAGCTCGAGGACGGCGAGGGGCGGCCGCGCGGCGACGCGTTCGTCTTCGGCGTCCCGGACTGGTGCAACGTCGTGGCGCTCACGCCCGACGACCAGGTGGTGCTCGTCTGGCAGTACCGCTTCGGCAGCGGCGCGATGTCGCTCGAGATCCCGGGCGGCGTCGTCGACCCGGGCGAGGCTCCCGATCGGGCCGCGCGGCGCGAGCTGCGCGAGGAGACCGGCTACGAGGCCGACGCGTGGCAGCCGCTCCTGGTCGTGCAGCCCAACCCCGCGCTGCAGAACAACCGATGCCACACGTACCTCGCGCGCGGCGCCCGGCCACGTCTCGTGGAGCGCCAGCCCGGGCTGGCGACCGCCGCGACGGACTTCGACGCGCAGGAGGAGCTCGAGACGGTCCTCGTCCCGGCGCATCGCATCCCCGATCTGCTCGACGGCGGTCAGGTCACGCACTCGCTCGTGCAGGGCGCGCTCGAGGCGTTCTGCCGCAAGGTGCTGCGCTGACGGCGCTCACCCTTCGCCGGCGTCGTCGTCTTCGTCGTCGGGGAGGCCGGCGGCGGCGATGCTGAGCGTGCCGCTCTCGAGCCCCTCGGGGTCGGTGTCGTCGGGGGGCGGCCCGTCGCCGCGCAGGCGGGCGAAGCGGTCCACCGAGGCGATGCCCGACGGACGGGGAACGGGCGTCTTCAGCTCGCGCGTGACCTCGCCCTCCTCCTCGTCGTCCTCGTCGGCGAAGGCGCGCGCGAGCGCCGCCCGCAAGAACGGCCGGCCGTCGCCGACGCCCATCGTGAGCGCGACGCGTCGCAGCTCGTAGCCGAGGGCGCCGGCGTGGGGGTGGCGGTTGGCCGGATCGCGCTCGAGCGCGCGCGCGAGGATCGCGTGCAGCTCGGCCGGCAGCTGCGGCTCGAACATGCCCTGGTGCACGAGGCCGTCGCGCGCCCAGAGCAGCGCCTCCGCGTCGGTGACCGCGGGCGGGAAGCGCGGGCCGACGAGCATCTCGCGCAGCATGACGCCGAGGGAGAAGACGTCGGAGCGCGCGTCGCCGATCTGTCCTCGCGCCACCTCGGGCGCCAGCGCCCGCACCCGCCGCGCGAGGGCGCGCACGCTCCGCACGCTGGAGGCCGCGCGCGCGGCGGCGGCGACCGCGAAATCGCTGACCTTCACCTCGCCGCTCCACGACAGCAGCACGTCGCACGGCGACAGCTCGCCGTGCACGACGCCCAGCCGGACGCCGTCGGGCGCGCGGGCCAGGCGCGCCCCCGCCAGGCCCTCGGCGATCTCGATGCCGATGAAGAGCGCCAGGTCGAGCGGAAAGCGGTGCTGCCGGCGCGCGTAGCCGGCGGCGAGCGCCGCCAGGGACCGGCCGTCGACGAGCTCCTCGACGGCGTACGGCTGCGCGGGCGCCAGCAGGCCGAAGTCCTCGATGCGCACGACGTTCGGGTGGGACACGGCCGCCGACCGGCGCGCAGCCTCCGTCAGCGCGAAGAGCACCGCGTCGTGCTCGTCGCTGGCGATGACGTCGAAGACTTTCACCGCCACGGTCCGCCGGAAGCCGAAGCCGCTCTCGTACAGGCCTCGGTAGACCGTCGCCATGCTCCCGCGTCCGACCTGCGCCCCGATCCGCACGCATCGACCGTCGCCGATGGCGATCTCGGTCTGCGGAGGCGGGATCATCGGAGTGGCGCGTGCCATGGCTGCGGCTCTCTTGCGGCTCTCTCGATCGGCGTCGACCGCCTGCACGGGTGATTGCAACGCGCGTTCCCGGGGGGACGCGTGCAGTTTGTTGCACCTCGCTGCACCAGCCCGCGCAGGACTACCGAGCGAAGCATGTGAATCCCTGAGCGTCGTACGGGCCGCCGTGCGGCGACGCTCGCGTGGGCTCGCGGAGCGCGTCACCGACCGCGACCGCCAATGGATCCGGTGAGATCCAACGCCCGGGATCCACGGCGAAAGCGCCCCGCGACGCGAAGCTTTGTGCGCCGCTGTGGGCTACCCTCGGCGATCATGGGCGACGCGAGCTGGCGCGAGGTGGACGAGCTGGTCGCCGAGCTCGAGGCTCTGCAGCGGCGAAAGGTGCTCGAGCTGGCACGGCGGCTTCGGCCGGGGCTGACGCTGGAGGACATCGCCAACCCGCACGACTTCCCCGAGCTCGGCGATCCCGACTGGCAGTACGAGGATGGCATGCTGGCTGGCATCCAGAGCGTGCTCGCCGCGGTGCGCGCGCGGCGGCGCGGGAGCGGGGGGTGAGCCGTGGCGACCAAGAAGAAGCGCGGCGGTCCGTTCGAGGCGCTGCGTCCGCTGAAGGACGAGCTGAAGAAGAAGGAGGCGCAGCAGCCGACGCCGACCCGCAAGGCGCCGTCGGTCCCGCCCCGCCGCTCGCCGCAGGAGCCCGAGGACGACGCGCTGCTCTTGCACCGCCTCTTCGCCGGGGTCGAGCCGCTCGACCGCTCCCGCGGGCGCGTGCCCAAGCAGCGCATCGAGCGCTCGGCGGCCGTCGAGCGCGCCGCCACGCGAGGGCGGGATGCGGCGCAGGCGGACGCCGAGGCCGTCCACGAGCATTTGCGCTCGCTCGTCGAAGGGCGGGCGCGCTTCGAGGTGAACGACGACGGGCGGCGCGTCGAGGGGCGCCGCCTCGACCTGCCCATGGACGCGCTGCGCCGGCTGCGCCGCGGCCTGCTGCCCGTCGACGGGCGCCTCGACCTGCACGGCATGGGCGCGGCCGAAGCGCGCGCGCAGCTGGAGCTCTTCCTGCGAACGATGCGCGCGCGCGGCGAGCGCTGCGTGCTCGTCATCCACGGCAAGGGCGAGCACTCGCCGCGCGGGCTCGGCGTGCTCCGCGGCGAGATCGCGGCCTGGCTGTCGCAAGGCGCGTCGAGCGAGCACGTCGCGGCGTTCGCGACGGCGACCGAAGGCGACGGAGGCGAGGGCGCCGTCTACGTCCTGGTCCGCCGCTGACCACTCAGAGGATGCCGTTGCGCACGAGCATCGCGCGCACGGCGCGGAAGGCGTCCTTGCGCCAGAGCTGCAGGAGGTGCCCGCCGTGCACGCGCAGCAGCGGCACCTCGAAGTGCGCCGCGAGGCGTTCGGCGTGGGCGATGGGCGTCACCCGATCGGCCTCGGCCCCGACGACGAGCACGCGCTCGGCGGCGACGCGGCGCGGGCGCGCCAGGGGGCTGACGACGCGGTTCACCGCCTCGAGCGCCGCGTGCTGCTCGGCGGCGCGCTCGCCGGTGCCGAGCCGCCCCTGATCGCGCGCGAAGTCGGCGATCGAGGCCAGGGGGATGAGCGGCACGGCGAACGCGAGATCGGGCTGCACGGTCGCCATCAGCGCCGTCGTGTAGCCGCCCAGGCTCATGCCCATCACGCCCACGCTCGACGCCCCGCGCTCGCGCAGCACGCGCAGCAGCACGCGCACGTCGGCCACCGCCTGACGGAAGCCCTCGTTGGTGAAGCGCGGATCGGCCCCCGGGAACGGCGGCGGGCCCCCTTCGGGCCGCCCGCGGACGCCGTGGAAGGGCAGCACGACGAGCGCGGCGTCGAGCCCGTGGCGGTTCAGCCACCGGATGGGCCACGCGCGCTCCTCGATGGCCCACTGCCCGGCGAGGTAGCCGTGCACCAGGATGACCGCGGGCCGCGCGCGCGCCCCCGGCGACCTCGGTCCCGCCAGATAGAGGCGCGCGTGCGCCGTGCGGTTGCGCGCGTGGGCGAGGTACGCGTCGCGCACGCCCGGCGCGAACGGCTCGAACGCGCTCTCCCACGACAGCTCGAGGCACTCGCCGCCCCAGGGCAGGCGCTTCACCAGGCGCGTGCTCGGCGTGACCTGCGGCGGCGGCGCGAAGAACGCGTCCGCGTCGGCGACGAGCTCGGGCGCGCCGTAGGTCGCGCCGACGAGCGCCAGCCGCTCCATGCGCTGCTCGTGCGAGAGCGCCTCGGCGCGCGACCGGACGCTGCGGTTGCGCATCTGGATCGCGGCGACGACGGCGCGGTCGAACGTCGACGCGGCGGACCCGAGCAGGCGGCGCGCGATGGGGCTCATCCCGTCCGAGCTTAGCGGCCTTCGCGCCCGAGCGCCCCGCGCATCGCCGGGTGCGACGCGACGCGCTTCAGCGCGCGCGCGAGCAGCGTCTTGCCGGGCTCGATCTTGTGCCACGGCGAGGCCCCGCTCGGGTGCGGCAGCGCGACCACGTCGACCTCGCGCCCGTGCCAGCGCGCGCGGCGCGTCGTGCCGACGATCTCGGCGAGCGGCGCCTTCTCGCCGAGCACCTGCTCGATGGCGAGCGTGCCCACGGCGAGCACGAGCTCCGGCTCGAGGATCGCCGCCTCGCGCTCCAGCCACGTCCTGCACCGGCCGATCTCCTCGCCGTCGGGCTTGCGGTCGCCGCCGCCCCTGGCCTTTCCGGGGAAGCAGCGCGCGACGGCGGCCATGTACACGCGCGCGCGGAACGTCGCCTCGTCGACGCCGAGCGCCTCCTCGAACCAGCGGAACATCGTGCGCCCCGCGGTCCACGCGAACGGGCGGCCGAACGACCCCTCGCGCGGCCCCGGCGCCTGCCCGACGAGGATCACGCGGCTGGCGACCGGCGGCCCGTGCACCACGGGCCCGATCATCTTGGGGCACGCGCGGCACGCGCCGAGCTCGGCGTGCATCACGCGCAGCGCGCGCTGCCGCCTCGTCACCGCCGACGCCGACGCGGCGCCCTCAGACCCCTGCGTGCTTCTTCTCTGGCTGGCTCGCCGCGTCGTCATCCTCGACCTCGCCCACGCGCACCTCGGCGGGCCGGGGCGGCTCCGCCGTCGGCTCGACGCGCACGCGCGCGCCGGCCGCGTCCGACGCCCGGTACCAGATCACGCCCTGGTCGTCGACGTCGACCGCGAGGAGATCGGGCTCGCGCTTGGCGAGGCCGGTCAGCATCGCGTCGGCCTGCGCGACGCCCACGTTCAGGGCGCGCGCCGCGTCGGCCGCCGTGATCGACCCTCGGTGCGCCACGACCGCGAGCAGCGCCTGCTCGGCCGTGCGCTGCTCGGCGAGCATCCCCTCGCGCGAAAGCGCCCCGCCGCGCCGCACGAGGCCGACGCCCAGGAACAGCGACGCGAGCGCGACCGGGAGCGAGAGCGCGAGGGCGAGCGCGAGCAGGTGGAAGGCCCCGAAGAGCAGCCCGAGGCCGAGGGCGATCGACCCCCCGAACACGAGCACCAGCCAGCCCATCACGACCGCGACCGTGCCGCCGACGCGCGACGGCCGGCCCGCCATGTTCACCGAGGGGCTCGACAGCGGCACCCGCAGCGCGCCGCAGGCCGTGCACTGCGGGACCACGCCGCGGTAGACGATGGGCGCCTCGCGCCCGCAGTGTGGACACATCGGCGCCGTCCGCGTCACGCCTGGGAAGATGCGGCCGCCGGCGCGCCCGTCAAGCCGCACATGAGACGGGCCCGAAACCGGCCGGAAATGGTACTTCCCAGGCCATGCGCGCAGCAGCCCTCGCCTCCCTCTTCGCGCCCGCGGCCGCGCTCGTCCTCGCCTGCAGCGGCGCGAGCAACCACTCGGGGTTCGACACCGCCGGCGACGGCGGGAGCAGCGGCGGCTCCAGCGGGGGGCTCGGCAGCAGCGGGAGCGGCGGGAGCAGCGGCGGCTTGGGCAGCAGCGGCGGCAGCGGCAGCAGCAGCGGCGCCAACGGCTGCAGCGGGCAGGCGGCCGACTTCGTGTACGTGCTGTCGGCCGAGAACGACCTGTACCGGTTCGCGCCCGCGGCCAAGCAGTTCACCAAGATCGGCCCGCTCGGGTGCCAGACGGGGGGCATGCAGCCCAACTCGATGGCCGTCGACCGCAACGCCGTCGCCTACGTCAACTACGTGCAGAGCGATCCGCTCGGCGGCCAGGACACGGCGGGCGCGATCTACCAGGTGAGCACCAGCAACGCAGGCTGCATGGGCAAGGTGCTCGACCTGCCCGGCGGCTGGTACCGCGTCGGCATGGGCTACTCGAGCAACGGCACGGGCTCGACGGCCGAGACGCTCTACGTCGCGGCGACCGGCAACGGGATGGGCGGGCAGAGCCAGGGGCTCGGTCTCGTCGACTTCGGCAAGAAGACGGTCGGGCCCATCGGGCCGTTCACCGGGTCGCTCTCGGGGCAGAACGCGGAGCTCACCGGGACGGGCGACGGGCGCCTGTACGGCTTCTTCACGACCAACCCGGTCGAGGTCGCGCAGATCACGAAGACGAGCGGCGCCACGCAGACGCCCGTGCCGATGACCGGCGTGCAGACGCCCAACGACTGGGCGTTCTCCTTCTGGGGCGGGCACTTCTACCTGTACACCTCGCAGGGGCAGGGCGTCGGCAACGGCAGCGACGTGACCGACTACGACCCGTCGACCGGGAACGTCGACACCACGTACATGACGGGCATCGGCTTCGACATCGTCGGCGCCGGCGTGTCGACGTGCGCGCCGGTCATGCCGCCGCAGTGAGGGACCGCCCGGCCGCATGCGCGTACGCCCTTCGCACGCCGTCATTGCGGCGCTCGGCAGCGCATGCCTCGCCTGCGAGGGCGCCTACCCGCGTGGTGCCGTGCTGGCGCCGCCCTCCACCGCGGGCGTGGCGCTCCGCTGCCTCGACGTCGCCGTCTACCCGTTCGAATCCTCCGACCCCGACGCGCCCACCGGGGCGGTCGACGTCACCTACCGCGTGGGCAACGGGTGCGACGAAGTGGCGAGCTTCGCCCCGCGCGTTCGCGCGCGCTACGGAGGGCGCTGGGTGGACGTCGTGGCGCGTCGCGGGACCCCGGCGGAGCTCCAGGTCGACGCCTACGCGCGGACCCGCTTCACCATCCACTACGCGCCGCCGCCCGGCGCCGCCGACTCGCTGCGCAGGACCACGTCGTTCACCGACGAGGTCTGCGTCCAGGCGTCGCCGCAGAACGACGCGCCGCCGGTCTGCACCGGCGTGAGCGCGCCGCGCTACGAGCCGCCGGGCTCGGAGCTCGTCGCGCCCTGGCCGATCGATCTCTCGCCGTCGGTCGGCTCGTCGGTGCACGTCCTGCCGGTGCACGGCGCCATCTCGAACGGCGTCTTCCGGTTCCCCGACGTCCCCTTCGGCAGCGTCACCGCCTGGACGTTCGACGTCACGCCGTTCGGGACGTTCGGCTGGGGGCGCTTCTACGCTTCGCTCGTCAGCCTGGACGTCGGCGCTCACGGCGAGCCGTGGACGCCGATCGGGCCGACCGGGCTCGGCGCGACGGTCGGCGGCCCGGCGCTGTTTCTCGCGGGCGGCCCCGTCGTGGGCGCGCGCCTGGCGCGATGGAAGCGCTGGGGCCTGGACGCCGAGGCGCTCTCCGGGATCCGCGCCGTGTGGTTCGACGACAACTTCGACGCGCTCGACCCCGCCGACGCGCCCCGCCAGTGCGTGCACAAGAAGAACGGCGTCCGGGTCAACGACTGCTCGGACCTGCGGCTCACGCAGGGCCTGGTCGAGCCGCGCCTCGTCGTCGACGGCTGGCTGACGCCGTGGATCGCCGTGTCGGCGTGGGGCGGAGCCGACGTCGTTCCGTTCCCGTACGGCGGCTGGTCGGCGGGGGCCACGCTGTCCTGGCACCTGCGGAGCTTCGGCGAGGCGCGCTGACGCCCGGGGCGGGCCCCGCCTTCACGCGCGCGCCGGCGCGCCGTGGCACCTCTTCCACTTCTTGCCGCTGCCGCAGGTGCAGGGGTCGTTGCGACCGGGGACCTTCTCGGCGCGCACCGGCTGCTGCGGCTGGGCCCCCTCGGTCAGGCGCTCGATGCGCGCGGCCGACTCCGAGGGGGACCAGCGGCCGGCCCACGCGCGCAGCGCCTCGCGCGTGGGGAAGAAATCCTCCGCGGCCGCGCGCGCCGCCAGCGGCAGCACGGTGAAGAGGAGGTCGCGCTGCTCGGCGTGCCACGTGTCGACGTCGAGCCACAGCATCAGCGTGCGCGCCAGGTCGTCGGGCACGTCCGCGTCGCGCTCGAAGCGCAGCGCGTGCTCGGCCGGCAGCGACTCGCCGAGCTTCACGCACATCGTCCGGCCGATGCCCATCGCCGTCTGCTCGAAGTGGTCCGGTCCCTCGAGCACGCGCGCGACGCAGTACGCGGCCCACTCGCGCACGTGACCGAACGTGGTCGCCTCGCCCGGGCCCCCCCCGTGCGCGCGCAGGATGCGCTCGACGTCGCCCGCGGTCCCGGCGTGGCGAAGGGCGATGGCGCCGAGCCCCAGCGCCGCGTCGAGCGCGACCGTGATGTCGCCGGCCTCGGCGAGCGCCCGCTCGTAACGAGGGAGGATGCCGCGGCCGAGGCGCGCCGCCGCCCACGCGCTGCGCATGAAGAACGGCAGGCCGCCCTGCAGCGCGCACGGGTACATCGGCGCGAACGCGTACTCCTGGCACGCCTCGACGATCGCGTCGAGCTCGCGCCGCTCGCCGGCGCACGCGAGCACCGTCAGGTGCGCGGCGGCCCATTCGAGGCGGTCCACCGCCTCGAGGGCCTTGGCCATCTTCGCGTTGCCGTCGATCGCGGCGCCGCGCCGGATCTGCGGCAGGAGCGCCATGCGCGACTTGGCGGCGTCGAGGGCGCAGGTGCGCATCATGTTCCACGCCGGCACCGCGATGAGCGGCTGGAAGGCCGAGACGGCGACGAAGTCCTCGCGCGACAGGCGGCTACCGCGCTTCGCGACGCGCAGCACGACGTCGTCCTCGTCCTCTTCGGGGCGCAGGTCCCGCGCGGCCATCTCCCGGCGGGCACGCAGCGCGGACACCTTCGCGAGCAGCGCGTCGACCTGGGGCCGCGGCACGACCGGGTGGTCGTGACGCATCCCCGCGCCGAGGCAGGTCACGAACTTGCCGTCGCGCGTGACCAGGACGAACGGCCCCTCGCGCGGGTCCTCGATGGCGATGGCGACGCGCTCGGCCTCGGGCGGCAGCCGGACGTGATCGAGCACGTACCGGACGGCCTCGTGGTCGCGGTAGAGCGCGAGCGCGAACTCGGTCTGCGCGCGCGTGATGCGGTCGAGGCGGTCGAGGAAATGATGCGCGTGGGGCATCGACGCAGGATGGTAGCCGCATTCGGGCGCGCCCGAGCGGGGCCGAGCGCCCGAGCTGCCGCGCAGGGGGGGGCGGCTGCGGTGGGCTCGCGCTACCATGGATCACGTGGGCGACCCTGCGCACCGACGAGCCACCTACGAAGACGTGCTGCGCGCCCCGCGCCACGTGGTGGCGGAGGTCCTCGACGGCGAGCTGCATCTCCAACCTCGCCCGGCAAAGCCGCACGCGGCGGCCGCCACGGCGCTCGGCGAGGAGCTGGGCCCGCCGTTCAAGCGCGGTCGGGGCGGGCCCGGGGG
>Ga0209012_1003406_pt1 | contig 12080 bp, 14 predicted proteins | sample RS3BMetagenome_FD_184735 | JGI IMG/M metagenome (GOLD analysis project Ga0209012, IMG submission 184735) | Ferric oxide microbial mat and aquatic microbial communities from Rainbow Spring, Yellowstone National Park, USA - RS3B (SPAdes) (version 3) ...
ATGCATGATACAAAGCACGATATTGAACCAGAGATAGAAGAAGAAATGGCGATAGCATTTAAAGTTGATGGAGAAGATGCCTATATGCTATGTGCAACATATAGGCCTGAAACAGTATTTGGTGTTACAAACTTATTTGTTAACGGCAAGGCACAATATGTCCTTTGCAAGATTTCAGGGAGCGATAAAAATTACTACATTGCAAAAGATGCGATTAGCGTGCTTTCTTATCAGATGCAAATAAGTGTTATAAAAGAAATATCAGGCAGCGAGCTGCTAAGCAAATTCTGCATTAATCCAGTTACAGGCGCAAAGGTTCCTGTTTTTGACGGATTTTTTGTAAAGCCGGCAGTTGGCACCGGGGTTGTTATGAGCGTGCCCGCGCATGCACCGTTTGATTTTGTTGCTCTTGAAAAGTTGCGCAAATCAGGAGTTCAGGTGCCTGCGCCAATAGAGGTGCTTAAAATTAGTGTTGGCAAGTCCTTTGGTGCAGATGCAGAGGCAAAGACAAAAAGCATCAACACAGAGGTTCCTGCCGAAGCATATTTGCAGATATTGGATCTCGGTGTTGACTCTAGCGAAGAAGAGATCGAACGTGCAACTAAGCTGGAATATAAGGAAGAAGCAAGATGGGGCGTTATGATTGTAAGCGGCTATGAAGGCATGTCAGAACCAAAAGCCAGACAAAAAGTGAGCGAAGCCCTGCTTGCAAACGGCACAGGAGTTAAAATATACACGCTTGCAAATGCGCCTGTATTTTGTAGATGTGGCGCAGAGATCGTAGTAAAAGTAGTTGAGGACCAGTGGTTCCTTAATTATGGCAACGAGGAGTGGAAGCAAAAGGTTAGAAGCCATATCAAATCAATGAAGCTTTTGCCTGAGAAGACGCGGAGCGCATTCGAATACACTGTAGAATGGATAAACCTAAGGGCTGTTGCAAGGGCTCAGGGGCTCGGCACAAGGTTTCCGCTAGACAGAAATTACATTATAGAATCCCTTTCTGATTCAACTATATATCCTGCATTTTATACAGTGGCAAACTTGCTGAGAAACGTAGACTCTGAAAAGCTTAAGCCAGAATTCTTTGACTATGTTATGCTTGGAATTGGCGACATAGATAATGTAACAAAGAGCACAGGAATAGATTACGAAACAGTTAAAAAATGCAGGGAGTCTTTTGACTATTGGTACAGAAACACGTCTAATCATTCAGGACCGGATCTGATCCCAAACCACCTTACTATGTACATTTTCAATCATCTTGCAGTATTTAGCCAAGACTACTGGCCTAAGCAAATAGTGACAAATGGCATGGTTCTCGATGAAAATGGAGAAAAGATGAGCAAAAGCCTGGGAAATGTAGTGCCTTTAATCGATGGCATAGAAAAATACGGAACAGATGCACTGCGTATAAACGTTGTTGCGAGTGCCGACCTTTACAGTGACACAAACTTTAGTGTGGCTTCAGTAAGGGGCATACAAGAAAGGCTCAACTTTCTATACGACACCGCGCTAAACTTAGAAGAACTTAGCGCAGCAGAGCTTAAGCAAATAGACTATTGGCTTTACTCTAAGCTTAATGAAAAAATTGAGCTTGCAACGCTTGCTATGGAAAATATAGAGCCAAGGGAAGCCTATCAGCACATATTCTTCAACAGCGTCATAGAGCTTAAAAGGTATTTTGCCCGCGGCGGCAACAATAGCATAGTAGTTAGGGATTTCCTTTCTGCTGTTTCTCTTATGCTCCAGCCTGTTGCGCCTTTCATTGCAGAGGAGCTCTGGCACATGCTTGGCAATGAGACATTCGCAAGCACAGAAAGATGGCCTGAAAGCAAAAAGGATTTGATAAATGAGAAGATAGATGCACAAGAAGAGCTTATAGACAAGGTCGCTGAAGATATGAAAGAAGTAATGGGGCTCGTGTCTAAGAAAGCAGGCAAGGCTCCTAGGCTTGTAAAAGTTATTGTAGCAGATGATTGGAAGCGTGAATTAGGCAACGCACTTGCCGAATACAAAAATATTGAAAAGGTGATGGCCTCTGTTGATGAGGTTGCAAGTAAGTACAATATAAGTAAAGAAAGCATTGCAAAATACGTGTCTGCGCTTGCAAAGAAGATAAACGAAATTAGCAAGGTGAGTCTTCTTAGCAGCGACGAACTTGCTGCATTAGAAGACGCAAGAGCGTATCTGAGCTCTTACATAGGATGCGAAGTAGAAATAGAAAGCGAGTCAAAGTCTAAATCTATGCGTGCAGAAAGGGCGATGCCGATGAAGCCAAGCCTTGATGTTATTGTTTGATTTTTGGTGGTGCCCCGCCGTATGATGCAATTTTGTTACAAACATATATATACTTTTTTGTTCAATTTCAATATCATACCGTGCTTTGCTTGAAGCCCATAACCTTTAGTCATGGTGGATGTCACGACAACATTTCAATATTCTCCTGCAAACAAGATCGTTATCCACGAGATGTACAAGTTTGACAGCGTCAATGATCTGCTTAGAAGGCTGATAAGGCCTGATAGGCCTCTGTATCTTTTCTGGTGTGATGGCATTGCCTTTCTGTATATTACTACTGACACTGATGAGGCAAAAGCCGATTTCATAAAAGGCATTGAGCACTGGGATGTGCTTCTTTATGCAAATTATGAAAACTACACACCTGTGGTTGAATATTCGGATGAAACTTTTAGAGGCGTAAAGATAAAAGTGTTTGACTATAGCAAAGTGCAGCGGTTTAAGGAACTTATCTCTTGGCTCAAACATCAGGAGCAACAAGGACATAAAGAATAATCCAACTGCGGGATTTTATGTTAGCTTTTGCTGATGCACACTGTCATCTAAATCTGTTTGAAAATCCACGCCAAACAATTTCTGACGCAATCAAACAAGGCGTACAAATAATGGTGTGCGCTGGCGACAGTGCGAAGGATAGTAGCGAATGTATTGATTTATGCGACGGCTCACACGTTTTTTCGGTGATTGGTATAGGTCCTGATTTTGCTGTTTCTGATTCATGGTTTATTGATAAATTAGAAGAATTAATTAGGCAGAACAAAGGCAAAATTGTTGGCATAGGCGAAATAGGCCTTGACACAAAGCTCACTGATATTGACATGCGCTTACAAGAAGAGGTTTTCATAAAGCAGGCGCAAGTTGCGCAGTCGTTGAATGTGCCGGTTGTTATACATTCGCGCGGAAGCCTTTCCAGAGTAGTAAAGCTATTGCACAGTGCTGGTATTAAAAAGGCAATGTTTCACTATTTTGAAGGCACCGATGTAGAGGCAATGGCGCTTGCAAGTGAAGGCTATTTAATTTCTATTCCTTCGGCAATAAACAGCAGAATGAAAAGGGTTATAAATGCACTTGACATAAATAATATAGTTTCAGAAACGGATTCGCCCATTGTGGGCAAATCGCCGTTTGAAGTTGTTAAAGTTGTAGATGAAATTTCAAAAATAAAAAATATTGATAAAGAAGTTGTGGCTCGTGCAATAACACAAAATATTAGAAACCTCTTCTCCATATAATTAAGAGGGCCCGTAGCTCAGCTTGGATAGAGCGGTAGCCTTCTAAGCTAAAGGTCGTGGGTTCAAAACAATGGTGAAAATCCCACCGGGCCCGCTTCATTGGTGGTTTTATGAAAGATGAGAAAAAATACGAAGAGACAATTGAACAGATAAAGCAGCAGATAGATCTTTTGTTAAATGATAACAGTGTGCCAAGAAATGTGAAGAGTGCACTAGACGAGGCGGAAAAGGCGCTTTTAAAAGAAGGCGACAGTTACTCAGTAAGGGCATCATCTGCAATCTATAAAATTGATGAAGTAAGCAACGATATAAACTTACCACCTTATGCAAGGACAGTAATATGGAATCTTCTGAGCATGCTTGAATCTATAAAGGACTGAGATGTTCTCTTTTCTTTTCTTGTCTGTTGCCGCCCATGGCTTGGGGCAGATATAGCTGGCATATGACAATAGCAAGGTTACGCGTATTTATGCGTCGTCCGCGATAAAGCAAAAAGTTAAATAACTTTTATTCTTATTTTTATCGGCGATCGGATGGTTAAAATCTTCGACCTCTTTGGAAAGAAGAATGCGGCAGAAGAACTCGGAAAGGAACTGCCATATAGGATTAGTACGGAATTTGTTCCTTATAGGCTTTATGCAAACAAGAGAAATTCAGTTCTCATGTTTATAAAGATAAAGAACCTTACAAGCGAGCCTACACTAAGTTCTGTTATCGTTGAAGTACCAAAAGGCATAAGCCTTGATGAAACTGGGCTGTCAAAGGAAAAGGAGCTAAGGCTGGGCGTGCTTGCACCGAATGAAGAACGCCAAACAAAGGTTGAAATATTTGGAGATGCTGGCACAGACAAAGGAGAGTATACGCTTTCACTTACTGCATTTGTTCACTACCGTGACTACGGGCACGTGCTCAACGCGGTTAAAAAGAAAACATTACTCGAAGTGGCATAGCGCATATATTATTAAATCTTTTGTGGCATTAAAATATGAGGATTCGCGGTGACTAATATGGTAAAGTACGTAATTGCAGAGCAGCTGATTGGCAAGGAAGTGGTAACTTCTGACGGTCTTGACCTTGGAAAGTTTCTCGATGCAGAGCTTAACGAGATCACGGGCAAACTTACTACATTAGTAATAGAGCCTAATGCAGATAGCGAGTTTGTCAAAAAGCTCGACATAAAGGATGGAAAGCTAAGAGTGCCTTATAATAGCGTTATGGCCGTTAATGACTTCATAGTTGTAGACAGGAAAGGAATAAGCTGATTCTTTTTTCTGTTCTCTAATTTTATTTTGTCGTTGTAACAAATACGGTTTCTTTAGTTGCGAACTTTGGCTGCCTTCGCTTCTTCTTGTGCTTGCTTTTGCACGTTTTTATGGGTTGCGCAATGATAGATATAATAAATTTGAAGAAATATCTACTTATTGTATAGGGTGGTTTTTATGCTTATTGCAGGTGGTGACGAGGCAGGAAGAGGTGCAGTACTCGGACCCCTTGTAGTGAGTCTTGTAAGCATAGGCAAAGATCGTGAGAAAAAACTAGCTGAAATAGGCGTGCGCGACTCTAAGATGCTTACAAGAAGGAAGCGCGAATTCCTCTTTGACGAAATATACGCAATAGCAAATGAAGTGGTTTATTACGCAATAACAAATGAGGAAATAAATGCGGCAATGAGCAGCGGCATATCGCTAAACGAGCTTGAAGCTTTGCACTTTGCAAAGCTTGTCGACTCTCTGAATTCGCCTGTTAAAAAAATATATTTAGACTCACCAGACATTGTGCAATGGCGCTTTGCTACCCGCATGAGCATGTTTGCAAAGAAGCCTTTGGCATCAGCAGGTGCTAAAGTTGGCAAAGAAGCGATAAGAGTAATAGCAGAGCACAAGGCAGATGAGCGTTATCCGGTTGTTTCTGCTTCTAGCATAATATCAAAAGTTATACGCGACAGGGAAATTAATAGAATAAAACAAGAGCTTGGTGTAGAATTGGGCTCTGGGTATCCTTCCGACTCCTATACAATAAAAGCAATTAAGGAAAATATTCGAAACGCTGAGCTTCAGGCATACGTAAGGCAGAAGTGGCGCACGATGAAGAATATAAGGCAAAGACGAATAGAAGAATTTCTAAGCGGCAATGCGTCTATTCTATGATTATGTTTTCGTTATCCTACTTCTTCCTACTTATTCAAACAAAACCAAGAAATAGAAAAAGAAAATTACAACAAATAAAACAGTCTGCCTGGTTTACTATTGCGTTTGCTATTATATTTGTTTTACTTATATATTGACCTGTATTCGTTGCCGCTGTCGTCTTTTATTACTATGCATTCTCCTTCGCACTCTACTAGGCATGCCTGGCAGAGTATGCATGCTTCACCGTTTACTGCAACAGACAAGCCTCCGCTTGTGCCATCGTTGTCAACTGCAAAGTGCCTGTGGCCATCTTGTACATCTTTCCACTTTGCAACTACCGCAGGGTCAGACCTTCCAGTCCACTGGTGCTCTGGCGGTGCCTTGTCGCCGTTTGCATTGCCAGCGTTGGGGTTATCGGGTGTGCCTCTGCTTCTCATTTCAAAGACCGCAACAGGGCAGACATCCTTACAGTGCTGGCAGCCAGTACACTTTTCCTTTTCTACATATACTTCCACTTTAACGACCTCTTACAAACATTTGGCGCTCGACATACCTTTCTCAAAGTATCTACTGAAAGCTTAATATGCTTTATTTGTACGTTATTCAATTGCAGATGCTTCTTATTGCATGCAGCCTGCTTGCCTTTCGCCTTGCTCTGCTCTGTTTAGCTAGTTTTCAGCCGAACAGGCTTGCAAGTCCGCCAGCAGCCTCTTCTTCACTTTTCTTCTCCTCTTCCTTTTTCTCTTCCTTCTTTTCAGGCTGTGCTGTTGTTGAGCTTGCTGGTGCTGCTGCTTGCTGAAGTTGAGCGTTCTTTATTACCTCTTTTATGTTGACTCCTTTTAGAGAATTTACTACCGACTTTATCATAGCCTCGTCTGGCTCAGTGCCAGCGGCTTTTACCACATTTTTCATATTTTCCTCATTTACTTCTTTGCCAAGTGAGTCTAGCAAGAGTGCTGCATATATGTATTCCATTTTTTCACCTTTTAACATACTTGTTTCTTTTTAAATTTTGTTCTTTATTCCTTATAATATTATTGTTTTATTGTTTATTGGTGTCTTTTGCTTCGCCACCTGCGCTCACATTTCCTCGAACAATGCTGTTGAGCTTGTTAGCTTCGGCGCTTGCCTCTTCAAGCAGCATGCTTAATATCTCAGGCTCAGGCACTTTTGCATACTTGCCAAGTGTTATTGCTCGTGCATATGCCTGCCTTATAAAGCTAGATACGTTGTAGCTTGTGACTATACCTAGGCTTGTGCTTAGCGCATCGGCTTCAGCAAAGCACTTGAGCAGCTCATTTGTAACATATGCAGTGTCTATGCTTAGCGCCCTGCTTGTAAAGAGTATGTTGTCATAATATGCAACGCTGAGCGAAGTAGAGACTCTAAAAGGCTTTATGCCGAGTAGCTTCAGGGCGTTTGCAATATTTGTTGTTATTTTCTTTCCAGCTTCTACTACTACCTTGTCTTTTGCTATTATTACTTTGTTCCTTTGTATTTGTACGTCTAAGCCTGCTGCCTTAAGCTCGGTTACTGCTTGGCCAGGCGTTATATCTGTTTCTCCCGCTTTAACCATTATATCGATCGGTGATGTCTGGCCAGGCTTTGCCTGTAGCTGCAGAACGTTGCTGCTTACAAGCTTATTAAGCTCAAAAGGCTCCTTGTCCGATACTACTAGTGCAACATTGCCATTGAGGTATTGTGCAAGCTTTTCAAAGTTCTTGCCTAGCGCCCTCTCCAGCAAAGTTTTTCTAGTTATTATTACCTCTGCCCCATTTTCTCTTAGCTTGTTCCTTGTCTGCTGCAGCAGTCTGTCGGGCACGCCGCTTATTTGCATTATCGCTACTGTCTTATGGTCTTGCAGTTCTTTGCTTATTTTTTTAACAAGTGCCTCTTTCTCCTTTCTTAATATCATCAGATCAGCCTCATAGGCTTGCTCATTGTGAGCTTTACATAAACCGATTTTATCTTGCTTTGGCTTACCTTTGCTACTATACTGTTTATTACTTCTTTTATGTTTTCAAATATCTTTTTAGGCTCCATATCCTCTGTACCTACTGCGCAGTGCACCGTAGGCAGGAACTTGCCAGAGCTCTTTATTGTTATTTGATTGTTCATTTCATTTGCAATTTTTGCCATGTTTGTGCCTGGCATAAGAGGCTTTGGCATTTTGCCTCTTGGTCCAAGAAATTGACCAAGTGCTCTTGCAATTGTAGGCATAAGGTTGGGCTGTGCCAAGAGATTATAATTTAGCAGTGCATTAAGCCTTTGCTTATCGTTTGCTATTGCCGGTATTTCCTCTGCACTTATTACCTCAACGCCATTTTTCCTTGCTTCTTCTATTATGTTTTTGTCGTTTGTAAATACAGCAAGCTTGTTGTATTTGCCCTTGCCATTTGGTAGAAGCACGCTAATATTAAGCCTGTTATTCTGGTCGCTGAAGTTTATATTTTTGAAGTTTATTGCAAGCTCTACAGTTTGCCTAAACTTCCTCTTGCCTTTGTTCTCTGTAATAAACTTTTCAAAATCACTGTATTCGTCATCTAGCATGTAATCCCTCCTGCAAGCCTGCAGTTTTTGCGGGAGAACTAGCTCCTATATGTTATTGCTTTTTATCTTATGACATCCTCCCATGACTAAAGGTTATGGGCTTCAAGCAAAGCACGGTATGATATTGAAATATTGAACAAAAAGGTATATATATGTTTGTAACAAAATTGCTTTATACGGCGGGACACGCCGAAATTAACGCCTACGGAGATATTGACCTCTGCATTCCGATATGGAATACAAGTCGTGTCTATGAATTAGGAACATACCAAGCAAAGCATGGTATGATGTCACAAACGCATTATGCGTTCCCAATCGAGCCCAACAGGGCGATGAAGGTTGGGGTTTCTGTTTATGCGGTTCGCTCGCATCACACGATTGAAATCGTGGTTTCCAGTTCACGTTTTATAAATAAGTTGCGTTGCGCTGTGCTAATGCTTTGTCTTCTGTCGCTCTGCCGTTGCTTTGAAACGTTAATCACTGAGCTCTGTGCCCTTTGCCCCTTTCAAGCAAAGATATTTATAAGTTTATGATGGTAATTTATACGAGCTAATGCTCTTAATTGCTTAACGTTATAATTTTACTTACGGCAATGTCACTTTGCGTGTAATTGCGTGTCATAACAATACAAATAAAAAGCAAAAAATAAAAAGCAAAAACGAAATGTAATGCTTAAGGTAGATTATATGGCAGAAAAACCACACATGAATTTAATCTTCATAGGCCACATTGACCACGGTAAGTCAACCACAGTTGGCAGACTGCTCTACGAAACAGGCGCTGTAAGCGAACAGGAGCTCCGCAAGCTCAAGGAAGAAGAAGCAAAGTATAATCAGGCTACGCTTGAATTTGCTTATGTTACTGATGAGCTTAAAGAAGAAAGAGAAAGAGGAATGACAATAGATATTTCTGCAAGGGAGTTTCAAACACAAAAATACTACTTTACAGTAATTGATGCTCCTGGCCACAGGGACTTTGTAAAGAACATGATTACTGGAGCAAGCCAGGCAGATGCAGCAGTGCTTGTTGTATCTGCTACTGAAGGCGTACAGCCTCAGACAAAAGAACATGCGTATCTGGCTAAGGTGCTGGGTATTAACCAGCTTGTTGTGGGAATAAACAAAATAGATGCTGTAAACTACGACCACGCTAAGTTTGAAGACGTAAAGACAAGGATTGCTACGCTGCTTAAGACGATAGGCTACGACACTAGCAAGATACTGTTCATACCTTATTCAGCACTACAAGGTGACAATGTAACAAAGCCGTCTGACAAAATGTCATGGTACTCAGGCCCTACGCTTTTGCAAGCTCTAGACACCTTTGTTGTGCCTCCAAAGCCACTTGACAAGCCTCTTAGACTGCCAATCCAGGATGTTTATTCAATTTCAGGCTTCGGTACAGTACCTGTAGGGAGGGTCGAAACAGGTGTTATGAAGCCAGGAGACTTGATAATAATAATGCCTGAAGGCATAAAGACCGATGTAAAAAGCATAGAAATGCACCACCAGGCGTTGCAGAAGGCAGAGCCTGGCGACAACATAGGATTCAACATAAAGGGCGTTGAGAAGAAAGACATAAAGCGCGGTGATGTGGTAGGGCCTGCGAACAACCCGCCAACTGTCGCTGACGAGTTTACTGCGCAGATTGTAGTAATAAACCACCCTACTGCAATAGCACCAGGCTATACGCCAGTATTTCACATACACACCGCACAAGTAGCAGCAACTATTGTTGAAATACTCGAAAAAAAGGATCCTAAGACCGGTCAAACAATACAGAAGAACCCTGAGTTTATAAAGAACGGAGACATAGCAGTGGTAAGGATAAAGCCTACAAGGCCGGTGGTTGTTGAAAAGTACAGCGACTTTCCGCCTCTAGGCAGGTTTGCAGTTAGGGACATGGGACAAACAGTAGCTGCAGGAGTAGTGCTTGATGTGGTGAAGAGGCAGAGCTGATCAAATGTCTACCGCAAGGATAAAGCTTGTAAGCAGGTCAAAAGGCGCAGCGATAGGTGTAGCAAACCAAATAATAGGTATTGCTAAGAATCTGGGTGTTAAATATAAAGGGCCGATTCCTCTGCCTACGCAGCGCATGGTCATAGCAACGCGCAAGACGCCTTGCGGTGATGGCTCTGATACCTACGACCACTGGGAAATGCGCATACACAAATGGCTTGTTGAAATCGACGGCAGCGACCAAGCGCTCAGACAGGTAATGCACGTACCTGTTCCAGACACAGTTCAGATAGAAATGACGCTTTCCTGATCCTTGAGCTTTATTTTTGTTTCCATTTTCTAGTTTGTTTTCTATACTTTGTTTTTCAGCTTTATGCTTAGCCAATCATTTTGCTCTTTCTTTCAGATACCTCCTCAAAAATTTTGCCTTATCTGTCCTCTCCCATGTAAAATCTTTGTCCTGCCTTCCAAAATGGCCGTATGCTGCAGTTTTCCTATAAATAGGTCTTCTTAGGTTAAGCTCCCTTATTATCGCTCCTGGCCTCATGTCAAAATGCTTCTTTACAATCTCAGCTATCCTTTCATTACTGAGCTTTCCTGTACCAAGCGTGTTTACATAAAATGCTACAGGCTCTGCCTTGCCTATTGCATACGCTATTTGCACCTCGCAAGTGTCTGCAAGCCCAGCAGCAACTATGTTCTTTGCTATATACCTTGCATAGTATGCTCCAGACCTGTCAATCTTTGTAGGGTCTTTGCCGCTAAAACAGCCGCCGCCAGATCTTCCTACACCGCCGTATGCATCTACTACTGTTTTTCTTCCTGTAAGCCCTGAATCTGCAAGTGTGCCTCCTATTACAAACCTTCCGGTGCCGTTTATTATTATCTCTGTGTTTTTGTCAATAAGCCACTCTGGCACTACTTTTCTTATTACCTCTTTCTCTATGTCTTTTCTTAACTTCTCTAACGATACTTTCTCTGTATGCTGAGCAGCTATTACTATTGCCTTTGCCCTTTTCGGCTTGCCATCTACATATTCTATGCTTATCTGTGATTTGCCATCAGGCCTTAAATAGCTCAATATTTTTCTTTTTCTGCAATAGGCAAGCCTTTTTACAAGGTTGTTTGCAAGCACCACTGAAAGAGGCATGAGCTCAGGTGTTTCTTTTGTTGCATAGCCGAATACAAACCCTTGGTCTCCTGCACCTATGCCTATTCCCTTTTCTTCATTAACGCCTATGGCAATGTCAGGCGACTGTTCTTCTATTGAGACGATTATGCCACAGGTTGCCCAGTCAAGGCCGTCTTTTGCATTATCTAGCCCTATTTCTTTAAGCGTTTTCCTTACTATTTTTGGTATGTTTACTTGCGCAGTAGTTGTTATTTGGCCTGTTACCACTACTGTTCCTTGCATTATCAATGTTTCGCAGTCTACGTGCGCCTGAGGATCCTTGCTCAGTATTTCATCAAGCACAGCATCTGATACCTGATCAGCAACTTTGTCTGGATGCCCTTCGGTAACGCTTTCAGAAGTTACAACATAGCTCATAGCCTCATCTACATTGCTTTACTGGCATTGAGCATTTCGATCGCAATGCTTCTGTTTTTGCCAATTATGTTATCTTTTTCCTCAGGGTCGTCTTTTAAATTATACAGCTCTGTCCTTTTATTCTTGTAAATAATTAGTTTGAATTCCTTATAATATACTGCAGTAGCGAATGTGTTTACCTGCTTTTTGATTCTATAGATTTTGTCTGCATTTACCGACCTTCTTCTAAGCAGTTCAAGCAGGTGAGTATCCCATACTTCTGTTATTCCTACATGGTCTGAAAATACAAAGTTGTCTTTTCTTAGTTTGCCATCTATGTCATCAGCCGCGCCTCTGCCAATTTCAAGTATTGAGTTGTGCAGAG